>Ga0209888_1000547_pt1 | contig 17826 bp, 14 predicted proteins | sample OrgsoiDNA_201059_FD_185807 | JGI IMG/M metagenome (GOLD analysis project Ga0209888, IMG submission 185807) | Permafrost soil microbial communities from the Arctic, to analyse light accelerated degradation of dissolved organic matter (DOM) -... | ecosystem: Environmental > Terrestrial > Soil >...
CCAGGTGCAGGTACGGGTAGTTGCCGTCCACCGGCAGCGACGGCGCCAGTTTCACCACACCCACCAGCATCAGCGGGGCCACTTCGCCGGCGGCGCGGGCCACGGCGAGGATCATCCCGGTCATCATGGCCGGACTGGCCATCGGCAGGACGATCTTCCACAAGGTCTCGGCCTTGGTCGCCCCCAGGGCCAGCGAACCTTCGCGCACGGTGCGGGGAATCCGCGCCAGGCCTTCCTCGGTCGCCACGATCACCACCGGCACCGCCAGCAGCGCCAGGGTCAGGGAGGCCCAGAGCAGGCCCGGGGTGCCGAAAGTCGGTGCCGGCAGGGCTTCGGGGAAGAACAGCCGGTCCAGCGAACCGCCCAGCACATAGACGAAGAAGCCCAGGCCGAACACGCCGTAGACGATCGCCGGTACACCGGCCAGGTTGTTCACCGCGATGCGGATGATCCGGGTCAGCGCGTTCTGCTTGGCGTATTCACGCAGGTAGACCGCCGCCAGCACGCCGAACGGGGTCACGATCATCGCCATGATCAGGGTCATCATCACGGTGCCGAAGATCGCCGGGAAGATCCCGCCTTCGGTGTTGGCTTCACGCGGGTCGTCGCTGAGGAACTCCCAGACCTTGCTGAAGTAGAAGCCCAGCTTGGTCAGCTTGCCCATGGCGTTCGGCTGATAGGCGTGGACCACTTTGCCGATGCTGATTTCCAGTTCCTTGCCGTTGGCATCGCGGGCCGTCAGGCTGTCGCGATTGAACTGGGTGTGCAGATCGCTCAGGTGCGCCTCGATGTCCTGGTAACGGGCATTCAGCTCAGCGCGTTCGGTGGCCATGTCGGCTTGCGCGGTGGCATCGAGCCGGCCTTCCAGTTCCAGCTTGCGGCCGTGCAGACGAATCCGCTCGAGGCCGGCGTTGATCGCACCGATATCGCTCTTCTCGAGCGTCTTGATCTGCGCCGCCAACCCGTTCACGCGCTGGACACGGGCCTGCAACTCGGGCCAGGCGGCTTCGCCTTCGGCGATCACCTTGCCACTTTCCTTGACGTTGACCAGGGTGCCGTAGAAATTGCCCCACTCACGACGCTCGATGGTCATCAGTTCGGCCGGGTAGGTCTGGTCCTGCAACCACTCGCCGACGATCCAGGTGAAGTCGTTGCCGTTCAGGTCGCGGTTACCGACCTTGATCAGCTCCCGGGTCATGAACTCGGGGCCTTCGTCCGGTACCGGCAAGCCGGCCGTTTTCAGGCGCGCGCGCGGCACTTCTTCCTTCTGCACCACTTCGCCGACCACAACCTGGTTGGCCTGGCCCGGCACGTTGTACTGGGCCTGCACCAGGTCGGCCGGCCAGAAGTGGCCCAGGCCGCGCACAGCGATCACGGCCAGCAGGCCGATGGTCATGATGACCGCGATGGATACCGCACCACCGCTGATCCAGACGCCGGGGGCGCCGCTCTTGAACCAGCTGTTCAGGGAGTTCTGTTTCACAGACTTCTACCTTTCTTAAAGCGACGAGTATTTCTTGCGCAGACGCTGACGAATCAGTTCCGCGAGGGTGTTCATGATGAACGTGAACAGCAGCAGCACCAGCGCCGAGAGGAACAGTACGCGGTAGTGGCTACCGCCGACCTCCGACTCCGGCATCTCCACCGCGACGTTGGCCGCCAGGGTGCGCAGGCCCTCGAACAGGTTCATCTCCATGACCGGGGTGTTGCCGGTGGCCATCAGCACGATCATGGTCTCGCCGACGGCGCGGCCCATGCCGATCATCAGCGCCGAGAAGATCCCCGGGCTGGCGGTGAGGATCACCACCCGCGTCATGGTCTGCCACGGCGTGGCGCCCAGGGCCAGCGAGCCCAGGGTCAGGCCGCGCGGCACGCTGAACACGGCGTCTTCGGCGATGGAGTAGATGTTCGGGATCACCGCGAAGCCCATGGCCAGGCCGACCACCAGGGCGTTGCGCTGGTCGTAGGTGATGCCCAGGTCGTGGGAGATCCACATGCGCATGTCGCCGCCGAAGAACCAGTTCTCCAGGTGCGGGCTCATGAACAGCGAGAGCCAGCAGACGAACAGGATCACCGGGATCAGGATCGCGCTTTCCCAGCCGTCCGGCACCCGCAGGCGGAACGAATCGGGCAGGCGGCTCCAGGCGAAACCGGCCACCAGGATGCCGATCGGCAGGAGCATCAGCAGGCTGAAGATCCCCGGCAGGTGCCCTTCTACATAAGGCGCCAGGAACAGGCCGGCGAAGAAACCGAGGATCACCGTCGGCATCGCTTCCATCAATTCGATCACCGGCTTGACCTTGCGGCGCATGCCCGGGGCCATGAAGTAGGCGGTGTAGATGGCGGCGGCGACGGCCAGCGGTGCGGCCAGGAGCATGGCGTAGAACGCGGCCTTCAGGGTCCCGAAGGTCAGCGGCGACAGGCTCAGCTTGGGTTCGAAGTCGGTGTTGGCGGCGGTCGATTGCCAGACGTACTTGGGTTCGTCGTAGTTCTCGTACCAGACCTTGCTCCACAGCGCGCTCCAGGAAACCTCCGGGTGCGGGTTGTCGAGGACCAGCGGCTGGATCTTGCCACCTTGCTCGACGATCACCCGGTTGGCCCGTGGCGACAGACCGAACAGGCCCTGGCCATCGACCACCTGGTTGACCAGCAGGGTACGGTGCGCGGTGCTGTGGAAAATGCCGAGCTTGCCGGAGGCGTCCATGGCGACAAAGCCCTTGCGACGCTCTTCGGCGGTGATTTCGACGATCGGCGCAGTGCTCATCTGGAAACCGCGGATATTTTTCAGGCGCAGTTCACCATCCGGATCGCGGGCCATGAACCACTGGGCCAGGCCGCCGGTGGAGTCACCGATGATCAGCGAAATACCGCCCACCAACTGGGTACTGGCAGTCACTTCGGCGGTGGCGCTTTCCAGCAGTTTGTAGCGACCGTTCAAGCTCTTGTCGCGCAGGCTGAACACATCGGCCTGGGCGCGCCCGTTGATCACATACAACCATTGCTGGCGCGGATCGATATAGATCGCCTTCACTGGCTCGGTCATCTGCGGCAGCTCGATGCTCTTCTGCTCGCTGGTGACCTCGCCGGTCATCATGTTTTCTTCTTTGGTCAACGCCAGCACGTGCAGTTGCGCGCCGGTGGAGCCGGCCACGACCAGCGTGGTGTCGGCGGCGTTCAGGTTCACATGCTCAAGGGCACGGCCCTGATCGTCGAGAATGATCGGCGTCTCGCCGTAGGGGTACTCGACCGCGGGTGAAATGGTTTTCTTGCCGTCCGGGTAGGTCACTTTATAGGTGTGACGGAACACCAACGCCTGGCCATTGGACAGGCCGACGATCACCAGCGGGATACCCGGCTGGTCCTTACTGATAGAAGTGACCGTGGTGCCGGCCGGAATCGGCAGATTGACCCGCGACAGCTCGCTGGCGTCCTGGACATTGAAGAACAGCACCTGGCCTTTGTCGGAAACCCGCATGCCGACCTGGTTCTGCTCTTCCAGGGAGATCATCAGCGGTTTGCCGGCGTCCTGGATCCAGGCGGGGGTAATGCTTTTCTCGGCGGTCAGCGAGGCGCCCTGGAACAGGGGCAGGACCACATAACCGAGAAAGAAGAAGATCAGGGTGATCGCCCCGAGGACGGCGAGGCCGCCAATGAACACATACCAACGGGTCAGGCGATCTTTCAGCGCGCGGATACGGCGCTTGCGTTGCAGCTCAGGCGTATTGAAATCAATGCGCTTGGGGGGTGAAGTCGTAGTCATGGTGGAATTGGCCAGATCGTTCATGCGCACACCCTAGCGGTCCTGTATGACAGAAAGATGACAATGCGGTGACGCACTGAAGCCGCCGCCCAGCAAGGCTGGCAGCGGTTTCGGAATGAGGGGCGCGGTCGATTGTTGGGATCAAACCGCGCCTTGTCTTGCTACCGGAACGAGCGCCCCGGTTGAAGGCTTACTGCTTGGCGACGTTACCTTCGCCCAGGCCCAGGTCAGCCAGTGCCTTGGCGGCAACCTTGGCTGGCAGTGGGATGTAGCCGTCTTTCACAACCACTTCCTGACCCTGCTTGGACAGAACCAGTTTCACGAACTCGGCTTCCAGCGGAGCCAGAGGCTTGCCCGGTGCCTTGTTGACGTAGACGTAGAGGAAGCGCGACAGCGGGTATTTGCCGTTCAGTGCGTTTTCTTCGCTGTCTTCGATGAACTCGGTGCTGCCTTTCTTCGACAGGGCAACGGTTTTCACGCTGGCGGTCTTGTAGCCGATACCCGAGTAGCCGATACCGTTCAGCGAGGAGCTGATGGACTGCACAACGGAAGCCGAACCCGGTTGTTCGTTCACGTTAGGCTTGTAGTCGCCTTTGCACAGGGCTTCTTCCTTGAAGTAGCCGTAGGTGCCGGATACCGAGTTACGGCCGAACAATTGAACTGGCTTGTTGGCCAGGTCGCCGGTCACGCCCAGGTCACCCCAGGTCTTGACTTCGGCTTTGGCGCCGCACAGACGAGTCGAGGAGAAGATCGCGTCGACTTGCTCCATGGTCAGGTGCTTGATCGGGTTGTCCTTGTGCACGAACACGGCCAGGGCATCCACGGCGACCGGGATAGCGGTTGGCTTGTAGCCGTACTTCTGCTCGAAGGCCGCCAGTTCGGTGTCCTTCATCTTGCGGCTCATCGGGCCCAGGTTCGAAGTGCCTTCAGTCAGGGCGGGCGGCGCGGTAGCGGAACCGGCGGCCTGAATCTGAATGTTCACGTTCGGATATTCTTTCTTGTAGCCCTCGGCCCACAGGGTCATGAGGTTGGCCAGGGTGTCGGAACCAACACTGGACAGGTTACCCGATACGCCCGTGACTTTTGTATAAGACGGAATGGATGGGTCCACACCAGCGGCGACCGCGTGGGCAGTTGCAACGCCAGCAGCGACAAAAGTCATTGCCGCCATCAAACGCTTCAGTTTCATGCCATGCTCCTAGCAGAGAGGGTTTATCAGATCGGGGCCAAGTATCAGTAGGCCGGATGAACACTCTATGACTGGTATATGACAGTTAGATGAATGGCCATCACGCTGAAAACGCTGGTTTTTTGAACGCAAAAGCGGGCAAACGCCCGCTTTTACTGGTCTCCGGCGCCGTCGCGTGGCGCTGGATCATGTCAAGACTGAAACAATTTGAAACCCTCTTCCTTTATATAGAAGGGGTCCGATTTTCACTGTCGCGACTTAGCGCCCCTTCGACCACAGGTACCCGCCCACCAGCACACCGATGCCGCAAATGATCGCCACATAATAGGCAGGGCCCATCGGGCTTTCCTTGAGCAGCAGGGTGACCACCATCGGGGTCAGGCCGCCGAAAATCGCGTAGGCCAGGTTGTAGGAGAACGACAGGCCACTGAAACGCACCACCGCCGGGAAGGCCTTGACCATCACGTAGGGCGTCGCGCCGATGGTGCCGACGAACAGGCCGCTCAGGGCATACAGCGGGAACAGCCACTCGGGGTGAGTCGGCACGGTGCTATAGAAGGTCCAGAACGTCACCATCAACGCCAGGCTGCCGAACACGAAGACCCGCCCGGCACCGAAACGGTCAGCCAGCGCACCGGAAAAGATGCAACCCAAGGTCAGGCAGATCGTCGCCAGGCTGTTGGCTTCCAGCGAGATGGTCGGAGAGAAGTGGAAGGCCGTTTGCAGCACGGTCGGGGTCATCAGGATGACCACCACCACACCAGCGGACAGCACCCAGGTCAACAGCATCGAAATCAGGATCGCGCCGCGATGATCACGCAGTACCGCGCCCAGCGGGATGCCGTCGGACAGTGCCTTGCGTTTCTGCAACTCGGCAAACACCGGGGTCTCGTGCAACCAGCGGCGCAGGTAGACCGAGAACAGGCCGAACACACCGCCCAGCAGGAACGGAATCCGCCAGGCGTAATCCGCCACTTCCACCGGGGTATAAAGGCTGTTGATCAGGGTCGCCACCAACGAACCGAGCAGGATGCCGGCGGTCAGGCCCGAGGTCAGGGTGCCGCAGGCAAAGCCGATCTTGCGTTCCGGCACGTGCTCGGCGACGAACACCCAGGCGCCCGGCACTTCACCGCCGATGGCCGCGCCCTGGATCACCCGCATCAGCAACAACAGGATCGGCGCCCAGATGCCGATCTGCGCATAGGTCGGCAGCAAACCCATGATCAGGGTCGGCACCGCCATCAGGAAAATGCTCAAGGTGAACATCTTCTTGCGCCCCAGCAGGTCGCCGAAGTGCGCCATCACGATGCCGCCCAGTGGCCGGGCCAGGTAGCCGGCGGCGAAAATCCCGAAAGTCTGCATCAGGCGCAGCCATTCGGGCATGTCCGCCGGGAAAAACAGCTTGCCGACCACGGCGGCAAAAAACACAAAAATGATAAAGTCGTAGAACTCCAGCGCGCCGCCCAGGGCAGACAGCGATAAAGTCTTGTAGTCGTTGCGGGTCAACGGGCGCGCGGGTTGCGCAATCGGGGTGGACGCGGTGGTCATGGGCTTCTCTTATTGGGCACGTCTATGAGCCGCGCAAGGCTCGACTCAGGCTGGGGGCAGGTCTGGCACGATAGCAAATTGTTCGTAAAAGCACATGGATCAGCGCATTCGTCGGCAAAAATGAGAACCGGGAGGTCGTCTCGCGGTCTACCGACCGATATACTCGTGCCCTGCGCCGGGTAAAACCCGCAGGCTAGAGGGGTATTGTGCGAAAACGCCGTTGGGCCGAACCAGCCGCTTTCGCAGAGTTTCCCTTAGTGCGGCTTACGAGAAACGTAACGAACGTAGTATGTTCGGGCTGAATCGTTTTTCTTGAAGACGGCTATTCACCTGCAGTACCAACGTAGCGTTACGGGTCAGAGGCACCCCGGCATGATCGAACTCGAACAAGAAGATCCTATCCCGCAAGGCGATCTCGCCCTGCAAATCACCGCACTCCCGCGCGAAGCCAACGGTTTCGGTGACATTTATGGCGGTTGGCTGGTCAGCCAGATGGACCTGGCCGGCACCGCCATGGCCAGTAAAGTGGCCGGCGGCCGAGTGGCCACGGTGTCCATCGACCGCATGGCGTTCCTGGTCCCGGTCGCCGTCGGTGCGCAATTGTCCTTTTATACCCATACCGAAGAAATCGGCCGCAGCTCGATGCGGATGATGGTCGAGGTGTGGAGCGACGATCCGCTGACCAGCGAATGGCGCAAGGTCACCGAAGCGGCGTTTGTGTTCGTGGCCATCGACGGCAGCGGTCGTACCCGCTCCGTGCCACGGCGTTAAACTGGCCACGTCCCGTTAAAACTCTCTGCCTTGCGAGAACACCATGACCACGCCCCAAGTTGAAGCGGTAAAACTGGATGAGCTGAACGGCTGGCGGATCAGCCACGGTCAGGCCGAATTGCTGGTGGCGCAACAAGGCGCGCAGATCCTCAGTTACCAGTTGGCCGGGCAACCGCCGCTGATCTGGCTCAACAACGAGGCCGTGTTCAAGCAAGGCAAGGGCATTCGCGCCGGTGTGCCGGTGTGCTGGCCGTGGTTCGGCAACTTTGCGCGTAATCCGGACAGCGTCCAGGCCATGCGCCAGAGCAGCGAAGCCGCCACGGCCCACGGTTTTGTGCGGACGATGAACTGGACGCTGGAGGGCATCGAGGCCGAAGGCGAGGCGGTGAACGTGACGTTCAGCCTGCCGCGGCCCGAAGGCGGCCTGCCGGGCTGGCCGCACAAGGTCGGCCTGAGCCTGCGTATCCGCCTGGGCGAGACCCTACAGGTCGAGCTTATCAGCGAAAACCAGGACGATCATCCGGTCAGCATCAGCCAGGCGCTGCACACCTACTTCGCCGTCAGCGATGTACGCAATGTGCGGGTTGAAGGGGTCGAGGGCCTGAGCTATATCGATACGCTGGAAGATTGGAAGTCGACGACGCAGGTGGGCAGTTTGCACTTCAGCGGCGAAACCGACCGGATCTACCAGGATGCACCGGCACAGCTGAGCATTGTCGATTCGGACTGGCAGCGGCGTATCCAGCTGACCAGCAGCGGTTCGCGCACGGCGGTGATCTGGAATCCGTGGATCGGCCGGGCCAGTCAGTTTGCCGATATGGCCGATGATGGCTGGCAGAAGATGCTCTGCATCGAGACGGCGAACGTGATGGATGATGTGGTGACGTTGGCGCCGGGGGACAGTCATACGTTGGGTGTGACTATCGGTAGTCAGCGGCTGGCGTAATACCGGGGCGCGGCCTTCGCGGGCAAGCCCTGCTCCTACAGTTTTGTGTCGCACACAAGATCAGTGAACGACCACGTACTGTAGGAGCAGGGCTTGTCGGGACGCCGCACCGCCGCGAAGACGATCTGACAGGCCCCGAAGATCTCGAACCTTACAGATCAGACTCTTTCACTACCCTCACCTTCCCCGCATCCAGCGCATACGCCGCGTCAGCCAGGTCATTGCTGACCTTCTCGATCTTCAGCGTGCCGGTGACCCACAGTGGCGTATAGATATCGTCCAGCTTCAGCCCCTTGGGATACCGCACCAGCACCAATTGATTGGGCGGCGGTGGCGGCACGTGGATGCAGGCGCCCGGGTACGGCACCAGGAAAAACAGCGTGCTGCGGCCCTTGGTGTCGGTCTCCAGCGGCACCGGATAGCCACCGATGCGGATGTCCTTGCCGTCCATCGCCGCCACGGTCTTGGTCGAATACATCACCGCCGGCAGGCCCTTGCTCTGCTTCAACCCCCCCTTGGCGGTAAAGGTACCGTCGCCCTCGGGCGTGTTGTGGGTGATTTCCGGCATTTGCTCAAGGGCTTTCTGGTCCGACTTGGGCATCAGTTCCAGCCAGTCGGTTTCCGGAAGTTCACCGGCATGGGCCAGGCCACTGCCCAGGAAAAGAAGTGTCAAAAGAAGACGGCGCATGGGGAGACTCGAAAACAGAGAGGATGTCGCACATTCTAGCCCTCTCCGCCATGGCGGCGGAGAGGGTTTGATCACCTGGATCAGTTCTTTCTGACCAGGTTGTAGATCACCAACAAGACAATCGCGCCCACTACCGCACCGATAAAACCGGCACTCTGACCCGCGTGATAGATCCCCAGCGCCTGACCACCATAGGTCGCCGCCAGCGAACCGCCGATACCCAGCAGGATGGTCATGATCCAACCCATGCTGTCGTCGCCTGGCTTGAGGAAACGCGCCACCAGGCCGACGATGAGGCCGATAAAAATTGTCCAGATAATGTGCATGGCATTTCCTCTCGGTGAGTGTGCACAGTCAAAGCCTAGTCAGCACTTTGACATCCTGCCATCAGAGGCCGACGGCAACCGTAGGTTCCCGCCAGCACTGACTATCTTTATTCGGCGATCAACGCCTCGACCCGCAGGATCTGCTCCTGCAGCGTGGCCTTGTCCGCGCAACGCAGCGTCGCGTGACCGACCTTGCGGCCGACCTTGAAGGCCTTGCCATAGTGATGCAGATGGCAATCGGCGATGGCGATCACCTGCTCCACCGGCGGGACGACGCCGATAAAGTTGAGCATCGCGCTTTCGCCGACCTTGGCGGTCGACCCCAGCGGCAGCCCGGCAATCGCCCGCAGGTGGTTTTCGAACTGGCTGCACTCGGCGCCTTCGGTGGTCCAGTGCCCGGAGTTGTGCACCCGTGGCGCGATTTCGTTGGCCTTGAGGCCACCGTCGACTTCAAAGAACTCGAACGCCAGCACGCCGACATAATTCAGCTGCTTGAGCACCCGGCCGGCATACTCTTCGGCCAGGGCTTGCAGCGGATGGTCGGTGCTGGCCACGGACAGGCGCAGGATGCCGTTGTCGTGGGTGTTGTGCACCAGCGGGTAGAAGCAGGTTTCGCCGTCACGGCCGCGCACGGCGATCAGCGAAACTTCCCCGGTGAAGGGCACAAAGCCCTCCAGCAGGCAGGCAACGCTACCCAACTCGGCGAAGGTGCCGACCACATCGGCCGCGCTGCGCAGGACCTTCTGGCCCTTGCCGTCATACCCCAGGGTGCGGGTTTTCAGCACGGCCGGCAGGCCGATCTGGGCGACGGCGGCATCCAGATCCGCCTGGGACTGGATATCGGCGAAGGCCGGGGTGGGAATCCCCAGGTCCTTGAACATGCTCTTTTCGAACCAGCGATCACGGGCGATGCGCAGGGCTTCGGCGCTCGGATAGACCGGCACGAACTGCGACAGGAAGGCCACGGTTTCCGCCGGGACGCTTTCGAACTCGAAGGTCACCACGTCGACTTCGTCGGCCAACTGGCGCAGGTGATCCTGATCGCCGTAATCGGCGCGCAGATGCTCACCCAGGGCGGCTGCACAGGCATCCGGCGCCGGGTCCAGGAAAGCGAAGTTCATCCCCAGCGGCGTACCCGCCAGCGCCAACATGCGGCCCAACTGGCCGCCACCGATTACACCGATCTTCATCGTCATCAACCTCAGGCGACGCGTGGGTCTGGATTGTCCAGCACGCTGTCTGTCTGTTCTGCACGGAATTTCTTCAGTACGGCGTGGAAATGCGGGTGCTTGGCGCCCAGGATGCTCGCCGAGAGCAGCGCGGCGTTGATCGCGCCGGCCTTGCCGATGGCCAGGGTCGCCACCGGAATACCGGCCGGCATCTGCACGATCGACAGCAGCGAGTCGACGCCCGAGAGCATGGCCGACTGCACCGGCACGCCGAGCACCGGCAGGTGGGTCTTGGCCGCACACATGCCTGGCAGGTGGGCTGCACCGCCGGCACCGGCGATGATCACCTCGATCCCGCGGGACTCGGCCTCTTCGGCGTACTGGAAGAGCAGGTCCGGGGTGCGGTGGGCCGAAACCACTTTCACCTCGTAGGGGATGCCGAGCTTTTCCAGCATATCGGCGGTGTGGCTAAGGGTGGACCAATCGGACTTGGAGCCCATGATCACGCCAACCAGTGCACTCATCGTCGTGCCTCTTCTCTTGGGCGCCCGCAGGCGCGTCAAAAAACAACAAGCCACGCGGGAGACCGGCGTGGCTTGTCATACGAATCGGGGCCGGGCAAGCCGGCCGAAGGCCGCGCAGTATACCGAAAAAAGTGCGTTAAACGCACCTTTACCGACCATCTGTCGTTTGCCGGATTTTAGCCGCTAAAGGCCGGTTTACCTGACCTCCAGGTCAATTCGGACCCGGTGCCTGCGCCGCCGCGCCTTCGAGCTTGCGCCACAACAACCGCACATTGGCCTTGCGCACCAGCGCACAGCGATACAGGCGGATTTCCAGCGGCACATGCCATTGCGGCCCGCCACACACCACCAGTTCGCCCCGCGCCAGCTCGGCCCGGACGCTGAGATGCGGCACCCAGGCAATGCCCAGCCCTTCCAGCGCCATGCTCTTCAAACTGTCGGCCATCGCGGTTTCATAGATGGTGGTAAAACGCAGATTGCGCTGACGCAGCAACAGGTTCACCGAACGCCCGAGAAACGCCCCGGCGCTGTACGCCAGCAACGGCACGCTCATCTCACCCTCCAGGTCGAACAATGGCCGGCCATCCGGCCCGGTCGCGCACACCGGCAACATCTCGGTCTGCCCCAGGTGCAGGGACGGAAAGATCTCCGCATCCATCTGCAACGCCGCATCCGGGTCATAAAACGCCAGCATTAGGTCGCAACCACCCTCGCGCAACGCATGCACCGCGTCGCCGACGTTGGTCGCCACCAGACGCGTTGCGATATTCAGCCCTTCATTACGCAACTGCGCGATCCAGCGCGGAAAGAAGCCCAGCGCCAGGGAATGCGCCGCCGCCACCTGCATGACTTCGCCCTGCCCGCCTTCCAGATGATGCAGATGACGCACCACCTCGCCCAGCTGTTCCACCACCGTCCGCGCCGTCACCAGAAACAACTGCCCCGCCGCCGTCAATTCGATCGGCGTGCGCGAGCGGTTGACCAACGTCAGCCCCAGCGCCGACTCCAGGCTGCGGATCCGTCGGCTGAACGCCGGCTGCGTGACAAAGCGCCGCTCGGCCGCCTGGGAAAAGCTGCGGGTCGCCGCCAGGGCACTGAAATCTTCCAACCATTTGCTTTCGAGATTCATCGGCGCCTCCCACCATGCGCACCATTTTGGTTCACACGCTCGTCATACACAACGCGTCACATCCACATTATGCCGTTTGTGCATAGGCCAGTGCTGAACAGCATTGGCCCAATAATTCGGCCAAGCCTAGCATTGCCAACGTTCCGGCACCGACCGGGTTCTTATCGAGATGATTTCTATCATGTCCTCCGCTGCATCTTTCCGCACAGAAAAAGACCTGCTTGGCGTACTCGAAGTACCCGCCGAGGCGTATTACGGCATCCAGACCCTGCGAGCGGTGAACAACTTCCGTCTCTCCGGCGTCCCGATCTCGCACTACCCGAAACTGGTCGTGGCCCTGGCCATGGTCAAGCAAGCTGCCGCTGACGCCAACCGCGAGCTGGGTCACCTGACCGAAGCCAAACACGCGGCCATCAGCGAAGCCTGTGCCCGACTGGTGCGCGGCGACTTCCACGAGCAGTTCGTGGTCGACATGATTCAAGGCGGCGCTGGCACTTCGACCAACATGAATGCCAACGAAGTCATCGCCAACATCGCGCTGGAGGCCATGGGCCACAGCAAGGGCGAATACCAGTACCTGCACCCGAACAACGACGTGAACATGGCGCAGTCGACCAACGACGCCTACCCGACGGCCATCCGCCTGGGTCTGCTGCTGGGCCACGACGCCCTGCTCGCCAGCCTCGACAGCCTGATCCAGGCCTTCGCCGCCAAGGGTCAAGAGTTCAGCCACGTCCTGAAAATGGGCCGTACCCAGCTGCAAGACGCCGTGCCGATGACCCTCGGCCAGGAATTCCGCGCCTTCGCCACCACCCTGAGCGAAGACCTGGCCCGCCTGAAGACCCTGGCACCGGAACTGCTGACCGAAGTCAACCTGGGCGGTACCGCCATCGGCACCGGCATCAACGCCGACCCGCGCTACCAGCAACTGGCGGTCGACCGCCTGGCCCTGATCAGCGGCCAACCGCTGGTACCGGCCGCCGACCTGATCGAAGCCACCTCCGACATGGGCGCCTTCGTGCTGTTCTCCGGCATGCTCAAGCGCACCGCGGTCAAGCTGTCGAAGATCTGCAACGACCTGCGCCTGCTGTCCAGCGGCCCACGCACCGGCATCAACGAAATCAACCTGCCGGCGCGTCAGCCGGGCAGCTCGATCATGCCTGGCAAGGTCAACCCGGTGATCCCGGAAGCGGTCAACCAGGTGGCGTTCCAGATCATCGGCAACGACCTGGCCCTGACCATCGCGGCCGAAGGCGGCCAACTGCAACTGAACGTGATGGAGCCGCTGATCGCTTTCAAGATCTTCGACTCGATCCGCCTGCTGCAACGCGCCATGGACATGCTGCGCGAGCACTGCATCGTCGGCATTACCGCCAACGAAGCCCGCTGCCGCGAACTGGTGGAACACTCCATCGGCCTGGTCACCGCGCTGAACCCCTACATCGGCTATGAAAACGCCACCCGGATCGCCCGCATCGCCCTGGAAAGTGGCCGTGGCGTACTGGAACTGGTGCGCGAAGAAGGCCTGCTCGACGACGCCATGCTCGCCGACATCCTGCGCCCGGAAAACATGATTGCTCCGCGTCTGGTACCCCTGAAGGCCTGACCTTCAATGCCCGATCGCAACACGCTCACCAGGTCGAGGGACTAGACACCTCTCACCTTTTGAGGGCCTGAAGGTCACTTTTCAGGCCCTTTTTTTTACAACCGAAAGTAGGACGAAGGCTCTATCCCGGCCCCTGCCTTCACCAGAAATACCCTGCGCTTCGTCGTTTGTACTACAAACCAGTACAGACGACTGCGGTGCTCATAGGTATAGTGCCGCCCCTCTTCGCGTAAGCGATCCGCGGTACAGCGGCACTGAAACACGCGAAACAACACTAAAAACAACCCGCGCAAGCTCGGGATGAAAGATCGCCAGCCCACACTGCCCAGTGACATCGGGTGTAACGCGATATTTCAATCGAGCCGCCTTTGCATCAAAAAACAGCGAGGATCCACTCCATGCTTGAGGTCATCAACGACTTCCTCTCAGGGAAATTACTGATCGTGCTCATTGTCGGGCTCGGTAGCTACTTCACGATCCGTTCGCGGTTCGTCCAGTTCCGCCATTTCCGCCACATGTTCACCGTCTTCAAAGAGTCCCTTCGTGGTCAAGCTGGCCAACTGAGCTCGTTCCAGGCCCTGATGCTGAGCCTCGCCGGCCGCGTTGGCGCCGGTAACATCGCCGGTGTCGGCATCGCCGTGACCCTCGGCGGCCCAGGCGCCGTGTTCTGGATGTGGGTCACCGCACTGGTGGGCATGTCCAGCAGCTTCTTCGAATGCACCCTGGCCCAGGTCTACAAGCGCGCCGATGGCGACGGCCTGTACCGCGGCGGCCCGGCGTACTACATCCAGCACGGCCTGAAACTCAAAGGCATGGCAGTGGTGTTCTCCATCCTGCTGCTGGTCACCTACGGCTTCGCCTTCAACGGCCTGCAGTCGTACACCGTGACCCACTCGCTGCAAAACGCCTTCGGCTTCTCGCCGAACCACACCGGCATCGCCCTGGCTGTCCTGCTGGCGATCGTCTTCGTCGGCGGCATCAAGCGTATCGCCTCGGTGTCCGACCTGCTGGTTCCGGTCAAGACCCTGGCCTATATCGGCGTCACCCTGTACGTGATCTTCAGCCAGATCGAGCACGTGCCGGCCATGCTGGAAACCATCTTCAAGAGCGCCTTCGGTCTTGACCCTGCGTTCGGCGGCCTGCTCGGCAGCGCCATCGTCATGGGTGTGAAACGTGGCGTGTTCGCCAACGAAGCCGGCCTGGGCAGTGCGCCAAACGTCGCCGCCGTAGCCGCTGTGAAGCACCCGGGTGCCCAGGGCGTGGTCCAGGCGTTCAGCGTGTTCCTCGACACCTTCGTGATCTGCACCTGCACCGCCCTGCTGATCCTGCTGTCGGGCTTCTACACCCCAGGCTTCGAAGGTGACGGCATCGTCCTGACCCAGAACTCCCTGGCCGCCGTGGTCGGTGACTGGGGCCGCCTGTTCGTCAGCGTCGCCCTGTCGCTGTTCGTTTTCACCTGCATCCTCTACAACTACTACCTGGGTGAAACCAGCCTGCAGTTCCTGACCCGCAACCGCATCGTGTTGATGGTGTACCGCGCCCTGGTGCTGGCACTGATCGTCTGGGGTTCGGTGCAGAACCTGTCGACCGTGTTCGCCTTCGCCGACATCACCATGACCTGCCTGGCGTTCGTCAACCTGATCGCCCTGGCCATGCTGTTCAAGGTCGGCCTGCGCGTGATGCGCGACTACGACGACCAACGCAAGGCCGGCGTCGGCCAGCCAGTGTTCGATTCGAGCAAGTTCGCCGACCTGGACCTGGACCGCAACGCCTGGCCGACCCCGGGCCAAGCCGCGCCACACGAGCAAGACGCTGCCCAGGGCGTGCCTGCCACGCAACGCTGATCGCTCCCGCGGGCGGCGCCCTGCCGCCCGACGCGACAGACCTTACCAGGTGGCGTCCTGCCACCTGACGTGACACACCTTGCGCACGCAGGCATGCTGCGGCGCAAGGTGCATTCGTCCAGGAGACCCATCAATGAATTCCGCCTCATATCCTGCCGCGCAGCACGTCATGGTGCTCTACACCGGCGGCACCATCGGCATGCAGGCCAGCGCCAGCGGCCTGGCCCCGGCTTCCGGTTTCGAAGCGCGGATGCGCGAACAGCTCAGCGGACAGCCCGGCCTGAAGGTACCGGACTGGCGCTTCCGCGAAATGGCGCCGCTGATCGACAGCGCCAACATGACCCCCGAGTACTGGCTGCGCCTGCGTGATGCGGTGGTCGATGCGGTGCAGGTGCAACAGTGCGACAGCGTGCTGATCCTGCACGGCACCGACACCCTGGCCTACAGCGCGGCGGCGATGAGCTTCCAGTTGCTCGGACTGCCGGCGCCGGTGGTGTTTACCGGTTCGATGCTGCCGGCGGGCGTGCCGGACAGCGATGCCTGGGAGAACGTCTGCGGTGCGCTGGTTGCGTTGGGCCAGGGCCTGGCGCCGGGGGTGCACCTGCACTTCCATGGCGAAATGCTCTCGCCGACCCGTTGCGCGAAGATTCGCAGTTTTGGGCGGCATCCGTTTGCGGCGCTGAAGCGCACGGGCGGCGTGGCAAGGCTCGAAGCCTTGCCGATGCAACTGGGCTACCGCCAGGCCCGACAAATGACAGCGGTCGGCGTATTGCCGCTGGTTCCAGGCATTACCGCCGCACAGTTGGATGGCCTGATCGACAGCGGTATCCAGGCGCTGGTGCTGGAGTGCTTCGGCAGCGGTACCGGGCCGAGCGATAACCCGGCGTTCCTGGCCAGTCTCCAGCGGGCGCAGAAGCTGGGCATCGTGGTGGTTGCGATCACCCAGTGCCATGAAGGCGGTGTCGAGCTGGATGTGTATGAGGCGGGTAGCCGTTTGCGCGGTGTCGGCGTGCTTTCCGGCGGTGGCATGACCCGTGAGGCGGTATTCGGCAAGCTGCATGCTTTGCTGGGCGCGGGTCTGGAGCAGGCTGAAGTGCGGCGCTTGGTCGAGTTGGATCTGTGTGGCGAGTTGAGCTGACTAGAACCTTGCTCGATTTCAAGAACACAAGAAACCTGTAGGAGCAGGGCTTGCCCGCGAAGGGGCCCTCGAGGCCGCCAAAAGCTTCGCGGGCAAGCCCTGCTCCTACAAGGTCTGCGTTCGACTTTAAGATTGCGATGCAGCCTCAACTCAAGACAAATCGCTTTTTCTTGAGTGACTTTTCCTAGAAAATCCCAACGCCTTGCGCCTGTCCAGCCACGTGACTAGTCTCCGTTTGTCACTGCCCAATTGCAGTGAACGGGTTTAGTCGCCCGAGCTCAATAGGCGCACAGCGCCCCCATACCTTATGGCCGGCGTTTTTTATGCCCCCCAGGTTTATGGTGGCTGTGCGTAGGGCACCCTCGGGTGCGCCGGTTTCCTATTGGCCGGTCGACTAACCTGCGTACAGCCGCCACCCCCTTCGTTTAGTCGCGATCAGTGTCGGCTCCATGACATCAATAGGAGTCATCGCATGGATAAAATCGTCCCCGATCCGCCCAGCAGGGCCGCCCGCGCCCGGATCACCGCCATTCTCAAGAAAGCCAACGCGGACCTCTTGCAGGTGCTCAACAGCCAGCGCCACGAACCGCCGTTGCTCACTGCCCTGAAAGAAACCGCCGCCCGCCCGGGCAGCGTCAACGACGGTCGTCACCTCTCACTGTTCAACGTGCAGGAAGGCATCACCGCCGAGCAGGCGCTGATCCATGTGTCGTTGATGCTGCGATGCGCCGAAGAGGTCTCCGATGAAATCACCGAATACGGCAGCGGCGTCGAGCGCGGGCTGATCTGGTCGATGATCCATTCGGTGGAAATGGCCCGGGCAGTGGTCGATGCGTTGCTGGCGGGGTCGCAACCGACCGCCGACGCTATAGCCTGACAAAAACGCGACACAAATACTGCGCCGAACGCAGCCCTTGTAGGAGCCGGCTTGCCGGCGATGGCGACCGCAAAGCCAATACAAGGCTTACGGGCCTCATCGCTGGCAAGCCAGCTCCTACAGGGTTATGTGGTGCAGCGGGCTTGGTGGACGGCACACAACTTGCTCGATTCCCGTACCTCCCATGGACGGAATCGAGCATGCTCCACTCCCACCTCACCACCCTCAACGCCGTCTCCCTGGTGCTCAACGCCTTCCGCGACAAGGGCGTTGCCGGTGATGCGCTGCTGGCCGGCAGCGGTATCAGCGCC
>Ga0209888_1000550_pt1 | contig 17756 bp, 17 predicted proteins | sample OrgsoiDNA_201059_FD_185807 | JGI IMG/M metagenome (GOLD analysis project Ga0209888, IMG submission 185807) | Permafrost soil microbial communities from the Arctic, to analyse light accelerated degradation of dissolved organic matter (DOM) -... | ecosystem: Environmental > Terrestrial > Soil >...
TTGGTCAGGGTTGCACCTTAAGGGCGTAGCAGAATTGAGCTCGATGCGGTCGCGAAGCATTCAGCGTCATTTCTTGTTGCGCCAGTCGTCCTCTCAGGCGATAATGGGGCATCTCCGCGGGAATCGCCCGCTCCTTTCATCATTCACGCATCAGCGCCGCGCGCCCCCCCGACATGATTGAGTCCAGCAAAAGAAAAGATCACGAAGCCCAGCAGCGGTTGTCCAAGCGCCGCGCCAGCGTGGTTCGGGCCTCCTTGCGCGAAAAAGAAGCGGGCCAGCGCGTTGAAAGGGCCGAAGCAGAGCGAGAGCGCGGGGCCCCGGGCGCGATTGGGGAGGGCCCTTCCGCGAGCCTGGCGAACACTCAGGGGATCACGGCGCGAAGACATGAAATGTTGCAGCAAAAGCTGGCCGGACGCGCGGAAGAAGCGGTGCTGAGCGGCGACGTGGAATTGTTGCGCGAAACGCTGGCCGCAGGTTTGTCGCCCGATTTCCCGGTTTTGAGCGCCGCGCCCGTCAGTTTGCGCGGAGCGCCTGAAATGGTTTATTCGCCACTGTTGGGGCTTGCTTTGACCATGGGGGCCGAAGGGCGCTCGGTGGCTCGCGAATTGCTCATCGCGGGGGCTGATCCCTGCGCGCCTGTGGAGGCGGCCTCCGTGGATTTTCGTGAGTGGAAGCCCTTTCCTTTGGCGCGGTTTTGCTTTTTGCTGGATGATCCAGACGGGCTCGCGTTGCTGGCGGAGTTTGGGGCGCCGCCCGAAGGGTTTGATTTCCTCGCTCCGCCCCCGACCGTGAAGGTGGCGTCTTCCAGGTTTGGCGGCCATGAGCGCGAGCGGGAAGAGAAACCGACCGGCGAGCCCGCGCAATGGCGCAAGCTTTCCGCAAGCCACTGGGGCGCGGAGTCGCTGCGGTGCCTGGCGCCCCGTTGCGCCCAATGGGTCAAGGACGCGATGGGGGGCCGCTACTCGGCGTCCTTCAAGTCGCTGTTCGCGCCGTCGTCCGTGGAGTTCCCCTTGGAGGAGGGCGAAATCACGGCCATCCTGGAGCGTGAAGCCTTTTTGTCGGAAAAGAGCCGCGAATTGTCAGGGCAAACGATGTATTCGTGGGAGCGGCGAGAAATCAAGGCTCCAGAGCGCGGCCCGCGCTCGTGCCCTGCGGCTTTTCTTCACAGCGGGTTCAAAACGCAAATGGACAGCGGGTTCAGCGCGAGCTATGAGCGTGGGCGCATTGTCGCCTCGGCCGGGGCGGCGCAAAGCGTGGAGCGGGCCATGGGCCCCCAATGGCCGCGGACCCTGGATTTTTGGACGCTCCCCCAGGCCCGAAGCCATGGGCGCAATGGCGACGAGGACCGCGAGGACGAAGGCGAAAACAACGACAAAAAGGCCACAAAGGAGGTGCGGGAGGAAGACGATTTCAGGGGATGGGCCGCCCAAGTCGCCTCAAAGCCCTATTTCGGGAATTCTGTCGTGTCCACTGGGGCCAAAAACCCCGCATCGTGGGAAGGCGTCATGCGCCAAAAATCGGCCACTTCGCGCGGGAGAGAGCCGCGATGGGAGGACTGTTTGTGCGAGCCCGCGCAGGTCGCCGCGCGATTTTTGCTGTGCGCGGGCTTCGTCGCCGAGCACGACGCAAAAAACGCGGCGCAAGCGGGAATCAAGCCCGCCCTGCGCGCATTGAGCTTCGCGGATCACTACGGTGTGTTCACGGCCGCATTGATCGCCCAACTGGCCCCGGCCGCCGGCCTGGAAACCGCGTCAAAATGGATGACGGCCACGCGCGACAGCATTCGAGTCGACTCGCGACACGACGAGAATGACGAAGGGCGAGCGGACATCGGCCGCTTGATTGAGCAGTTGCCCGCCATCGTCGAGGCCCAGGAAATAGCCAAAGCCGCAGGCCCCGCCCACAGCAAGGCGCGCCGCGGCCCCCGATCACTGTGAAAAAAGAAAGAAAGGGAGAGCGAGAATATGGCCGTTTATCAAATGCCGCGAAAAACCTCGCCTTTCAAGGCGGGGATGGGCAGCGGCGGGTTGGTTGAGTTTTAACGCAAAAGCTCTTGATTTTCAAGAGAAAAGAGGGCATCATCGCGTTTCGAAGCCGCCCAATTGCATTGCGCGAACAGGGCCGTTGCTTCTGGCGGTCTTGGGCGATATAATTCATTTATTCTGTCAAAGGCAGCAACTGCTGACACTTTGCACTTCCCGCATCTTTCTTTGGAGCACTTCTTATGTCCACACCGAATTCGTCCCCGTCGATTGAATCCAGCGCCGTCCCGCAAACATTTTTAATCCAATCTGAATCTTTGCGCGACCAAGCCATTGCCTTCGGTTCAGGGGCTCCTGCCTTGGGTGTGTCTTCAGAAAATGTCGATTTGAACATCGTGCGGGCGACTCGAACGAGCGTTGACATCGAGCGCGCGTGGCTCTCCGGCGTGTTGAGCCAACACGACGAGGTGATTTCCGCCGCCGCAATGGAGCGACTGGAGGCTCGATGGGCGCAGAACCCGATTGTGGCGCAAATCGCGATCAGCATGGCGCTTGCGAGCTTTGTTGAAGATCAGCCCATTTCGCAAGCGCTTTTCAATCAAGGCGCCGCCATCGTCGCAAAGATGAACGACGGTCGCCAAACCGAGGTCGCCGTGGGGTTCTCTTGCCCTATTTCCCGCGCCGTTCGATGTGGTCGCGGAGAGCTTGCTTGCGCAGCGATGGAAGCGGGCATTTCCCCGGTGTCTTTCCGCAGCATCGCGGAGGCTTTGGACCTCGGCGACACGCCGCACTGGCCCGTTTTTCAAACGCCTGAAAATCATCGATTCGCAAAATTGGCGACCGTTTTTCTTCTTTCCATGGCTGAAAACAACATTCCCGCGCCTTGCTTCAAACACGGCGTGCACGAACACCTTGAAGGGATTGGGAATTGGATCGGCACATGGGCTGCCGGCCGTCTTGCCGCAGATCCGCAATCCCGAGACTTCGTTGAGTTTTTGGCTCCTTTCACGCCTTTCATGACAGAAGAATTCTGGGCCACGAAAAATGGACAAGCCATCGCGAAAGCGGCACCTCATTTGGTCGTCCACGGCGCGATGGAAGCGCAAAACGCCAAAGACGAGGGCGCTGCGTCGCCGAAGCAGCCTCGGAGAGGAGGTCTTGGTCGCTGAGGCCTTTACACTTTGAAACTCCCTTGCTCGGCCCCGAAAGGGGCCTTTTTGTCGTTTTTGTCAGGTGCCGCGAAAAACCTCGTCCTTCACAGGGCGGGGATGGACTTTGGCCCGCAAGGCGCGCGGCTCCAAAAACCGCGCGAAGGCGCGCCTGGCGGTCGCCAAGCTGCACGCCCAAATCGCGGACATCCGCAAAGATTTCTTGCACAAGCTCTCGACGTATCTGGTCAATCGCTTCCAGGGCATCGCCGTCGAGACGATCGCGGTCAAGAACTTGATGAAGAACCACAAGCTGGCCGGCGCCATCGCCGACGGCGGATGGGGCGAGTTCGTCCGCCAGCTCGAATACAAATGCGCCCGACGCGGGCGCAAATTCACGAAAATCGACCGTTTCGCCGCGAGCACGAAAACGTGCTCCAAGTGCGACCACAAGATGCCGGACATGAAATTGTCCGTGCGCGAGTGGGTCTGCCCGAAGTGCGGGGCGGAGCACGACCGGGACGTGAACGCGGCGGCCAATGTGAAGCGCTGGGGCTTTGGCCCGAACGGCGAGATTTTGCCGCAGAAAGCCAAGGAAAAAATCACCCTGCTATGGGAACAAATGCCGTCTTTGTGTCCGAAAAGATGAAGCAAGAGATCGCAGCAGCAAAAGTGCTGGGTGTTCGTTTCGCGATTGTGCCAAGGTTGTGATCAAAGGCGCGCCGGAAACTTAGGAGCCGCCACTCGCGCGCCCTCCTTGGAAGCGATAAAAACCAGCCATGCCGTAATTCAAGCAACAGGATCCGAATTCAGAACAAAGCGCCGTGGCGGCGGGCGATAAAAATTTTGTTGCACAAGATTCATTCCAAACCCTGAGAGTTAGCCAAACGGCGCAAAATAACCCAAAGCCCGAGCGCTGCCCAAAAGCCGAGCTCGGAGTCGTCAAGATTGTCGCCGCGGCGTTTGGAAAAAGCCACGGTATGCAGTACAATAAAGTCAAACAAAACCGGCAACAAACAACTCATCCTCATTTTCTCACAGGCGTTATCCATGGCCAGCAAACAAGAGGCGTCCTCCAAATTAGCCGCGGCGCTTGCGGCTCGCGACTGGAGCGGGGCGAAAAAATGGGTGAAAGACTCGATCCAGGTTAGCCGCACAGAAGCCTTGGACAAGCTGCTGTTGGTTGTGGGCCGCATGAGCGCGGACGCGGAGTCCACAGACGGGCCGACGACGCATGCGCAGTGGCGAAAACAGCGCAAAAACGCAGATGGAACGCCGCGGGCGATTCCCGTCGACGACCCGCACTGGGATGAGCTTAAAGCCATCTGCGCGCTGGCGGCGGATTTGCTCGCGATAAATGGCGAAAAAATGGTGGGGCGGGACGCTTTCGCGTTTTTGATGGCGCCGGATTATGTCGGCGAAAAACACAATCACTCCAAGCCGCACTCAGAAACCCGCGCGCGAGCGAGCCAATGGATCGCCGAGGCGGGTGGCCTTTGGCAGGTCAAAGATTGGGAGTTGACAGCCGGAAAGTGGGACGGCGTGCCGGAGTCGGTTTGCCAAGATTTGGCGCGCGCTTACGCTCGACACAACGGTTTGCGGGGCAACACGGGGTTTTCTTGGAGCATGCAATTCATCCGTTGCGGAAAATTCATCGCGGGGCTTGATTTGTTGGAGCAGGAAATCGCCGTGGGACGATTGGTTTTGTCGGAAAAGAGCGCAGACCTGAGCTTCCCCCAATCGATGATCGCCCACTCCGCCCGTGCGGCGTCCGCCGACCCTAAGCTGAAGAACATGAAGCCGGATAGCTGGCGAAAGGCGCTGGAAGAGGCGGAACAGATGGGTTTGCGGGTGGGCGCCAACACGTTGGCGGCCATTGTCGACACTGTTTTGCCTTCTCGTCCGTTGGGCTTTCCCCCCGCGCAAGCGACTCCGGAAATTCTCGCGCAATTAAAGCGCGACTTGGATTGGGCTTTCGCTCGGTTCACGGCCACCCCAGAAGACCTCTCGGCCTTGCTGGACACAGCGATCCGAGGCAGCAAGGGCGACCGCAGCGCTCCCGAGACCTTCGGATTGTGGCTCCTGGCGCACGGGGCCGCGCCCTCCGCCCAAGGCTGGGCGTGGGCGACGGAGGAAAGCCCCTCGATGTTGAAGCTCTTTGTTGAGAAGAATCTGCCCTGGCAAGACCCCGTCGGCACGCTTGCTGCGGCCGCGGCCACGCGAGAAGGGAAAAGCGACTCTTTGTCCTATTTGATGGGGTTGCGCCCCTGGAGCGCCGACGAGCGCGCGCGAGCCGCCGCGAATGCTTTGAAATGGCTGCCTGCGACCTCGAAAAACATCAACGCGCTCATGCGCCAAGGACCCTACACGCCCCAAGAGCTCGCGCATGGGCTCTTGGCCGCCTGCGACGGCAGCGGGGCCAATGGGCGCCAAGGCATTCAGTGGGCGAGCGCCGCGGATTGGCTCAAAGCGGGCGCGGACCCCAAGGGCCCCAAAAGCGACGGAGAGCCCCTGCGGCGCGCTTTGGGCAAAAACAATTGGGATGGGGCCAAAACCGTGGCCGACGCCGACGGCTGGGGGCCGGTCGCCGAGGCGTGGCTTCTGACGCCTCGAAAAAAGGACCCCCCGCAGTTGAGGCCATGGATCGAAGAAGCGTGCGCCATCCGCGACGCTCGCGCCTTGCGAAAAACGCTGTCCACGGTGAAAACGATGCATGCGAAAGAAGACCAAAAAGCATTCAAGGCGAAAGTTCGTGCCCAGAAAAAAACTGAATCGGGAACCGCGGAAGCAGATGCGCCGCCGGTTTTTGCGGCGACGAAAGAGCTCGCGAAACGAAGCGGCAGGAGGCTCTGATGAGCGCGCCGCCCCTCCCTGCGTTGCCGTTTGGCTTGGCCACAGGAGCGACTCGCTCGGGCGCGGTGCGCGAAGGATGCTCCGCGATCGCCACGCAACGCTTTTGGTGGCTGCTCACGCAGCCGGCGGTGAACTTCCCCAATCCAATATCTGCGGAAGAAACAGGGTGGTTGCGCGAGTTGATCGAAAATGGCGCGGATTTGCAAGCGCAAGACGCCCAGGGCCTCACGGCTTGGACGCTTGCGGCCCGACACAATCGCGCTGACGCCGTCCCGTTGCTGCTCGCGCACGGAAATTTAAACGAAGCGCCGATGCCCGATGGACGCACGCCGCTGTGGGAAGCCGCGTCGCGCGACAACGCGGAATTCGTCGAGGCGATTTTGCCCTGCGTGAAAAACCCCGACGACGGCGTTCGCGAAGGGAAAACGCCTTTCATGGCGGCCATGAGCGGCCGGCAAGCGCGATGCGTGGCGTTGTTGGCGCCTGTCGCGAGCCATGATTTTCCGCCGGAGCTGAGCGGATCGGCTTTGGGATTGGCGGTGAAGCAAGGCTGGTTTGACATGGTGGACATTTTGCTCCCGTTCACGGATGTCTCAAAGACCGACCAAGCGGGGCTCACGCCTTTGCAGCGAGCCGTGCATTGGGATTTGGACAATTTGGTCCCGCTTTTGCTGCGCAGGTTTGATCCGCGAGCCAAGACCGAGAAGCATCCGAGCGCGATGATTATGGCGCTGGAAGAGCGCGCTGAGCGTTGCGTGGATTTTTTCGCTCCATGGGCCGACGAAGACTACATTCGAAGGGCGGAGGCGATTTTCAACCACAATGACGCCCTCATGGACACACGTGAGCCGTGGGACCGATTTGACGCCCAATTTCCCGAGTTGGGGCGCAAGCGGAGAATGCTGGAAGAGGCTCGCTCGTTGCAGGATGCCGTGTTCCCCAAACCAGAGAGCCAAGAATCGCTCGGCGCGAGCGTTGGCGGCCTCGCGGGCGAGGACGCGCAGCCCGGGCCGTCCAAGCGTCGACTCTGAATCCCGCGGAAGGCGGCCTGCTCGGCCCAAGCGGCCCCGCAGAAAAACCTCAATCCATGGGGAAATCGGCTTTGGCTCGAGGCTGCGCGGCCGGATCGGGTCGCGACGGTCTTTGCGCTCGCCGGGTATTCTGGGCGCCCCTGCGCGTCCACACGGGCGCGCCATGCCCAGCGCCGTCGGCAGTGCTGTCGTGGCGCAAACGCCACGGTTTGAAGCGAGTGCCCAAAAGTCGCGAAAAAACATCCACAGAGGGAAAACCACAGGTTACAATTGCGTCTGGCTTCTGAAAAGCCCCTTTTTCAAACCTGAGGACGCAAGAAAATGACGAACAGAAAGATTTTGGTGATCACTGGTGGATTCGCGACGGCAATGGCGCTGATGACGAATGCCGCGCACGCTCAATCGTCGGTCACGCTGTATGGCGTGGTGGATGCCGCGGTGCTCTTTGACAGCGGCGAAGCCACGACGGACGCGGCGGGCCACACGCGCAACCGCTCGAACACCAAGATTGTGAGCGACACCCTGACCCCGTCGGCTTTTGGCTTGAAGGGCGTCGAAGACCTCGGCGGCGGCGTGACGGCCATTTTTCACCTGGAAAGCGGATTCAACATCGCCAATGGCCGGCAGGCGCAAGACGGCGCGATGTTCAATCGCCAAGCGAGCGTGGGGCTGATGGACGACAAATACGGCACGTTCACGGTTGGCCGCCAATTTGACTCGTATTCAGACATGGTGGGCCCATTCGCGTCCAGCAACAGCTGGGCGGGACAATACGGCGCGCATTTTGGCGACATCGACAATCTGAACCAAGCGTTCAACCTCTCCAACGCCATCAAGTATGTGTCGCCGGAGCTGTTCGGCATCACGTTTGGAGGCACCTACGCCTTGGGCGGGCACGCCGGCGATTACTCGGCGGACCGCGCATGGTCCGTGGCCGCAAGCTTCACGCACGGCCCGATTTCGCTGGGCGCGGGTTACCTGAATGTGCGCGACCCGTTCACGGCTGTGTTGGGCGCGACCGCGGGCGCTTCGCCCGCCGCGACCAGCTCGGACGGCTATTCGGGCGCCTTGGACTGCTCCGTTCCGACAGGCGTCTGCGGCCTTCAAAATGCGCAAAGCCTGCGCTCGTGGGGCGGCGGCGGCTCCTATTCGTTTGGCGACGTCACGGTCGGCGCGGTCTATTCGCGCTCGATCCTGGCCCAAAGCCAGTTCTTCGCGACTCCGGCGGGCGCGAGCTTTGACAACTACGAAGCGAACGTGGCGTGGACCGTGGCTCCGATGCTGACCGTGGGCGGCGCTTATGTCTTCACCGACGGATCGGCTTCGGGCGCCTCCCCGCGGTTTCACCAAGTGAACGTGGGCGCGAACTACGCGCTGTCCAAGCGCACGACGCTTTACACCGTGGCGACGGCGCAAAAAGCGACAGGCTCGGCCATTGGCTCGGGCGGCGCAAGCGACAACACCGCGCAGATTCCGTATCTGCCGGGCAGCGCCTCGGACAAGCAATTGTCGGTGGCCGCAGGAATTCGCGTGAACTTCTGAGAAAGCGGCGTCTCGGCGAAGGGGCGCGGCAGGTGAAAAATGCGGTGAAAAGGGCGGCGGCTTCAACAGAGCTCCGCCCTTTTTCGCAAAAACGAGACACTGGGGATGAACCCTGTCGCTGAAAAACGGTTTCTTGACTGATCGTGCGCCCGGCCGCTCGCCCGCGCCCATGAAAAAAGCGTCTCCACGGATCGAAATCTCCATGCATTCATTGCGCAAAGTCGCCAATCGCCCCGACTTTCAGCGTCAAGTCGCAGTCGACGAGGCGAAAGCCGCTTTGCGCCGTTTCGAAAAAAACGAGGCAAAAGAGATGCTGCGCGCGGGAGGTTATTGGCGCCGGATGCGCAATGTCATGTGCGTCACGGCATTGGCGAGTCTTTGTGCATATTTCGCGCGATTGGGAAGCACCGCGGGGCTTCTGTTGTGGATACTTTCGTTCTCTGGGTTTTTGTCGTGCGCCCTGTCTCTCGCTTGGAGAATAAACACCTCGAAAAAACGATTGGCCGCCCTTCGGGAAGATTCAGAAGAGGATCTCCGAAGGTCATCGGCTCCGGTGGTGGCCCACGAAATCGAGTTGCGCCAAACGCTGCGGGCGCTGAACGCAAAATTCAAGATGGCGTCAGAGGCTCTTGAACTTGAAAAATCCGCAACGCAAGGGCGCGCGATCGGTCAAACCCCCGCAGGCAGGGACCCATTGGCGGCCTCCGCGGAGAACGCCTCTCTGCCCGCGCCGGCCAGGACTTCGCGACGGTTGTGAGAGCCCGTTCATTGAATTTCAGAAAAAACACCTTGCGGAGGCTGTCGCAAAAAAACGACGCCATGGCTTGTTCCGAATATCCGACGCTGAATTTGAAAGAAGCGATGGCCCTAAAACGGCGCGTGTGAGAAAATGAGACATCCACGCGAATCCGCTTGCGGACAGCCCACTCAGAATTGATTTTTTCGCTCCATGAATCTTCCTTTCCACATCGCTCGCCTCGCTTGGGCCAAAGCCGGCCGCCAATCAGTGGCGGAGCGACGCATAGCCATGCAAGAAGCCGCGCGCGCGGCCAAAAAGCATGAGGTGGAAATAAAAGGGACTTTCGCGTCGAGAACGTCGGATTTGCAAATCATCGCGGGAATCCTGATCATCGTTAGTTTTTTTCTTCTGTCTATTTTGCAATTCAGCGTTGCGCATGGATGGTGGCCAAACATGAAGCCCGAAGAGGCGCTGCCCGCGCCGGCAATGCGAGGCGTGTTGGCCTTCCTTGTCTTTTGTTTCCTGGCGCTGCTGGCGAAAATATGGCGTTTTCGAGAGGCTTTTGGCGGCTCTCAACTGAAAAAAGCGCGATCGCGGCCGGACATAGACTGGACGCAAGAGGACGCGGAACTGCAAAGAGCGCTCAGAATCGCCACCGATGCCTATGAAATGGAGCGCGCCGTTCAATCGGGGCGCCAAAATGGCCGCCGAAAAGCATTCAAGAAAAGCCCCCAAATGGGCGAAGAAAACGCAATGCCCGCGACAAGCGCTCATTTTTCGGCCTCACCCCCGGAAAAAGGCTTCGCGGCTCCACGGCTCGACCCCGCCCATCAAAATTCACCCCCACGAAAAGCGAGGCGCCTGTGACCGATTGCCAAAGCACGCCGAAAAAGCCAACCCAGGCCACGCTCGCGCTGGGGATGGCGCTGCAAAATTGGCGCGAATGGCGCGAAAAAGGCCCTTTCCAAAGGAAGGGAAATCGGTGGCCGCAAAAGGACATCGACATGGCCAGAAAAGCGCTCCGGGAAGGGGCAGACATTCACTGGGCGTTTGAAATGGAGGCCAAGGGAGGCTTCAAAACTTGCGAGGAATGGGTGATCGAGCTGCGCATGACGCAAGCTGCGGCCGAAGGCGTGGCGCTGGGCCTGTGGGAGCTTTCTTTGGGGCAAGCGGCGGACCTGGCGGTGTCCGCGGCAATAAGCGGCGACGCGGTTGGCCTTCGCCGGCTGGCCGAAGTCGGCGTGAGCCTTGACGCGGTCAATGAAAAAATAAAGCCCAATGAGCGGACGCCTTTTTTCCTGCTCCATTTGGCCGCGCGCCATCTTCGGCCAGAAGCCGTGGAAACGCTCTTGGCGTTGGGCCAAGACCCGAACCAGCGGTGGCAAGGGGCTGGGAATGACGCCGGAAAAACAGGCGGGACGGCTTTGCAGATGGCGATCCACGCCGGAGACGCGGATAAAAATGAGCGCGCGTTCGCGGTCGTCCAGTCCTTGCTCGCGCATGGCGCGGACGCGAACGCGCGCAGCCGCGGCCGCGGCGACAAAGGGACCCCGATGTTGCATTTCGCGGCTGAATGCGGGCGATTCAAAATCGCGCGGCTGTTGGTCGACAGCGGAGCAGACTGGACCGCGCCAGGCGCCCGGGGCGAAACAGCATTGGATTTGGCTCGATCAAAAACCGCTGACGGCGGCGGTGATTGGGAGGAGATCGGGGGCGTTTGCGGCGAGGACGAGCGAGCGTCCGCGTTGCGCGAGTTCGAGAAAATCGGCGCCGAGCATGAAGCGCGAGTGATTCGAGAAAGCATGGATGAAGTCGGCAGCTGCTTCATTGAGAAGTCCGGGGCCTTCGGCGCTTCATCCGAATTGAATGACGCCGCGCAGATTCACGCGAGCCCGGCCGAAGCCTCATTTCGCGGGCGCAGGCTCTGATGGCGCGCGCGACGGAAATGAGCCAAGAGAAAGCGGTGGCCGTCCTGGCCGCGGCGATGGACGCCTGGGTTTTCAGCCGGCGCCTCAATGAAAAGGCTCCCGGCCAAATTCAGGGCCGAGTGATCAAAGCCTTGCCGCATGTCGACCTGAAAGTCAAATTCGACACCGAGAAAAGTTCCAAGAAAATGACGGCCAAGCAATGGGTCGTGAACGCGGGAATGGTGAAAGCCGCGCTGTTTGGAGAAAAAGAGCGCTTGTGGAAATTGAGCGCCAAAGAAAAAGCCCAGTTGGCGGCTCTTGCGGCTTTTGACGGGGATTCTTCGGCGCTCAAAGCGCTCGCCGCGGCTGGCGTGAGGTTGGACCAATCATGGCCCGCGGACGGCAAGGACCGCGATGACCGATCGTTGCACATGCCGCCCTTGCTGATCGCGACACTATGGCTGCGGGACGGCGCCCTGCGAATGCTGCTTGCGCTCGGTTGCGATCCGAACATTCAGTCGGCGGGCGACTATGAAAACCCCGTTTCGGCCTTGTGCTTGGCGGCAACTGCCGGATACGGAGCCCGCGCGGCGGCAAGCGCTTTGGCGATCGTGAAGGATTTGGTCGAGCACGGCGCGGACGTCAATTTTTGCGAGAAAAAAAACAAAAACACGCCATTGCATTGGGCAGCCCTTTCAGGGCGAGCGGAAATCGCGAAAACGCTGGTGGAGAATGGAGCGAACTGGCTCGCGGCCAACCGGAACAAAAACACGGCGCTGTCGATTGCCAAAAAAGTGTCCATGGACGCAAGCCTGCAGCGGAGTTGGCAAGAGCGCAATGGCTTCGTCAAGCAGTCGCAAGTGGGCGCCGCCATGGCCCAATTTGTGGCTTTGGACCCGGTTTTCGAGTCCCAAGAGCTCGCGCGCGTCGTGGCGGAAACGGACAACCGAGCGGGCAAAGAGAAAACAAGCGTGAACGAGGGAAATGAAGCGGCGCCTCTGGGCCAACTTCTGCGCAGAGAAGCGCGCCGGATATGAGAAATGCCGTATCTGTGGAGGATTGCGCGAAAGAAAAGCGAAAAGCTCCAAGTTGCGGTAGCATGGATGGCAGACAAAGCCATTTCGTGTCATTCGCCAAACAAAACCGACGCGTCGCCGCCGTTGAGACTCATGAAAAATTCTGGAAAAAGCCAAAAGTTGGATTTTTCACGCCCTGTTCACGGGGCGCCGGGCTCGTTGTCGGCGGCCAGTGTCGCGAAGGAGTGGGCCCTGATCGCCCGCGAGGACCAATTCACGGAGCGCTTGGGCGTGCTGCTGAGGGAGCCCTCCGCGAGAGAGGCCATGAAGCTCACGTCGAGCAAAACGCAGCGACGGTTGCTCAACATTGGCGCGCGGCGCGTCGAGACCGACTGCATGCGGCTTTTGCTCGAGGCCGGCATTGACGCCAAGCTGCCCGTCGGCCGGCACGGCCTGTCTGCGTTGATGATTGCTATTTTCGACGAAAACGCGCCCATGTGGGAAATGTTGCTGCCTGTTTCGGACACGGAGCACAAAACGCCCAGGGGCGGCACGGCCCTGCTGGCCGCTTGCCGGCAAAACACTCCGCAAATCGAATTGGTGAGGGCTCTTTTGCCCAAACAAAACTCCCAGGCGAAACCCCGTCGCTCCAGCGCGACCTTGTTGCCAATCAGCTGCCCGATGGCGATTCTTTTCGGGGGGTCTGGATCCTTGGAACTTTTGAAAGCCATTCTTCCCCATTCTGAAGTCTTTGGCGTGGACGAGAGCAACAAGCGCGGGTTGCTCGATCAATTGGTCGACTCCGGATCGCGTCCGCATCTAGCCGCCGTGGCTGAAGAAATGAAAAAACGCGACGCTTTTTTGGCCGAAAAAACGGTTCGAGAGCTGGCGCTCAAAACCTGCGAAGCGGTGGCCCAAAGAGACGCGCTCGGCCCGTCATCGCTCCCGCGCTTTTGGGAGCGGCACCGCGCGCAAGCGATCGACTGGCTGTGCGAAATGGGGCTGCTGCCGCAGTTGACCCAAGAGCATTGCGCGCGTGAAATGAGCAAATTCGGCCTCTCGATGCCTTTTGTCCAAGCCATGATGGAGCGAGAAGAGCTGCGTCGCACGGCGGAAATCAAAAAAAAACCGCCCGACGCCCCATCGGTTGGCCAGCAAGATGGGTTCGGGGCCGCCAAGGGCCGATCAGCGCCCCGCCTCTGAGGCGATCGAATTTTCGCGCGAAGCGGCGCCCTCGCTCGCCTCTGATCCAAGAGCCGCCGGAGCGAGGATGGGAGCCGGCATGGCGTCGTCCGCAGGGAGCGCGTCAACGGCTTTCCCAGAAGGCGGGAGGACCGATTTGCGGCCGCGCGCGAAAGACGCGGAGCCCAATGCAGAAAAAGACGCAAACGCCGACGCTCGCGCGGGCGTCGCCGCGCCATGGTTTTCCTTCTCGTCAAAAATTCTTCCATCTCGAAAAGCTGCCCACCGCGGGTCGGCGAATCGAATGGGTCGCCCCAGTAGTTTTTCAAGCAAGCCCAGGGCGGCGGAGCCCATCGCCAAGTCATCGTGAAAAACAGGAATGTCGCCTTGCAGCAACGGGTGAAGCACGTCTGCCGCGAGGCTGGCCGGCGACGAGATGTCTCGCCGAAGAGAAATAGCCAAGGCGCGCAGGGCGCCAGCGCTCCGATCGCGCGCCAGAAGAATGTCCAAAGCCAACAACCGCGCCAGATTGTCCCACGCGATAACGCGCAAATAGGGATTGTCGAGCCCTGCGGCCGCGTCGGCTCGCTCGGTCAAATTCAACGCGAACTCCAGCGATTGAGGCGCTTTTCGGGCCAAAAACGCCAACAGCTCCCAGGGCGTGGAAAACACAGGCTGGGCGTCGCCGGAGACGCTCGGGCTGGCGGCAGCCGGCCGCGCGCGCTCGACGGTCCGCCACGGCGCTTTCGGCGTCTTTGCGGGGAATTGGTTGGCGGAAGAAATCAGCGGCGGCAAAAGCGCCTTGGGGAATGGCCCCCATATCCCCCAAGGCGGAGGCGGCTTGGAAAACCGTGGCTCGCGCCCACAGAGAGAGAATGGCCGCAAAGGGCGAAAGACTCGATTCCGCTTTGTGCGCCACGAGCGCCCAAGCGGCGTGGTCCAATGTCGCGGGTCGGGCCAGCAACTGGGCCCAAAAACCCAAGCGTCGCCCCTGGGCGTCATCCATGGCGCCTCCTATGCGCAAGTGCGGTTGCTCATGGGTGAATTACCCCTGCCTGAAGGCAGGGGCTTCCGGGATAGGGCGCGAGGACAGGCGCGAGGCCTCCATCGAGCGCGATTGCGCGTTGAGCTTGCGGGCGAAGATGCCGTGGACCCGATTCGTCCACCCCGCAGGGGCTCTCTGCTGTCCTGGATTCGACGGGGTCGGGCAAGAGCCCGGCCCCGCCTTCGGATGGGTTCCCCATCCGAGGCGCTGCTGTGGATCCGGCGCGCTGGCGGCCAGAAGCATGTTGTGTGACGCGTGAAGGTCGCGGTGGTTCTGATACCCACATTCCGGACATCCATAGGCCCGTTTCGCGAGGGGCATGGGGTTCAATTGTCCGCAAACGCAACGCTTGGTCGTCGGCGCGTGTCGATTCAGCATCACGCGCTTTTCAGGGTCCTGGGCCGCCTCGGAGCGCAACGCGCCCCAAACGCGGCCCAAAATCCCGGTTTGGACTCGGCGGCCGAAGCCTTTGAGCCCGGATTGGCGCCAATTCTTGATTTGCTCGTCCTGAAAGCACACGCTTCCGGCCTCCCGCAGCAAGGACAGGAAGCGCGCGGCGTCGTTGTCTTTGACGCAGGAGAGCTTCTGGCTTTGCGCCTGGAATTTTTTCTTCATCGACCGCTGCTTGCGCGAGAGCTTGCCGTGCGGGCCGCGGTGCTTGTTTTTGTGCCGGTCGAGCTTTCGCTGCGAATGGGCGATTTTGTTCCTTAATTTGACTTTGCGAGGCGTGTGGCGCGAGTCGATCGCGATGCCCTCGAAGAGCTCCCCGACGCTCAAAACCATTTCCGTGGCGATGCCCGCGTCGATGCCGATGTCGGTGCGCTCCATCGCGATGCGATCCGCCTCATCGAGGCGAGTGCGGAAAAGCCCTGATTTCACGAGACTCGCGCGCGACAGATAGCACGTGCAGACAAGCCGCGCCTTCGAGCCCTCGAAGCGGATCTCGGCGTTGGAGACCTCCAGCGCGCCGGCCTCGGCCATTGCCTCGAAGCTCGCGCCAGGGGCGAAGCCGTTGCGCGCGACGAACTGCGAGAACGCGCGGTTCTTCATCAAATGGAATTTCTCTTTGCCGCAGCCCTGCAGCAAGAGGCGGCTCAGGCGGCCCGTCCCGCGCAGGACCCGGAAGGTGTTGCCCAGCTCTCGCAACGGGATGTTGACGTGGGTTTTGAATTTCAGCGAGCCGAATTTGGAGCCCGGGTTGGCCGCCCGCCTCGCGGCCATCGATTTGAGCCCACGCTTCATCCGCTCGGCGATGTCCTGGATCATGTGCGAGCCCAGATGTTTGAGCGAATAGGGCAGATGCTCGCCGCGTTGGCCGTCGACCCACTCAAGGACCTCGATGTCGCGCGTCCGGTGGTCCCATTCGAACAAATTGTTGGGATAAATCACGAATCCGAAGTCGTCCATGAAGGACTTGGAGCTCCACTCGACCAGATGGTTGTAAAGCCAGCGCGCTTCGTCCCGGAGGCCTTGCAGCCACGCCGCCCGCTTCTCAGACAGCTTGCTCGCGTCGATTTGGAACGAGAAGGCTTTGGCGCGCATCGATTTGCGCCGCTCGACCGTCGCCTTGCGCGTGGCTTTGCGGGCCTCGCGGTGCTCGTCTTGAACGGTTTTTTTTGCGGGCTTGGACATGGGAGGCGAGAGCGAAGGCGTGAAAAAAAATCGTGAGAAAGGACGGATTGGGTTATGCCATGGGCCAGCCCGTTTGGCAAGCTTTTTCGCGATTTTTCGCTTCTTTTTCCGATATGCGCTCCTCGCCTCGCCCGGAAAGACGGGGTCGGCGCTCGGCAAAATCTGATCAACACCGCGGCGAATTGGAGAGCGGATTCCGGGCCAAATTTGGGGCACGCCTCTTTTTGAGGACGAAGCCATGGAGCGAAAAAAAAACGAGCAGTGGATCGTCGATTCGAAATTGAACAAACTGCGCTGCACGGACGCTTTGTGGGATATGACGCGTCAGTGGTTGCGGAAGCACCCGGACTCAAAGCTCGACGAAAAACCAAAAATGGCAAAGCTTTTGGCTCGGAGCGAAGGCGAGGAATTGACAAAATAGTGAAGGCTGCCAAAGCGCAGGAGCCGGTTCAATCGATTCACAAAAAAGCGCTGCGCGTTTGACTTCAGCCGTCGATCACCGGCCAAGGCGCCTGATTCCGTGAAGAAAAACTCAATGCCGAAGGGCCGCGCGCGGAATGAAAGGCTTTCTTTGTGGATAGACAGGGGGGGCGTAGCGTCATAAAATACAAGCTTAACAACCCCGGAGACCAGTCCAATGGAAAACAATGCCTCCCGTTTGCGCCCTGTGTCATGGGTCAACGCCCATGCGATTCAAAATGCGTCAAAAGACAATGACGCGGCGCGCCTGCGAGAGTTGCTGCGCCAATGCGTCCCGGCCGGAGAGGTGCTGTGGGAAACGGCAAAGAGGGAATTGGGCAGCGCAATGGCCGATGGGCGCGATGAAGCGGCCGCCGTGTGGATTGAAGAGACGGTGAATCAGCTAAGGCCCAAAGAAGCCGACGCATGGCCAGCCAGCCTGGTGGCTGTGAAGGCGCTCGTGCGGCAAAACGAAGCGTTGTGCCTGGCCATGCGTTCCGTGTTTGGTCCAGAATGGGCGGAGAAGGCAGCGGCTTACGCGCTGCTTCACGGGCCCGCGGACGACAAGGCGAACGCCATGTGGTCGGAGCACTTGCGCAAGACGCTGTTGCTGCAAGCGGAGTTCGACGCGCGGCTTCTGCGCGAGGCAATGAACGTGAGTGCGCAACCCGCCACCGCGGCCAACAAAAAGGCAGAAAAATCAACGGTGAGAATCTGAGCGGTTATTGTCGAAAGAAAAAAGGACGCCTTGCGAGGGCGTCCATTCCTATTTTGAGGCATGGATGACGCGCGAAAGCAATTGCCTGAATGCCATTGCGCCGGCGCTGATCAGGCAAGGCGGCGCAATGGTGTTTCAGTTCGCGCTCGTTGCTGTTTGGGCGCCCAGAGCGGGTTGCGCGGCGGCCGCAGCCGATTGCGCTCGCTTCGCCTGAACTCGGGCCTCGGCGGCCAGAAGATTGTCCGGATAGTCGTAGGCGTCAGCGCCAGGCGTGTAGCCCGCCTCTTCAAGCTGTGCGAGCTCCGCCCGCACTTGCGCCCGCGTCACGCCCGCGGAGGCTTGCGTCGATTGGGCAAACGACGCCAAAGGGGCGCTGGCCAACCCCACGCAAAAAGAAAGGGCAAAGAGAGCATGTTTCATGGATATCTCCCAGGAAGGAACCTGCGAAAAAGAGAGCAAACCTCGTCCGAGGACTGCTGAGTCGAATATAGCGTGAAGCAAA
>Ga0209888_1000553_pt1 | contig 17678 bp, 13 predicted proteins | sample OrgsoiDNA_201059_FD_185807 | JGI IMG/M metagenome (GOLD analysis project Ga0209888, IMG submission 185807) | Permafrost soil microbial communities from the Arctic, to analyse light accelerated degradation of dissolved organic matter (DOM) -... | ecosystem: Environmental > Terrestrial > Soil >...
GGATGGCCGTTGCCGGGAAGCCGAAAGGCGCTGCCCAGAACGAAGCCGAGCCGATCAACGTGAAGAGCTTGCTGCCTTAAGGAAGAACGATGGAATTCGCTTTCTATTTCGCATCGGGTGTCGCTGTTCTGTCCACGCTGCGCGTGATCACCAACACCAACCCTGTGCATGCCCTGCTCTACCTGATTATCTCGCTGATTGCCGTGGCGATGACCTTCTTCAGCCTCGGTGCGCCGTTTGCCGGTGCCCTGGAAGTGATCGCCTACGCCGGTGCCATCATGGTGCTGTTCGTGTTCGTGGTGATGATGCTGAACCTCGGTCCCGCCTCGGTGCTGCAAGAGCGCGACTGGCTCAAGCCGGGGATCTGGATCGGTCCGGTGATCCTCTGCGCCCTGCTGCTGGTCGAACTGCTCTATGTGCTGTTCAGCCACAGCAGCGGTGCAGGTCTCGGTCAAACCACCGTGGGTGCCAAGGCCGTGGGCATCAGCCTGTTCGGCCCGTACCTGCTGGTGGTCGAACTCGCCTCGATGCTGCTGCTCGCCGCAGCCATCACGGCATTCCACTTGGGCCGCAACGAGGCGAAGGAGTAATTCATGCCTGCTATCCCTTTGGAACATGGTCTGGCGGTCGCCGGCATCCTGTTCAGCCTCGGCCTGATCGGCCTGATGGTCCGCCGCAACATCCTCTTCGTGCTGATGAGCCTGGAGGTGATGATGAACGCCGCCGCCCTGGCCTTCATCGTCGCGGGCTCACGTTGGGCGCAGCCGGATGGACAGATCATGTTCATCCTGGTGATCAGCCTGGCAGCCGCCGAGGCCAGTATCGGCCTGGCGATCCTGCTGCAACTGTATCGCCGCTTCCACACGCTCGATATCGACGCTGCCAGTGAGATGCGCGGATGAACATGATCTTTCTGACTTTCGTATTCCCCCTGATCGGTTTCCTGCTGCTGTCGTTCTCCCGTGGACGCCTCTCGGAAAACCTCTCGGCCCTGATCGGGGTCGGCTCCATTGGCCTGTCGGCCATCGTCGCCGCCTATGTGATCTGGCAATTCAACGTCGCGCCGCCCGAGGGTGGTCACTACACCCTGGTGCTGTGGCAGTGGATGTCGGTGGACGGCTTTGCCCCCAACTTCGCCCTGTACGTCGACGGCCTGTCGATCACCATGCTCGGCGTGGTCGTCGGCGTGGGTTTCCTGATCCACCTGTTCGCCTCCTGGTACATGCGCGGTGAAGACGGTTACTCGCGCTTCTTCGCCTACACCAACCTGTTTATCGCCAGCATGCTGTTCCTGGTCCTGGGCGATAACCTGTTGTTCCTGTACTTCGGCTGGGAAGGCGTGGGCCTGTGCTCCTACCTGTTGATCGGTTTCTACTACAGCAACCGCAACAACGGTAACGCCGCCCTCAAGGCCTTTATCGTCACCCGTATCGGCGACGTGTTCATGGCCATCGGCCTGTTCATCCTGTTCACCCAGTTGGGCACGCTGAATATCCAGGAACTGCTGGTCAAGGCCCCTCAGCACTTCCAGGTCGGTGACTTCTGGATCGTCCTGGCGACCCTGATGCTGCTCGGCGGTGCGGTCGGTAAATCCGCGCAACTGCCGCTGCAGACCTGGCTGGCGGACGCGATGGCCGGTCCTACCCCGGTGTCGGCACTGATCCACGCCGCAACCATGGTCACCGCCGGTGTCTACCTGATCGCCCGTACCCACGGCCTGTTCACCCTGGCGCCGGATATCCTGCATCTTGTCGGTATCGTCGGTGGCGTGACCCTGGTCCTGGCCGGTTTCGCCGCCCTGGTCCAGACCGACATCAAGCGGATCCTCGCCTACTCGACCATGAGCCAGATCGGCTACATGTTCCTGGCCCTGGGCGTCGGTGCCTGGGAAGGCGCGATCTTCCACCTGATGACCCACGCCTTCTTCAAGGCCCTGCTGTTCCTCGCGTCCGGTGCGGTGATCGTTGCCTGCCACCACGAGCAGAACATCTTCAAGATGGGTGGCCTGTGGAAGAAACTGCCGTTGGCCTACACCAGCTTCATCGTCGGTGGTGCCGCCCTGTCCGCCCTGCCGATCGTGACCGCCGGTTTCTACTCCAAGGACGAAATCCTCTGGGAAGCCTTCGCCAGCGGTAACCACAATCTGCTCTATGCAGGTCTGGTCGGCGCGTTCATGACTTCGCTGTACACCTTCCGCCTGATCTTCATCACCTTCCACGGTGAAGCCAAGACCGAAGCCCACGCCGGCCACGGGATTTCCCACTGGCTGCCACTGGGCGTGCTGATCGTGCTGTCGACCTTCGTCGGTGCCTGGATTCATCCGCCACTGGCCGGTGTCCTGCCGGAAAGCGCCGGTCATGCCGGTGGCGAAGCCAAGCACAGCCTGGAAATCGCCTCGGGTGCCATTGCCCTGGCCGGTATCCTGCTGGCTGCCGTGCTGTTCCTCGGCAAGCGTCGCTTCGTGACCGCCGTCGCCAACAGCGGCATCGGCCGTTTCCTCTCGGCCTGGTGGTTCGCCGCCTGGGGCTTCGACTGGATCTACGACAAGCTGTTCGTCAAGCCGTACCTGGCGATCAGTCATCTGCTGCGCAAAGACCCGCTCGACCAGACCATCGGCCTGATCCCGCGTATGGCCAAAGGCGGCAACACCGCCCTGAGCCGCACCGAGACCGGTCAGCTGCGCTGGTATGCCGCGTCGATCGCCGCCGGTGCCGTCGTGGTGCTGGGCGCCATTGTGCTGGTAGCGGTCTGACTATGAACCTTGCGACATTGCGAAAGGAATTGAGCCCGTCATGATTCTGCCTTGGCTAATCCTGATCCCCTTTATCGGTGGCCTGCTGTGCTGGCTGGGTGAGCGTTTCGGCTCCACCCTCCCCCGCTGGATTGCGCTGCTGACCATGTCCCTCGAACTCGCCCTCGGCCTCTGGCTGTGGGCCCACGGGGATTTCCATCTGGCACCGGCACCTGGCGCCGCCCCGACCTTCGCGCTTGAGTTCAAGCACGTCTGGATCGAGCGCTTCGGCATCAACGTGCACCTGGCCCTCGACGGCCTGTCGCTGCTGATGATCCTGCTGACCGGCCTGCTGGGTATCCTCTCGGTCCTCTGCTCGTGGAAAGAGATCCAGCGTCGCGTGGGCTTCTTCCACCTGAACCTGATGTGGATCCTGGGCGGTGTCATCGGCGTGTTCCTCGCCCTCGACCTGTTCATGTTCTTCTTCTTCTGGGAAATGATGCTGGTACCGATGTACTTCCTCATCGCGCTCTGGGGTCACAGTTCTTCGGACGGCAAGAAAACCCGGATCTACGCGGCGACCAAGTTCTTCATCTTCACCCAGGCTTCCGGCCTGATCATGTTGGTGGCGATCCTCGGTCTGGTCCTGGTCAACTTCAACAACACCGGTGTGATGACCTTCAACTACACCGACCTGTTGAAAACCAAGATGTCGCTGACCACCGAGTACATCCTGATGCTCGGTTTCTTCATCGCCTTCGCGGTGAAACTGCCGGTGGTGCCGTTCCACTCCTGGCTGCCGGACGCCCACGCCCAGGCGCCGACCGCAGGCTCCGTGGACCTGGCCGGTATCTTGCTGAAAACGGCGGCCTACGGTCTGCTGCGTTTCGCCCTGCCGCTGTTCCCGAATGCCTCGGCGGAGTTCGCGCCGATTGCCATGACCCTGGGTCTGATCGGGATCTTCTACGGCGCGTTCCTGGCCTTCGCACAAACCGACATCAAGCGCCTGATCGCCTTCTCCAGCGTTTCGCACATGGGCTTCGTGCTGATCGGGATCTACTCCGGCAGCCAGCAGGCCCTGCAAGGCGCGGTGATCCAGATGCTCGCCCACGGCCTGTCGGCGGCGGCACTCTTTATCCTCAGCGGCCAGCTCTACGAGCGTACCCATACCCGCGACATGCGTGAAATGGGTGGCCTGTGGTCGAAGATCGCCTACCTGCCGGCCATCAGCCTGTTCTTCGCGGCGGCGTCCCTGGGCCTGCCGGGGACCGGCAACTTCGTCGGCGAGTTCCTGATCCTGATCGGCACCTTCGTGGCGGCACCGTGGATGACCGCGATTGCCACTTCGGGCCTGGTGTTCGGTTCGGTCTACTCGCTGATCATGATTCACCGTGCCTACTTCGGCCCGTCCAAATCCGATGCCGTGCTGCACGGCATGGATGGCCGCGAACTGATCATGGTGCTGGGACTGGCGGCTCTGCTGATCTACATCGGCGTGTACCCGCAACCGTTCCTCGATACTTCCGCCGCCACCATGCATGGTGTGCAGCAGTGGCTCGGCACCGCCCTCACTCAACTCGCTTCGGCCCGGTAAGAGCGCTATGGACCTGACGACTCAACACTTTATTGCGCTTGCACCGCTGCTGATCACCAGTCTCACCATTATCGTGGTGATGCTGGCGATCGCCTGGCGCCGCAACCACTCACAGACCTTCCTGCTCTCGGTGGCCGGTCTCAACCTGGCGCTGCTGTCGATCATCCCGGCGCTGAAAGTCGCGCCACTGGCGGTGACAGCGCTGATCCAGATCGACGACTTCGCCTGCCTGTACATGGCGCTGATCCTGGTCGCCACCCTGGCCTGCGTCACCCTGGCCCATGCCTACCTGGGCGATGGCGGCGACGGCTACCCGGGCAACCGTGAAGAACTTTACCTGCTGATCCTGATGGCCGCCGCCGGCGGTCTGGTCCTGGTCAGCGCGCAGCACCTGGCCAGCCTGTTTATCGGCCTGGAACTGCTCTCGGTACCGGTCTACGGCCTGGTGGCCTACGCCTTCTTCAACAAGCGTTCGCTGGAAGCCGGCATCAAGTACATGGTGCTGTCGGCCGCGGGTTCGGCTTTCCTGCTGTTCGGTATGGCCCTGCTCTACGCCGAAGCCGGCACCCTGAGCTTCACCGGTATCGGTCACGCCCTGGCGGCCACCGGCCTGCCAAGCCCGATTGCCCAGCTGGGCCTGGGCATGATGCTGGTCGGCCTGGCGTTCAAGCTGTCGCTGGTGCCGTTCCACCTGTGGACCCCGGACGTGTATGAAGGCGCGCCGGCGCCGGTGGCGGCGTTCCTCGCCACCGCCAGCAAGGTTGCCGTGTTCGCCGTGATGATCCGCCTGTTCCAGATCTCTCCGGTGGCCAGCAGTGGCGTCCTGAACAATGTACTGGAAGTCATCGCCATTGCCTCGATCCTGGTGGGTAACCTGCTGGCGCTGACCCAGAACAACCTCAAGCGTCTGCTCGGTTATTCGTCCATCGCCCACTTCGGTTACCTGCTGATCGCCCTGGTGGCGAGCAAGGGTTTGGCCATGGAAGCCATGGGCGTGTACCTGGTCACCTACGTGATCACCAGCCTCGGCGCTTTCGGCGTGATCACCCTGATGTCCTCGCCTTACAAAGGCCGTGACGCCGACGCGTTGTACGAGTACCGCGGCCTGTTCTGGCGCCGTCCGTACCTGACCGCGGTACTGACCGTGATGATGCTGTCCCTGGCCGGTATTCCGCTGACCGCCGGCTTTATCGGCAAGTTCTACATCGTCGCGACCGGTGTCGAGTCCCATCACTGGTGGCTGATCGGTTCGTTGGTGCTGGGCAGTGCCATCGGCGTGTTCTACTACCTGCGGGTGATGGTCACCCTGTACCTGATCGAACCGAACCTGCGTCGTGTCGATGCCCAGCTGCACTGGGAACAGCGGGCTGGCGGCGTGATGCTGCTGGCGATCGCGGTACTGGCCTTCTTCCTCGGCCTCTACCCGCAACCGCTGCTGGAACTGGTGCAACACGCGGTACTGGCGAGCTAAGCAGTCGCCGGCTGTACCCGACACCCCGCCCGAGGCAACTCCGGCGGGGTGTTTTGTTTCTGCCATAGACCCAGATCAATAAACCCGGAGCCCGAATGCCTTAGCCTCGCGACCTTTTGCGAACGATCCGACCATGGCCCTCCCCTCCCCCGAACTGCTGGCGCCTGCCGGCACCCTGAAGAACATGCGTTACGCCTTCGCCTATGGCGCCGATGCGGTCTACGCCGGCCAACCACGCTACAGCCTGCGGGTGCGCAACAACGAGTTCGATCACACCAACCTGGCCCTCGGCATCCAGGAAGCCCAGGCCCAGGGCAAGCGCTTCTACGTGGTGGTGAACATCGCCCCGCACAACGCCAAGCTGAAGACCTTTCTCAAGGACCTGGCGCCGGTGATCGCCATGGCACCCGATGCGCTGATCATGTCCGACCCTGGCTTGATCATGCTGGTGCGCGAGCATTTCCCGCAGATGCCGATTCATCTGTCGGTGCAGGCCAATACGGTGAACTGGGCCAGCGTGCAGTTCTGGCAGCAACTGGGGCTGAGTCGGATCATCCTCTCCCGGGAGCTGTCCCTGGAGGAGATCGGTGAAATCCGTGAGCAGGTGCCGGGTATGGAACTGGAGGTCTTCGTCCACGGCGCGCTGTGCATGGCCTATTCCGGGCGCTGCCTGCTCTCCGGGTACATGAACCGTCGCGATGCCAACCAGGGCAGTTGCACCAATGCCTGCCGCTGGCAGTACAAGGCGCAGCCGGCTGCGGAAAACCTGCTGGGCGAGATTGTCCAGGCGTTCGATCCCGTCGAACCGACCCTGGGTCTCGGGGCGCCGACCGAGCAGGTGTTCCTGCTCCAGGAGGCCCAACGACCGGATGAGTCGATGCCGGCCTTCGAGGACGAGCACGGCACCTACATCATGAACGCCAAGGACCTGCGCGCCGTGCAGCATGTCGAGCGGCTGACGCGCATGGGCGTGCACTCGCTGAAGATCGAAGGCCGGACCAAATCGCATTTCTACTGTGCGCGAACGACCCAGGTCTATCGTCGGGCGATTGACGATGCGGTGGCTGGGCGAGCGTTTGATCGCAGCTTGATGCATGACCTCGAGTCACTGGCCCAGCGTGGGTATACCGAAGGTTTCCTGCGGCGGCATGTGCATGATGAGTATCAGAACTACCAGCACGGCAGCTCGGTCTCGGAACGCCAGCAGTTTGTCGGGGAGTTGACGGGGGAACGGCGCGAGGGGCTGGCGCAGGTCAAGGTGAAGAACCGGTTTGGGCTGGGTGATCATCTGGAGCTGATGACGCCCGAAGGTAATCTGCATTTTGATCTGGATGAATTGCGCAACGAGCATGGCGAGCGGATCACGGTGGCGCCTGGGGATGGGCACACGGTGTACCTGCCGGTTCCGGATGGGGTGGCATTGCGGTTCGGGTTGTTGATGCGGGATGTCACGACCGGCGAACAATAACTGTGGCGAGCGGGCTTGCCCGCGCTGGGGCGCGAAGCGGCCCTAAAACCGGTGAACTCGGTCTATCTGACAGACCGAGGTTTCAGGGCTTACGACTGCTTCGCAGCCGAGCGCGGGCAAGCCCGCTCGCCACAATGTTCTCCACAAACCTGCAATCAGATCCGGAACTGCCCCACCAGCTTGCCCAGGCTGCGGCCCAACTCCGCCAGACTGCGGGAGGTCTGGGCGCTGCGCTGAGTTTCATCGGCCACGCTGTCCACCGACGAGGCGATCTGGTGCACGCTGCGGTTGATCTCCTCGGCCACCGCGGTCTGCTCGTCGGCGGCGCTGGCGATCTGCGCGTTCATCGTGTTGATGGTACCGATCAACTGCGCCATGGTATCCAGCGACACACCGGCTTCGTTGGCCCGGTCCGAAGTACCGTCGCCCGCTTCGCTGGAACGACGCATGGCCTCCACCGCCACCTGCGTGCCCGTTTGCAGACGATCGATCATGCCCTGGATTTCCTGGGTGCTCTGCTGGGTCCGACTGGCCAACGCCCGCACCTCATCGGCCACCACCGCAAAGCCACGCCCGGCTTCACCGGCCCGCGCCGCCTCGATGGCCGCGTTGAGGGCCAGCAGGTTGGTCTGCTCGGCAATGGAGCGAATCACGCCCAGCACGCTGACAATCGAGGTCACGTCCTGCTGCAGGCTGTCCAGGGTGGTGCCACTGTGGCGGATATCCTTCACCAGCGCATGGATCTGCTGGATGCTGCCATCGACCACGCGCTTGGCGGTCTTGCCCTCGGCATCGGTCTGTTGCGCGGCGATCGCCGCCCCTTGCGCACCACGGGCCACTTCCTGGGCTGCCGAGGACATCTGGTTGATCGCCGTGGCCACCTGGTCGGTTTCGTGACGTTGACGTTCCATCGCCTGTTCCGAACGCTGGGCCTGCTCACTGACCTGACCCACCAGCGTAGTCAGTTGCACAGTCATCTCACTGATCTGCCGCACCAGGCCATGGATCTTGTCGACAAAACGATTGAAGGAGCCGGCCAACTGCCCCAGTTCGTCCTCGCTGGTAACCTCCAGGCGCCGCGTCAGGTCGCCCTCCCCGGCCGCAATATCGTCCAGGCTGAGCTTCATCAATTGCAAAGGCCGCAAAATGCTGTTGCCCATCAAGGCCCCGATCACCGCGATCACCAGCAGCACCACCAGCGCGATCCCGAAGATGCTCAGGATCACCCCTTCCATGCGCTGGTGGATCTTGGCCTCCACCTCCGCCACCTGGACCTCGATATTGTCGAGGTTGACAAAGGTACCGATGGCCATATCCCACTTGGGCAGGAATTCGGTGTAGGCGATCTTGGGCACCACCACCTGTTCGTTGGTGGCCAGCGACGCACTGTATCTCAGGTAATGGCTACCGTCCTTGGCCACCCGGACCAGCTCGCGGGTGAAGTAGACGCCATTGGGGTCGCGGGCATCGTTGAAGTTCTTGCCGATCCCATCCGGGTTGTCACTCTTGAACACCCGCACGATCTGCGAATCGGTGCCGAAAAAGTAACCGTCCTTGCCATACTTGATACTCGACAGCAGTTTCACCGCCTGGGCCCGGGCCGCCATATCGCCCTGGGCTGACGCATCGTAGAGCGGCTTGATCGCGGTGATCGCCAGGTTGACGTAATTCTGCAAGGTCACCTTGGCTTCCGACAGCAACCGCTGACGGGTTTCCTCCACCTCATCCTTGGCCTGATTCTGCAAGATCCAAACCATGGTCAGACTGATCACCAGGGCGCAGAGCAATACCGGCAGTACCGCGAGGGACACAACTTTGGTCTTCAGGCTCAGACGCATAATGGTTCTCTCTTATAGAAATGGACGGTGGCTTGGAACGACCAACGTTGAGCTTAGCGGCTATCTGGCGCAGGCCTGACAGGTATCGGGCGCCTGGACGGGCGCTATCGCCAGCTTTCCGGCGATGCTTTTAAATCCGGAACTGTCCCACCAACTTGCCCAGACTGCGTCCCAGCTCCGCCAGGCTGCGGGAAGTCTGGGCACCGCGCTGGGTTTCACCCGCCACGCTGTCCACCGCCGTGGCGATCTGGTGCACGCTGCGGTTGATCTCTTCGGCTACTGCGGTCTGCTCCTCGGCGGCACTGGCGATCTGCGCGTTCATCGCGTTGATGGTGCCGATCAATTGCGCCATGGTATCCAGCGATGCACCGGCCTCGTTGGCCCGGTCCGAAGTACCGTCGCCGGCATCGCTGGAACGGCGCATGGCCTCCACCGCCACCTGCGTCCCCTGTTGCAGGCGGTCGATCATGCCCTGGATTTCCTGGGTGCTCTGCTGGGTCCGACTCGCCAGTGCCCGCACTTCATCGGCCACCACCGCAAAGCCGCGTCCCGCTTCACCGGCCCGAGCCGCCTCGATGGCGGCGTTGAGGGCCAACAGGTTGGTCTGCTCGGCAATCGAACGAATCACCCCGAGCACGCTAACGATGGACGTCACGTCCTGCTGCAAGCTGTCCAGGGTGGTGCCGCTGTGGCGAATGTCCTTCACCAGCGCGTGGATCTGCTGGATGCTGCCGTCGACCACACGCTTGGCGGTCTTGCCCTCGACATCGGTCTGCTGCGCGGCGACCGCTGCGCCTTGTGCGCTACGCGCGACTTCCTGGGCCGCCGAGGACATTTCGTTGATCGCCGTGGCCACCTGGTCGGTTTCGTGACGCTGGCGCTCCATCGCCTGCTCCGAGCGCTGGGCCTGGTCGCTGACCTGGGAGACCAGCGTGGTCAGTTGCACCGTCATTTCTGTGATCTGCCGCACCAGGCCATGGATCTTGTCGACAAAGCGGTTGAAGGAGCCAGCCAACTGCCCCAGTTCATCCTGGCTGGTGATCTCCAGGCGCCGTGTCAGGTCACCCTCCCCGGCGGCGATATCGTCCAGGCTGAGCTTCATCAATTGCAAAGGCCGCAAAATGGTATTGGCCATCAAGACCCCGAGGACCGCGATCACCAGCAGCACCACGGCGGTAATCCCGAGAATGCTCAGGATCACCCCTTCCATGCGCTGATGGACCTTGGTCTCCAGCTCCGCGACCTGGGCATCGATGCCATCGAGGTTGACGAAGGTACCGATGGCCATATCCCACTTGGGCAGGTATTCGGTGTAACCGATCTTGGGCACCAGCACCTGTTCGTTGGTGGCCAACGACGCACTGTAGGTCAGGTAATGGGTACCGTCCTTGGCGACCTGCACCAGGTCACGGTTGACGTAGACACCATTCGGGTCGCGGGCATCCTTGAAGCTCTTGCCGACGCCATCCGGGTTATCGCTCTTGAACACCCGTATGACCTGCGAGTCGTAGCCGAAAAAGTAACCGTCCTTGCCGTACTTGATGCTCGACAGCAGTTTCACCGCCTGGGCCCGGGCCGCCATATCACCCGGCGCTGAAGCATCGTAAAGCGGCTTGATCGCGGTCATCACCTGGGTGACGTAATTCTGCAAAGTCACCTTGGACTCCGACAGCAAACGCTGATGGGTCTCCTCCACCTCATCCCTGGCCTGATTCTGCAGCATCCAGACCGTGGTCAGACTGATCACCACGGCACAAAGCAATACCGGCAGTACTGCGAGGGACACGACTTTCGCCTTCAGGCTCAGACCCATGATGATGCTCTCTTATAGGAATAGACGTTCAACGGGTTAACGGCTTGGCACGGCCAAAGTTGAGCAGTATGGCTATTGATACACGCAAATGACGCACTGCGGATATCAGCCAATTACTGGTTGACGTTATTCTCCCACCGCCCCCACTCACGGCGGCCTTGAAACGGTCACGACCTGCCCAATAACCCTATATTTTTCAGTGAAATAGACGCTCACTGAAGACCTTTGCCTATTTTTGATTGAACAATTAAATAAAGAAAAAAAGCATCACGCCGTTAAACTTTCCGTCTTCTGTTGCCCCGATTAAGGATGTCACTTCATGTCGCTCAGACAGCTTTCCATTCAGTGGAAAATCACCCTGCTCGCCGGACTCTGCCTGTCGGGCGTGGTCACCTTGCTGGTGGGTCTTTCCCTCTACCGCATGGAACACAGCTCGGAACTGGTGAAAACCTCGAGCATGGAGATGCTCAACGAAGCGGCTCAGGCGCGGATCGAAGCCCAGGGCGAGGTCCAGGCGCTGATCATTCGTCGTCAGTTCATGGACGCCTACCAATACGGCAGCGGTTTTGCCCGCCAGGTGCTGTTCCTGCGCGAACAGGCGGAAAAACGTTTTCTCGATGCCTTCGACCTGCGCGAGGACCTGACCCGCCAGGTGAAGTCCGCGCTGCAAGCCAACCCGGACCTGCTCGGCCTGTCCCTGGTGTTCGAAGCCAATGCGCTGGACGGCAAGGATGAGCTGTTCGCCGGCCAGAAGGAGGTGGGCAGCAACGACAAGGGCCGCTTTGCCCTCTACTGGTCGCAGCCGACCCCAGGTCAGCTGACCGCCATGCCGCTACCGGAAAGCGACATGGCCGACACCAGCGCCGGCCCCAGCGGCGAACCGAACAACGCCTGGTTCACCTGCCCGCGCAGCACCCTGAAACCCTGTGTGATCGAACCCTACTTCTACGAGATCAATGGCCAGAACGTGCTGATGACCAGCATCGTGTTTCCGTTGATGGTCGAGGGGAAGGTCATTGCCTCACTGTCGGTGGATATCAACCTCAACAGCCTGCAAGCGGTCAGCCAGCAGGCGAGCAAGAAGCTCTATGACGGCCAAACCAGCGTCAGCATTCTCAGCCCGGTGGGCTTGCTGGCCGGCTACAGCCCGGACGCCAGCAAACTCAGCCAGCGCCTGGACAAGGTCGATAGCCTCAACGGCGCCGCGCTGATCCACCAACTGGCTGGCAGCACCCGGACACAGAGCCTGCGCGAACAGGATCAATTGAAGATCCTCGCGCCGTTCCAGCCGATCCCTGGCGGCAAGTCCTGGGGTGTATTGCTCGACATCCCGGAAAAGGTCCTGGTGGGGCCGGCCGAAACACTCAAGGCCCAGCTCGACGAACGCAATGCCGCCGGCACCCTGACCGAACTCGGCCTTGGCCTGCTGGCCGCGGTGGTCGGCCTGTTGCTGGTCTGGCTGATGGCCCGCAGCGTGACCCGGCCGATCCTGACCGTGGCGCGGATGCTCGAAGACATTGCCAGCGGCGAAGGCGACCTGACCCGCCGCCTGACCTATGACAAGCGCGACGAGCTGGGCCAGTTGGCCGGCTGGTTCAACCGTTTCCTCGACAAGCTGCAACCGGTGATCGCCGAGGTCAAGCGCTCGGTACAGGACGCCCGCGGCACCGCCGACCAGTCCGCCGCCATTGCCACCCAGACCAGCGCCGGCATGGAGCAGCAGTATCGCCAGGTCGACCAGGTGGCCACCGCCTCCCATGAGATGAGTGCCACCGCCCAGGATGTCGCCCGCAGTGCCGCTCAGGCGGCCCAGGCAGCGCGTGCCGCCGACCAGGCGACGCGCCAGGGCCTGACGGTGATCGATCGCACCACCAGCAGCATCGGTCACCTGGCCGCCGACATGAGCGCGGCCATGGTCCAGGTCGAAGGGCTGGCGGCCAACAGCGAGAAGATCGGCTCGGTGCTGGAAGTGATTCGCGCCATTGCCGAGCAGACCAATCTGCTGGCGCTCAATGCCGCCATCGAGGCCGCTCGTGCCGGTGAAGCCGGACGCGGCTTTGCCGTGGTCGCCGATGAAGTGCGCAACCTGGCCCGACGCACCCAGGAGTCGGTGGAGGAAACCCGCCAGGTCATCGAGCAGTTGCAGGACGGGACCCAGGAAGTGGTCACCTCCATGGGCAACAGCCACCGTCAGGCGCAAGGCAGTGTCGAACAGGTCGGCCAGGCGGTGACCGCCCTGCAACAGATCGGCGAAGCGGTGACGGTGATCAGCGACATGAACCTGCAGATCGCCAGCGCGGCGGAACAACAGAGCGCGGTGGCCGAGGAGATCAACAGCAACGTGGCGACCATTCGCGACGTCACCGAATCGCTGTCCGGCCAGGCCAATGAGTCGGCGCGGGTCAGCCAGTCCCTCAATAGCCTGGCGAACCAGCAGCAGGGCCTGATGGACCAGTTCAGAGCCTAGCGGCGCGGCACGTCGACCGTCACCAGCAGCCCGCCCAGCGGGCTGCTCGACAACCGCAGATCACCGCCCCAGGCCTCGACGATATCGCGCACGATCCCCAGGCCCAGCCCATGCCCGCGGGTCTGTTCGTCCAGGCGGGTACCGCGGCTGAAGACTTCTGCCCTACTTTGCGCCGGAATACCCGGACCATCATCCTCGATCCCCAGGCGATAGCCCGCCGACACCTCGACAATACTCAGGCGTACCTGCGCATCGGCCCACTTGCAGGCGTTGTCCAGCAGGTTGCCGAGCAGCTCCAGCAGGTCCTCGCGATCCCAGGGCAACTGCAAGCCTGGCACAACCTCATGCTCCAGGCTCAGGTGTTCGCCATGGATCATCCGCAGGGTCGAGAACAGCGCCGGCAGCTCGGCATCGCAATCGAAGACCGCGCCGGGCAAGGTGTCTCCCGCCAGTCGGGCACGCCCCAGTTCCCGTTCCAGGCGTTGCCGAATCTGCTCCAGTTGCTCACGCAGAGTCTGGCGCAGCAGCGGATGGGCTTCCAGTTCGGCGCTGGAGGTCAGGCTCAGCATGACCGCCAGCGGGGTCTTGAGCGCATGGCCGAGATTACCCAAGGCGTTGCGCGAACGCTTGAGGCTGCCCTCGGTGTGGGCCAGCAGGCGATTGATCTGCGACACCAGCGGTTCCAGTTCCACCGGTACCTGGGTATCAAGTTGCGAACGTTGGCCTTGTTGCAACTGGGCAATCTGCTTGCGGGCGTTTTCCAGCGGGCGCAAGGCCCGACGCACGGTGACCCGCTGCAACAGCAGAATCGCGATCAGCGCGGTCAGGCCGATGCCCAGGCCGATACGCTGCATCAGCTGGAAACTGCGGCGGACCGGGGTGTAGTCCTGGGCCACGCTGATGCTGATCGATTGACCCAGACGCCGATAGTCCGAACGCAAGACCAGCAGCATCTGCCCTTCCGGCCCCAACTGCAGGTTGGCGTGCAGCCCGGCCTTTTCAACGCTGGGCAGTTCCTGGTCCCAGAGCGAACGCGAGCGCCAGTGTTGATCGGCGAAATCGATCCGGAAGTAGTGCCCGGAAAAAGGTCGCTGATAGGCCGGCGACAAACGTCGCTCATCCAGTTTCAGCCCCTGTGGGGTGCGTACCAGCGCCACCAGCAGGCTCTCGCTGTCCGCATGCAGTCCGTCTTCCAGATAGCGCTGCAGGCCCAGCTCGAACAGCCAGAGGCTGGTTGGTGCCACCACCAGTCCGGCGACGAGCAAGACACTGACCAGGCCCAGGCTCAAACGGCGCTGAATCGACTTCACCGGGCCGCGCCACCAAAGCGATAACCCTGGCCCCGGCGAGTTTCAATCACCCCGCGCCCGAGCTTGCGCCGCAGGTGATTGACATGCACCTCCAGTACATTGGAATCACGCTCGGTTTCGCCATCGTAGAGATGCTCGGCCAGATGGCTTTTCGAGAGAATCTGTTCCGGGTGCAGCATGAAGTAACGCAACAGCCTGAATTCGGCCGCCGTAAGCTGGACATCGCCGCCCTCGCGGCTGACGCACTGACGGCCTTCGTCCAGATGCAGGCCGGCGGCCTTCAGGGTCGGCTGGTTGGCCTGGCCACGGGCCCGGCGCAACAACGACTGGACCCGCAACTGCAACTCCTGCGGATGAAACGGCTTGGTCAGGTAATCGTCGGCACCGGCCTTGAGTCCCTCGATACGCTCGGCCCAGGAACCCCGCGCGGTGAGGATCAGCACGGGGACCGCCAGGCTATCCGCCCGCCATTTATGCAACACCTCGAGCCCCGGCAAGCCCGGCAGGCCAAGATCGAGAATGATCAGGTCATAGGGCTCGACCGCGCCCTGGAACAGCGCATCGCGTCCATCGGCCAGCCAATCGACGGCATAGCCCTGTCGGGTCAGGCTGGCCAACAGCTCGTCCGCCAGGGGCACATGGTCTTCCACCAACAACAACCGCATCAATCGTCTTCCTTGTCTTTTAATAAACGACCACTGCTGGCATCCAGTTCGATATCACGAACGACACCGGCACGGGTCAGCAGCTCGACGTCATAGACATAGACGTCATGCCGGCTCACCAGTTCGGCTTCCAGCAGCTTTGCCCCAGGGTAATGATTCAAGGCCTGCTGCAGCAGTTGCTCCAGCGGCATGATGACGCCCTGGCGACGCAGGCGCAGGGCTTCGTCCTGGTCCAGGTCATTGGCCGAAACCGTCGTGCAAAAGATCGCGAGCGCGAGCAGGGTGCAAGCGTGCAGATTCAATGTCATTAACTGTCCTGATGATCCTTGGGAACCTGCCCGCCAATGGCGTCCGATTCAACCTCCCACTCAACTCCCTGAGCGCCGCGCAGTTCTATCCGATAAGTGAAGTCGCCATCTTGCCTGTTCCGCTCAGCCTTGGCTGATCTGTCAGCTTCACAGGGTAGACACGGCAACTTAATCGAAACTGAATTTTTCAGAGCCTATCAGCCCGGGCACTGTCTTTGGCGGAACAACCACCCTCGAAGCCGGCGAGCGCCCTTATAATCACTGCCCCGGTAGAACGAGGCCTGTATGACCGCCATCCATATCAAGTTTCCCGCCTTGACCCTCAAGGCCGGCAAGCGGACCCTGCAACGCATTCGCGAACAGGGCTTGAAAGCCGCCGATGTCGGCACCCTGCCCGGTGCGGCCGGCGGTCCCAAGGCCCTCGGTATCCAGGGGCTGGACCTGGCCCTGTTCGGTGAATGGCTACCGGCCAGTCCACGGGAGCGCTCGCTGATCGGCGCCTCCATCGGTGCCTGGCGCTTCGCCAGTGCCTGTCTGCCGAATGCCGCCGAAGGCATTATGCGGTTGGGTCAGCTCTACAACGAGCAGAGCTTCGCCAAGGGCGTGACCATGGCCCAGGTCAGCGAGAGCTGCCGGCGCATGCTCCATGACCTGCTCGATGGCCGCGATGCGTCGATCCTGACGAACCAGCATTACCGCCTGAACGTGGTGATCGTGAAGAGCCACGGTCTGCTCGCCCATGATCATCGGGGGCGCCTGGGGCTTGGGCTGTCGTCGGTGATCGCCGACAACCTGGTCAAGCGCTCGCGCCTGTCACGGCATTTCGAACGGGTCATCCTGCATGATCCGCGGCTGGCCCCTCCCCTGCAGGCGCTCAATGACTTTCCGTCACGCTGCCTGCCCCTGGCCGCCGACAACCTGCGCCAGGGCCTGCTAGCCTCCGGCTCCATCCCGATGGTGATGGAAGGCGTGCGCGATATTGCCGGGGTCGGTGCTGGCACCTACCGCGATGGCGGGCTGCTGGACTATCACCTGGACCTGCCCTACAGCGGTGATGATGTGGTGCTGTATCCGCATTTCACCGACAAGGTCATCCCCGGCTGGTTCGACAAGACCCTGCCCTGGCGTCGGGGCAACCCGGACAGGTTGCAGGACGTGTTGCTGCTGGCGCCTTCGCGGGAATACCTGGCCCGCCTGCCCCACGGCAAGCTGCCTGATCGTAACGACTTCAAGCGTTATATGGGCGACGATAAGGGCCGCCAGGCCTACTGGCGCAAAGCAATGGAACAGAGCCGACGGCTGGGCGACGAGTTTCTCGAGCTGGTCGACAATGGCCGCCTGGGTGAACGCCTGTTGGCGCTTTGAGGCGATTGCCGCCGCGCAAGCTGTTAAACTGCCGCCCTGCATTCATCGGCTGCGCGCTGGCCACCCTTCAGAGCTGACATTACCGTGGAAATCTTCAAAGAGTTTACGTTCGAATCCGCCCACAAACTGCCCCATGTACCGGACGGCCATAAATGCGGTCGCCTGCATGGTCACTCGTTCAAGGTGGCGATTCATCTGAGTGGCGAGATGGACCCGCATACCGGCTGGATCCGTGACTTCTCGGAGATCAAGGCGATCTTCAAGCCGCTGTATGAGCGTCTGGACCACAACTACCTGAATGATATTCCCGGCCTTGAGAACCCCACCAGCGAGAACCTGGCGAAGTGGATCTGGCAGGAGCTGAAGCCGTTGCTGCCTGAGCTGTCGGCGATTCGCATCCACGAGACCTGCACCAGTGGCTGCATCTATCGCGGGGAGTGAATCCCACTTATAAAAAAACCACCTGCATGGGTGGTTTTTTTATGTTCGGGATTTGAGTGCTGTAGCACCTGTTCGGCAGCCTTCGCGGGCAATCGAGCCTTGCAACATTTTCGCGCCCCAAAAACAAAACCCCTACCTGCAGTCGCAGATAGGGGTTTCGGAATTTAATCTTGACGATGACCTACTCTCACATGGGGAAACCCCACA
>Ga0209888_1000562_pt1 | contig 17426 bp, 17 predicted proteins | sample OrgsoiDNA_201059_FD_185807 | JGI IMG/M metagenome (GOLD analysis project Ga0209888, IMG submission 185807) | Permafrost soil microbial communities from the Arctic, to analyse light accelerated degradation of dissolved organic matter (DOM) -... | ecosystem: Environmental > Terrestrial > Soil >...
GCTTGATGCGTCTTCAATCGGAACACTGCTGCTAAGCTTATCCACAATTGCTGGGGCAAAAATCAGCAATCCGTCCTGGGTCAATTTTCAATCGGCAGGGTGGGTCAGTTTTCAATCAGCGCCAACAGGGTGTTGTCACGCGGAGCGTGGGAACGATCAAAGCTGGGTTCACCCAAGACGAAGTGGAAATGCTTCTCGACGAAGTGCTGACGCAGATATCTGTATGACGTTGTATTATCGCGTATTACAAAGCACACACCGAGGCTGTCATGTCCACTATGTCTTTCCGTCTGCCCGATGAGCTGGCGGACACCCTTGAAAACCTTGCCAAAGCCACAGGTCGAACCAAGTCATTTCTCGCCCTTGATGCGTTGAAAGAGTACCTGGCGCGCGAATCCTGGCAAATTGCAGACCTTCAACGTGCAGTGGAAGAAGCCGACGCCGGAGATTTTGCCACTGATACCGAAGTAGCGTCCGTCATGCGTAAGTGGAAAACGAATGCGCAGTGAGTGGCTGAAAACTGCACTGAAGAATCTTGACGACGAAGCTGCCTACATTGCGCTGGATAACCCCCAGGCAGCTGCTGATTTTGTCGATGCTGTAGAACTGGCCGTTGGACAACTGGCAAAGTTTCCAGCGATGGGGCGTGAAGGCCGCCTACCAGGTACTCGTGAATGGGCAATGTCCAATCTGCCCTTCATCATTCCCTACCGTATTCGACACGGTCGCCTGCAAATTTTGCGTATTTACCACACGCGTCGCCTACCACCTCCTCGCTGGTAACACCGGCGTAGTCTGTAAGACTTAGAGCGTTTTTCAGGCACTGCGCGTCATCGTTCTTCGCGAGCAAGCTCGCTCCCACAGGTTTCATGCGTTTGCAGCGGACGGCGCGTAGGAACGATCAGTTAACCCGCCACTTTCGCCCGCGCCGCGTGCAGCTTTTTGTAGCTATCGATCAGCCGCAGATGCCGATCAAGGCCTTCCAGTTTCATGCTCGTCGGCGTCAGGCCATAGAAGCGTACATCGCCGTGCACGGACCCTATCGCTGCGTCCATCCGCGGGTTGCCGAACATGCGGCGGAAGTTGACTTCGTAGTCGGCCAGTTCCAGGTCTTCGTCCATCTGCACTTCCAGCACCGCGTTCACGGCCTGGTAGAACAGCCCGCGTTCCACGGTGTTGTCGTTGTACTGCAAGAACATTTCCACCGCCTCTTTGGCCTCGTCGTACTTGCGCAAGGCGAGGTAGATCAGCAGCTTCAACTCCAGGATGGTCAGTTGACCCCAGGCGGTGTTGTCGTCGAATTCGATGCCGATCAAGGTGGTGATGTCGGTGTAGTCGTCCAGCTCGCTTTCTTCCAGACGCTTGACCAGGGCTTTCAGGTCGCGGTTGTCCAGACTGTGCAGGTTCAGAATGTCTTCACGGAAAAACAACGCTTTGTTGGTGTTGTCCCAGATGAGATCGTCCAGCGGATAAATTTCTGAGTAATCCGGCACCAGAATGCGGCAGGCCGGCGCGCCCAGGTGTTCATACACTGCCATGTACGATTCCTTACCCATGTTTTCGAGGATACCGAACAAGGTCTCGGCTTCCTCGGCATTGGAGTTTTCACCCCGGCCGGAGAAGTCCCACTCGACAAACTCGTAGTCGGACTTGGCACAGAAGAAGCGCCACGACACCACGCCGCTGGAGTCGATGAAGTGTTCGACGAAGTTGTTCGGCTCAGTCACCGCATGACCTTCGAAGGTCGGCTGTGGCAGGTCGTTCAAGCCTTCGAAACTGCGGCCCTGGAGCAACTCCGTCAGGCTGCGTTCCAACGCCACTTCAAGGCTTGGGTGCGCGCCGAACGAGGCGAACACACCGCCAGTGCGCGGGTTCATCAAGGTGACGCACATGACCGGGAACTCACCGCCCAGCGACGCATCCTTGACCAGCACCGGGAAGCCCTGCTCTTCCAGGCCCTGAATGCCGGCCAGGATACCTGGGTATTTCGCCAGCACTTCCTGGGGCACGTCTGGAAGTGCCATTTCACCTTCGATAATTTCGCGCTTAACCGCGCGCTCGAAGATCTCCGACAGGCACTGTACCTGGGCTTCGGCCAGGGTATTACCGGCACTCATGCCGTTGCTGAGGAACAGGTTTTCAACCAGGTTGGACGGGAAATACACCACTTCGCCGTCTGACTGACGCACATAGGGCAGCGAACAGATGCCGCGCTCGATATTGCCGGAGTTGGTGTCGTACAGGTGCGAGCCACGCAACTCGCCATCGCGGTTGTAGATCTTGAGGCAGTACTCATCGAGAATTTCCGGCGGCAGTTCATCCTTGCTGCCAGGCTGGAACCAGCGTTCGTTGGGGTAATGCACGAACGCCGCGTTGGCGATGTCTTCTCCCCAGAACTGGTCGTTGTAGAAGAAGTTGCAATTGAGTCGTTCGATAAACTCGCCCAACGCCGACGCCAAGGCGCCCTCTTTGGTCGCGCCCTTACCGTTGGTAAAGCACATCGGTGAGTGCGCATCGCGAATATGCAGCGACCAGACATTGGGCACAATGTTGCGCCACGACGCGATTTCAATCTTCATGCCCAAGCCAGCCATGATCGCCGACATGTTGGCGATGGTCTGCTCCAGCGGCAGGTCCTTGCCTGCAATGTAGGTGCCGCCCTCTGATCCCGAATGCGGCATCAGCAACGCCTGGGCATCGGCGTCGAGGTTTTCCACTTCCTCGATCACGAACTCAGGCCCGGTTTGCACCACCTTCTTCACCGTGCAACGGTCGATGGAACGCAAAATGCCCTGGCGGTCTTTAGCGGAGATATCGGCTGGCAACTCGACCTGAATCTTGAAGATCTGGTTGTAGCGGTTTTCCGGGTCAACAATGTTGTTCTGCGACAGGCGGATGTTATCGGTAGGGATGTTGCGAGTTTCGCAGTACAACTTCACGAAATAGGCCGCACACAACGCCGATGAAGCCAGAAAGTAATCGAACGGACCGGGTGCCGAGCCATCGCCTTTGTAGCGAATAGGTTGGTCGGCCACCACGGTGAAGTCATCGAACTTGGCTTCAAGTCGAAGGTTGTCGAGAAAGTTGACCTTGATTTCCATGCAGGGTTACCAGAATAGCGAGCTAAACAAAATGGCCGCCATTATCCGGTTTTTCACCTCTGCGTAGGCATATTTTCATCGCATAACCGATGGATCAACTCCCGGGCGCTCCAACAAGATTTGTGTCCCTAGGCACTGACAATCATCTCAAACCCGCCAAACACCATCCGTTGTCCATCAAACGGCATCGGGTTGGTTTCGGGGCTTAGCCTGGGGTCGGCCATGACTTTTTGCATGCCTTCATCGCGCACCTGACGCGAGGGCCAGATGATCCAGGAGAACACCACGGTTTCGTCTTCCTTGAGTTTCACCGCCATGGGGAATGAGGTGAGTTTGCCGTCGGGTACGTCGTCGCCCCAGCACTCGGCAATGCTCAAGGCACCGAACTCTTTGAATATGTGGGCAGCGGACTGGGCGTGCTTGCGGAACTGTTCGCGGTTGGCATTCGGGACCGCAAAAATGAAACCATCGACATAGGACATGGTGTATCTCCTGCTGATGTTGCGTGATGGGCTTGCTTGCCTGCCTATCAGTCGATCCTCTGACCCGCAAATCGACAGCCCTTCGCACAACGCGCCATTAAGTGGACCAACGGCAAATCACCACACCATCTCTTCCAGCGGTGGCTTCTCGATAGGTTTCACCACAGGCTGAACGAGGCTGCGTTCTATTTGCCCCGAGAGGTAATACACGCCCGCCATGACCCCGGTGTCCGGGTCGCTGATCAGGTTGAGCCAGGCCTGGTCGAAGGCGGCGCCCAGGCTTTTACGGGTCTGGGCTTCCATCTCGGGGCGCTCACTCTGATGGGCGATGGCCCGCACACCGGCCACACCGATGGAAATCACCGCACCCACGACCCGGCCTGCCACGGCAGCAGCGGCACCGGCTGCGCTTCTGCTGGCGAACTGGGCTTCGAGTTTTTCGCTGGTTTGTGTTGCCACCGCCGAGATCCCGGTGTCTGGTGAATTAGCTTCAACGGCGCGCAGCTGGTTGATCAAGGCCACGTAGGCGGGGAATGTAACAAGCGGCTGGGCGTGGATAACCTGGGACAGCGAGGCGTTGTAGGGCGCGACCTTGATGGCGGGAATTTCGTTGAGCCGCTGCTCGAACTGGTCGGTGGACACACCGTAGCGCTGGGCGATGGTGGGCAACTGCTGGCCCATGAGCTGGATGTAAAACTGTGTCGCCTGCTGCTTGATGGAGTCGGGGTCGATTTCAACCGCGACCGGCGCCAACACCCGATCGTGATATTGCTCTTGCAGGTACAGCGCCAGCTTACTGGACGATTGCCCCTGTTTACCGGCGCTAATGGCATACCAACTGACCTTCATGGACAGCCACTCCTGGGTCCAGTAGCTGCTGAACCAAGGGATGAAATCCTCGTCGGTGCGCTCGTAGACCAGCATGCGCCAGTGGTCCATGGAGCCCTGCGCATAGATCTGCACCTTGCCGGTAGCTACTTGCGAGGCGTTGACGATATCGGCGTCCACCTGACGCCAGGTGGAGGGGGCAACCACTGCGACCGGGGCGGTATTCTGGGCGCGGTGTGGCGCGGCACAGCCGGCCAGTATCAATGTCACGGCAACGATTACTGAACAGGGGTTCAAAATCGTGAGTCCCGCGTGGGGTTTAATCCGTTGAGTGTAGGCACGGCACAGAATTCGCGGCGCCCCACAAAACCACAGGTAAAACGCCGCTTACTGTTGGAGCGAGGCCTTCGCCACCCAGGCAGACGCCCACGTGTTACTTAATGCTGCTGTCAGCCAGCGCCATGATGCTCGCGACACGCCAGCCGCCAGCGGTGTGAACGTAGGTCTGGCTGATCAGGAAGGTGCTGTCGTGGGACGGTTGGCCAGGCAGGCTGCGGGTGAACACAATCGGCACCATGGTCTGCACGACATCATCGGTAATGGCGGTCGCGGTGAACTTGCTCATGTCCGGTTCAAGGTGCCATGCGCCTTTGTAGTATTCCTTCAAGCGAGCCACGACGGCATCCGGCCCACGCACGGATTCACCCCGGGTAAACCAGAGCATGCTGGGCGAATCCCAGAGCATGGATTTGATCTTTTGCAGGTCGTGGGCGTTATGCGCCTTCACGAACTCGGTCAGAAAGACGCGTGCTTCATCTTCGCTGGAAGCCGCCGACGCCGGGCCGGTGAATGCTACCAGGGAGATAACGGCAATGGCGCCGAAAAGAATGGACTTGAAGGTTTTACCGAACGCGCTGGAGCTCATTATCTGTTCCTCATCATTCAATGCTGAAGCGATTAAAGGCCGGGCACGACTGAGCGGCGTACCTCACGGCATTTCGGTTCAGGTAGTCAGTGGGGCCGATCAGGCCTGTGGATAGTCGAGCCTGTGGATAACCGGCCGGTAGTTACCGGCATAAACCCTGCCCTGCGAGAGCAAGATTAGCGATCACCCGCCCGGCCGCAAACGTCGTTTTTCCCTCGTTTACGGCCACCGGAAATCGCTCAGGAAGCCACTTCCAGGCGTTGCGTCGCGGGCGTTTCACCGCGAGCCGACTGACGCATGGCCCGGGGTGGTTTACCGAACTCGCGGATGAACGCCCGACGCATCCGTTCGGCGTCGCCAAAACCGGTCTGCAGGGCAATATCTTCAATGGGATGCCGACCGTCCTGAACCAGCATCAACGCCGCATCGATGCGCAACTTCTCGATGGCCTTGGCAGGAGAGACACCAGTTTCCGCCCGAAAGGCGCGGCTGAACTGCCGAGGGCTCAGGTGTGCCGCCTCAGCCAGTTGTTCGATGCTCAAGGCGGTGTGCAGGTGGCTGCGGGCGTAGGTGATAGCGGTCTGGATGCGGTCGGACTTTTGCTCCATGTCCAGCAACGCAGAGGCCTGAGGCTGGCCGCCGGTGCGACGGCTTTGCAGCACGAACTTCTTGGACACCGCACGGGCGATGTCGGCGCCCAGGTCTTTTTCGACCATGGCCAAGGCCTGATCGATACCTGCGGTCATGCCAGCTGAGGTCCAGACCGAACCGTCGGCGATGAACAAGCGCTGCTCTTCCATTTTGACCCTGGGGTAGCGCGAGCGAAATTCATCGGCATAGAACCAGTGGGTGGTGGCGCGCAAACCATCCAGCAGCCCGGCCTCGGCCAGAAAGAACGTACCTCGGCAGGTGGCGGCCAGCCGACGGGTTTCATTGACTGCCTGGCGCAAGTAGCTCAACAGCCCAGGCGCAAACTGCATGTCGTTGCCACCGCCGATGATCACGGTGTCGAAGTCGGTTTCACCAAAGGCTTCGGTGTGCACCACGACTCCCACTGAACTGCGTATGGGGCCGCCGCTCTCGGACAACAGACGCACGTCGTAACACGGCTTGCCGAGGACTTCATTGGCCGTCTCGAACACCGAGATGGCCGAAAAGCTCATGACACCGAAGCCTGGAAAGGTAATAAAGCCAATGCGCAGCATAGTGATTTCCTGACACGGTTCGGTGGTGCTGAGAGCGTTCGGCAACCGGGAATCGCTTCATACTCTGCTCAAAGCCCCACCCAAAACAATACTTTCGCCACCTGGATGCTTGAGGCTTTTATGGTTTCGAAGGTTGAGCGAACCCCGTTGGACCTCTAATATCCACGCGCTTTGACGAGCCCAGAACCGATCCTGGCCCCCCACAGGCAGATCGGCTGAGAAAACAACCATCAGGAAGGTGAATTAATGACGGGTGAAAACCTGACGCCGGTGTTGCTCAAGCGCGGCTTGAAGAACCGCCATATCCAGTTGATCTCCCTGGGTGGCGCGATTGGCACCGGGTTGTTCCTGGGTTCTGCCGGGGTGCTCAAGTCTGCCGGGCCGGCGATGATCCTTGGCTATGCGATCTGCGGTTTCATCGCGTTCCTGATCATGCGCCAGCTGGGCGAAATGATCGTCGAGGAACCGGTTGCCGGCTCCTTCAGCCACTTCGCGCATAAATACTGGGGCGGTTACGCGGGCTTTCTGTGCGGCTGGAACTACTGGGTGCTGTACGTGTTGGTGGGCATGGCCGAACTCACGGCGGTGGGCAAGTACGTACAGTTCTGGTGGCCGGAAATCCCGTCCTGGGTCAGCGCTGCGGTGTTTTTCGTGCTGGTCAACCTGATCAACCTGACCAACGTCAAAGTATTCGGGGAAGCCGAGTTCTGGTTTGCCATCGTCAAAGTGGTTGCCATCGTCGGCATGATCGCCCTGGGCGGCTACCTGCTCGTCAGCGGCACGGGCGGCCCTCAGGCCTCGGTCAGCAACCTGTGGAGCCACGGCGGGTTCTTCCCGAACGGCGTGAGCGGCCTGCTGATGTCGCTGTGCTTCATCATGTTCGCGTTCGGCGGCCTGGAACTGGTCGGCATCACCGCCGCCGAAGCCAGCGAGCCTCGCACGGTCATCCCCAAGGCCATCAATCAGGTGGTTTACCGGATTCTGATTTTCTACGTCGGCGCCCTCACCGTGCTGCTGTCGCTCTATCCATGGGACCAGTTGCTGCAAACCCTGGGCGCTTCCGGCGATGCCTACAGCGGCAGCCCTTTCGTGCAGATCTTTGCGCTGATCGGCAGCGATACCGCCGCGCAGATCCTTAATGTCGTGGTCCTGACCGCCGCATTGTCGGTCTACAACAGCGGCGTGTACTGCAACAGCCGCATGCTGTTCGGCCTCGCGGAACAGGGCGACGCCCCCAAGGCGCTGATGAAGCTCAACAAGCAGGGCGTACCGGTTTTGGCCATTGGTGTCTCGGCGCTGATCACCCTGCTCTGCGTCATCGTCAACTACGTCGCCCCCCACGAGGCTCTTGAGCTCCTCATGGCGCTGGCCGTAGCTTCGTTGATCATCAACTGGATCGTCATCAGCATCACCCACCTGAAATTCCGCAAGGCCATGACCCAACAGGGTGTGGTGCCAGGCTTCAAGGCGTTCTGGACACCGTTCAGCAACTACCTGTGCCTGGCGTTCGTGGCGGTGATTCTGGGCGTGATGCTGATGATCCCCGGAATCAGGATTTCGGTGTACCTGATGCCGGTCTGGGTGCTGGTGATTCTGGCGGTCTATCGGTTGCGGCAAGGCAGGCAAGCGGCGAAGGTTGCTTGATCAGGGTCTAACCGGCCATCCCCATGGCCGTCACCCCGGAGATTGCCGACTACGCTCAGTGAGGCCGTTGCAACTGCACGGCCCTCCTCACAGGGGACGTAGCCGTGAATCACTTCGCCGTGGCAATGGTCGTGTTCATCTGCGTCTTTGGCAGCGCATTGATCGGCATGTTTCTGCGCCGGGTCCTGCCCGAGCATCACCTGAGCGACGATTCCATTACGGTCATCAAGCTGGCCACGGGACTGATCGCAACCATGGCGGCCCTGGTGCTGGGGTTGTTGATTTCTTCCGCAAAGGGCACGTTCGATACCGCCAGCATCCAGCTGGTGAACAACGCGGCACAGGTCATTCAGTTTGACCGCGTACTGGCCAGGTACGGGCCACAGACCCAGGAGATCCGCATCCTGCTCAAGCACAACTACAGCCAGGTCATCGACATTCTGGCGTCAGGCGATACCGCCCGGCTTGATCAGCTCAACAGCCCTGAAACCATCAAACGCGCCGAAGTCCTGGAACGAAAAGTCGAAGCCCTGACCCCGGTCAACGATGAGCAAGTTGCGCTCAAAGCCCATGCCTTGCAGATCATGGACCAGGTGTTCGCAGCCCGCTGGCTGACGCTCCTGCAGGCCAAAGGCTCGATTCCGTTGGGGCTGCTGATAGCACTGGTGGCGTGGCTGTCGATGATATCCGGCGCGTTCGGCATGTTCGCACCCGCCAACGGGACGCTCATCGTTGCGCTTGCGTTATGTGCGCTGTCTACCTCGGGTGCCATCCTGTTGATCGAGGAGCTGAACAGGCCACTGGATGGCATGGTCGGCGTATCGGTTGCGCCGATGCGCGATACGCTTTCACGGCTTGGGGAATGACTGTCTTGAAGGCACTGGTGTTCGCCAGCGCCTCACAATGTGGCGCTATTTGAGGAACGCACTCATGTCACTGGTCAGCCCGGCGATCGCAGCCTTGAAGTCATTGGCCGTGATTTCCTGTTGCTCGTTCTTCAACGTTCCGCCGAAAACTTTGCGCACCACTTTTACTTGTGGCGCCCCCGTGGTCGCGTCCACCAGTTCTGCTTCGATATAAAGCTCGGTGTTCTGGTCACGATGGCCAGACGCGGCTGACGCAGCACCCACCACCGCTGCAACGGGAATGACCTCATACCAGTGCATCCCCTCGTTTGAAGCGCTGACACCGGTAATCGCCGCACGCATGATCAACGCGGGCTCCCTGGCAGGGACTGCACTGCGGTTATTCACGACCCGGTATCGTTGTGCGAGCACCGCTCGGGCATTGTTGCTGGTGTAAGTCTGCAATTGGTGCAGCGTGTTCATGTCGATCCGCTCACTCGGGCTCGGGGTGGGATATAACTCAAGCTGCGTGAACACCACCGTGGAATAACTGGCAGGCTTGAAGCCTGGCGCCACCCAGCGCAACACCGGCTGCCCGCTGGCTGACGTGGTCTCTTGCAGGCCATCGTAGTTGGGCAAGAATCCCGAAAACTGCGTCTTCTCCGTGACCTTCGAGACACAACCTGCCAGCAGCAGACTGCCTAACACAACACCCGTCAGCCATTTACCTGAAGTATTCATCTTGTCTACTCATTGAGTGGGAAAGTGGGCAAACGGGCATCAGAAACGCCACGTCATATTGCCGCTTAGGGATTGCAGCCAAGCGTTGTTAAACGAGCCCGAGATGCGATCCCCCGATAAGGATTTGCTTTGATCTACAGGCAAATTCCCCATCCATACCAGGTCCCAACTGAGGCTCAAATCAGTGTCACGGTTCAAGGCATACGTAGCGCCTGTGCCCAAACGCCATTGCGCGCTCATGGGGTTGCCCACGGTTCGATTGCTGTCAGTGACCGCTGATGTGTCATAGGCCAGCCCCAGGTTCCATAGCAGTTTCGCCGTTGCCTGATACTGCGTGCCGAGCGCAATCTGATAAGTGTCCCGGTAATGAGCATCAACGGTGGTGGATCGGGCACCGGCTCTGGAAGTGTCCACATCCACGTAGATATCGCCGAACTTCGACCAGTCCTGCCAGTTGAGCGTCGCCAACAACGCCCATTGCGCATCAAGTTGCTGATAAAGGCTGAGCGTCGCCGTTTGCGGCACCTGAAGATTAAGTTTGGTGCGGGTGCCATTGAGTTGCGCCAGCAAAGGACCATTACCTTTGACGTTCAGGCCATCCTCGAAATCAAGATCGACTTTGCTGGTATACGCCAGGCCCACGCGGGTGCCCGGTTGAGGTGAATAAATCACCCCGATATTGCCGCCAAACCCCCACGTCTTATCCGCATATTTGTACTGACCGTCACCGCGCTCCGTGAGGCCAAACGGACTGCGATCAATTGCAGCCTGCGTCTGCAACATTCCGTACATGGCCTTTACACCAACGCCAACGGCCCACTGATCATTGAATCTGTAAGCCACGCTGGGAACGAAAGACAAACCACCAATACTTCCGTACTGGCTGAAGTAGCGCCCGGACCATCCATTGTTGTAATCCAGGGCCAGGCCGAAGTCACCATAAGTACCAAAGCCGACACTCCAGTGTTCATCCAGTTTGTGGCTGATGAAAAAACTGCCGCCAGGAGTCGGGTCAATGGCATTCCCGCTTTTGGCACCGCTGACATGGGTACCTGAATCGGTGTCGAACTTCACTTTTCCATAGATGATTTGTGCACCCGCCGATACCTGGGTGCCGTCCAGATAACTCAACCCTGCCGGGTTACTGGCGATAGTCGAAGGACCTTGTGCGCGTGCCGCAGCGCCGGCATTGGCAAGGCCCGTGTTATCGCTGCCGACCTCATAAAGCATGATGCCGCCCGCTTCTGCTTGCGGGCTAAAACTGAACGCGCACAAGGTCAGCACACACATCGGCCCTGCATTTCTCTTAGGCTGCATAAACAACTCCCGGACCCGGAAGGTCGCGCCACATGAGGGTGTGAGTTACTTGCCTGTCTGTGTGGCAATCGCTTTCTGGATCTGTTCTTTCACTGCGTCCAGATTGAAACTCGCCCCCCTCTGCATGGGAGGGAATTCGATAGCGCTCTGAGCGACTTTAGCGACCTCCTGCTGCACAAACTGGAAGCGCCAGAACTCATACATGAACCAGTTCATATAGCTGTAGGAGCCCTGGGCGCCCTTGGGGAAACCGGTCCGCTCGAACGGATCAAGCCGCAGGTTGGTGAGAATGGGCATATCGACTTTCACAGTGCTGCCAATCCATCCCTCCGGCTGATCGGTAAAACGGTATTTGAAGTCGCCAATACGCACCGCCGACAGCGTGCCTTCAGTGAAATAAAGAATTTCCTCCCGGGTCGAGGGGCCTTTGCCTGTGAGCATTGCGGTCTGGTCATAACCGTCCAGATGCACCTTGTAACTTTGATCACCCAGTTGCTTGCCTTTGAGCAACTCGTCAGTCAGGTTCGGATTGCCCGCAGCGGTGACAAAGGTCGGGAACCAATCCATGCCCGACATGATGCCGTTCTCCACTTTGCCCGCAGGCACTTTGCCAGGCCAGCGCACAATCGCCGGCACTCGAAAGCCTCCCTCCAGCGCCGTGCCCTTGCCGCCGGCAAAGGGCGTTTGACCACCATCTGGCCAGGTGAAATTCTCCGCACCATTGTCGGTGGTGAATACAACAATGGTGTTGTCGTCAACGCCCATGTCCTTGAGCTTCTTCATGACATCGCCAACGATATCATCCAGTTGCGCCATCCCGGCTTCTTGAATACTCCAGTTGTTGTCAGAGTTACGCAGTCCTTCATACCGGGGTGACAAATGGGTCGTTACATGCATTCGGGTCGGGTTGAGCCAAAGAAAAAACGGCTTGTTATCATTCTTCGCCTTGTCAAGAAAGCTTAAGGCGTGGTCGCGAATTTCTTCATCCACTGTCTGCATGCGCTCTGGGTAAAGTGTGCCCGCGTCTTCGATTTTCTGTTTACCGACTTTCCCCCACCTTGGCATGACCGTCGGATCATCCGTATCGGTGGCCCAACTGTGCAACATATTACGCGGACCAACAGTATCTTTTAGTGCTTGGGGGTAGTTGGGGTGAGCGGGATCTTCCATGGCGTCCAGGTGATACAGATAACCATAGAATTCATCGAACCCATGAACAGTTGGTAAAAACTCATTCAGATCACCCAAGTGATTTTTTCCAAACTGCCCTGTGGCATAGCCCATCGACTTGAGCGTGGTCGCAATGGTCAACGCCTGCGCCGGAATACCAATGGGCGAGCCCGCCTGTCCTACCGTGGTCAGCCCGGTGCGAATGGGCAATTCGCCCGTGATGAAGTTCGCCCGTCCCGCCGTACAACTGGCCTCGGCGTAATAGTCTGTGAAGCGCATGCCCTCAGCCGCGAGCATGTCGATGTTGGGTGTTTTACTGGCCATGATTCCCTGGTTATACGCACCCACGTTGAACCAGCCAATATCGTCGCCCATGATCACAACGATATTCGGCATCAGTGGGTCGGCGTGCGCTTGAATAGGCACAGTAATAGACAATACCGCCGTCGTGGCCAGCGCCAGAGAACAAACAAGATTATTCACAGCGAGCTCCTTTCTGTTTTTCGGTCTTTTACAAGGGCGCGCAAGGTGCAAATAAAAAATACATCTCGCAGTAGAAATTCATACTAGTGGAACACTGAGAAAAAACCAGGCTTACTCTAAAACCCGAGAAATTATAATCGTGATGCTCTCTACTGTTATGAATACTGACACTTCACTTCGTTATTCTCTGCCTTGAAACACCATGGCCTATGGACACACTACTGTGTTCAGACGCGTATTCTAAGCAACGGATTCTTCAAATGAAGACGGGTAACTAAGACCTGCCGCTGTCAAGCAGCAGCGTCTCGGTCGCGTCCTTGAACCGCTCCACGAGAAAATCCAGCAGCAAGCGGACCCGTGGCGTCATGTAGCGATTGCCGTGGAAGATCGCGTGCACACCGGGCTCGCGGCTATTGAAGTCAGGCAATAGCACTTTCAAGGTTCCGGCACGGATATCTGCCGCCGCATCCCAAATGGTCTTGCGCGCAATCCCGTGACCGGACAGCGCCCAGGTTCGGGCGAGTGCGCCGTCGTTGGTTTCCCAGGCCCGGTCCATCGGCACCTTGTGGCTCCACTGTCGCTCGCCCTCGGCGAAGTAGAACTCGTTGAGTGGCCCGGCGTCGGTCACCAGCACGATGAAGTGATGATCGGCGAGGTCTGCCGGGGTTTTCGGTTCTCCGTGTCGGGCCAGGTAGTCGGGTGACGCACAGAGCACTCGCCAGTTGGGCGCCAGGTGCCGCGCCACCAACGAACTGTCCTCTGGCACACCAAAACGAATAGCCAGGTCGATGTCGTCCTGCAGCAGATTCGACAGCGAGTCGGACAACGTCAGCGCAATCTTCAACTGCGGATGCAAGCGGCTGAAAGCCTCGAGCCACTGGTTAAGCAGGTTGCGACCAAAATCGGCCGACGCGGAAACCCGAACTTTGCCACGGACCTCGTTGCGTCCGTCCTGCAGTACGGCCTCGGCATTCTCGACCGCCCGCAAGGCAATCCAGCAGTGCTCCAGGTACAGGCGGCCCTCTTCGGTCAGCCGTAACTGCCGTGTGGTGCGATCGAACAAGCGGGTGTGCAATGCCGCCTCAAGCTTAAACAGCCGCGCGCTAGCGGCCGCAGGAGAAACCCCGAGCTTGCGCCCGGCAGCAGAGAGGCTGCCCAAGGCTGCGGCCTCGGCGAACAAGCGCATATCACCTAATCGGTCGGCTGCCATCTTCAATTCAGTTTTGAAAATAACCTTGCATTCGCAGGCAGTCGCGCAATTGGCGGGGTGTTGCTGGCGACGTCCGGCGCGCAGACCTTGCTGTGGGTGGTGTCGGTGCTGCTGTTGGTTGCTGGAGCGGTGGCCTGGGGTGCGAAGGAGCATGGGTTCAAGGGTGGGAGGCGGGGGTGATCCGGCCGCTGCCGGGCCAGGTCATTTCTTGTATCCAATGGCAAAGGCAGCGAAATTGACGCGCTCAGGTCCCAAACCTATAGTCCCTGTCTGATCAACACATACAGCATCTGTCCATGAGCCAAGCCGCTTTCATCAATCCCGAACTCCTCGTATGGTCCCGCGAACGCGCGGGACTTAGCGCCGAGGACGTGGCTAAAAAGCTGCCTGCCAAGCCAAATCGTGTCCTTGAATGGGAAGCTGGTACAAGTAAACCCACCTTCAGCCAGGCACAGCATTGGGCAAGCATCGCCCACATCCCCTTTGGCTTGCTCTTCCTCAGAGAACCGCCTGTTGAGAGCCTGCCTCTGCCGGACCTACGCACAGTCGGCGGGATCGCACCAGAACGCCCCAGCCTCAACCTGCTGGATACAGTAAAGGATGTACTGCGAAAACAGGACTGGTATGTGGAGTACCTCAAGGATCACAACAGCCCCCCTCTACCATTTGTTGGCAAGTTCACACCGCAGACGCCAGTAAAAGATGTGGTCGTCGACATCCGCCAGACGCTGGGTGTAGACGCCGGGCAATCTCACCTCACTCACGATGCCCATATACGGACCCTGATCGAGTCAGCCGAAGCGGTCGGCATACTCGTCATGCGCAGTGGCGTCGCCTTGGGCAACACCCATCGCAAGCTTGACGTCGCAGAGTTCCGTGGTTTTGCTGTGAGCAATACCTTCGCACCGCTCGTATTCATTAACAGCGCAGACGCCGACACTGCCCGGCTGTTTACGCTGATGCATGAACTTGCGCATATATGGATAGGCAGCAGTGGCGTGTCCGATGGTGGAAACACGAACGGCCGCAAAGAAGAAACGTTCTGCAACGCTGTCGCCGGGGAATTTCTCGCACCTGAAGAGGCGTTTCGGGCTGCCTGGGACAGAGACGTTGAGTGGCAGGCCAATCTCGCACCGCTGGCAACTCGTTTTCACGTCAGCAAACTGGTGATCGGCCGGCGCGCACGTGACCTTGGCTGCATTAGCGGCGACCAGTACGGCACTTACTACCTCCAGATACTCCGCGCTTTTCAGGAAAAAGAAGGCAACGGTGGCGACTATTACCGCACCATAAAGGCAAAAAACAGTGCTCGCTTGAGCCGCGCCGTTATCGCAGAGACTATGAGCGGCAGGATGCTGTTGCGCGATGCGGGCCGACTGCTCGGTGTGCACCCGGCCAAACTCAAGACTTATGGTAGTAAAATCACGGATGAAGCACTTACTCGACGCCAACACCCTCATTGAAGCCAAGAATCGTTATTACGGCATGACCATTTGCCCAGGCTACTGGTCCTGGTTACTTCTGCAAAATCAGGCGCTGGAGCTGGCCAGCATTATTCCCGTCAGAGAGGAGCTCGCACGGGGCAGAGACGAGTTGGCCGAATGGGCCAAAGATAACGCCGACTTGTTTCACACTATCAGCGACGAACAGACACAAACCGCCTTCGGCGAGGTCGTTGGCGCGATTGCACAACAGAGCGGCAAGATGAAAGTCGGCGCACTGGAAGAGTTTCTGGATGGAGCAGACCCTTGGTTAATCGCAAAAGCGATGAGCACTGGCGCCACCGTCGTTACCCACGAAGTGCTCAATCTGGAAGCCAGACGCAAATTCATCATCCCGAACATATGTGAGATGTTCGAAGTCCCCTATATGAATACCTTTGAGTTGCTGAACAAGCTTGAAGCCCGGTTTGTGTTACCTGTTTAAGCAAGCGAGCCATCAGGACGTCACCTGGCCGCCCACTAATTACCACGCCCACCCGCAAACGACCATTCATCCGACGCCGTCGTGGTAATCACCACCATCACATCCTCAGTGTCGAGGCCTATGGCGGTGTTCAATCCGTCGGCCAGCACCCGATAAAACCGCTGCTTGGTGGCGGTGTCTCGAGAGCGGCCAGCGGTGATCGCGATCAGTACGAAGTCGTGACTGCGCGGGCCGCCCAGGTAGTTGGCGTCGTATATCAACTCCCCCGCTTCATGCTGATGGATGACCTGAAACCGGTCGGCAGCAGGCACTTCGAACGCCTGCACCAAGGCGTCATGTACCCCTTGTGAAAGCGCTTTCAAGTACTCGGGGGACTTGCCGCGGTGCAGGGAAATACGTGCGAAAGGCATGGGTGTTTTCTCCAGAAGGTGTTTGACGGAGAAAAACTAACAAGTCAAGATCGTTCCGAATATCAGATTCAACAGCATCAATAATCCTGAATAAATGGACAATCCCATGCGCCGCCCTACCTTCGACCTGGATGTACTGCGCACCTTCGTGCTGGGTGTCGAGTTCAACAGTTTCGCCAGGGCCGCCGACCGGCTGGGCCGCTCGACCTCGGCGGTCAGTGCTCAGTTGAAGAAACTCGAAGAGCAGATCGGCACGCCTGTGCTTGCCAAATCAGGTCGAGGCCTGGTGCTCACCGCCGTCGGTGAAACCCTGCTGCGCCATGCCAGGCGCCTGTTGGAGATGAACGACGACATATTCGGTGAACTGCATCAGGCCCAGATGGAAGGCAGTGTGAGCATCGGCCTGCAGGAGGACTTCGGCGAACATTTGCTGCGCGACATTCTGCGGCGCTTCGCCAGGATTCATCCGCGGGTCACCCTGCAGGTGCGCATCGCCCGCAACGTCGAACTGCTGAGCCTGATCAAAAAGGGCGAGCTGGATCTGGCCCTGGCCTGGGAGACCGACAGCAAGCTGCCCTATTCCACCCGCATCGGTACCACGCAGATGCACTGGATCGGGCCCCGCGATCTACCGGAGTTTCAGCCCGATGAAGCTCCGCTGCCGCTGGTGGTTTTCGACGCACCTTGCGTACTGCGCAGCGCCGCGATTCAGGCCCTGGACGAGGTGCACATCCCGTGGCGTGTGGCACTGACCAGCCCTAGCGTGGGCGGGATCTGGGCGGCGGTTTCAGCAGGGCTGGGCATCACCTTGCGCACACGGATCGGAATGCCGGCAGGGCTGGATGTGATTCAAGGGCTGCCCGCGTTGCCGACATTGGGGTATGTGCTGCATCGCAGCGTGGCACAGCCGAGCGAGGTGGTGCGGCAGTTAGGGGAGCTGGTGGAGGCAGGATTGAGGGAGTGGGTCGGCCCGGGACAATCGTGATCCGGGCCTGCGCCTTCGCGAGCAAGCTCGCTTGTATGGTTAGACTTGAAGGGGTGGTGGGACGAACAGTTCGCATCTGACTGCAGCAACAGTACAGACCGTGGGAGACCTCGCCTCACCCCTTCCACCAAAAGCGCCGATAAAGAATGCTTCG
>Ga0209888_1000568_pt1 | contig 17284 bp, 14 predicted proteins | sample OrgsoiDNA_201059_FD_185807 | JGI IMG/M metagenome (GOLD analysis project Ga0209888, IMG submission 185807) | Permafrost soil microbial communities from the Arctic, to analyse light accelerated degradation of dissolved organic matter (DOM) -... | ecosystem: Environmental > Terrestrial > Soil >...
GCGCGGGCGAGAATCGGCGTCACGCGCTCGCGCAGGGCGTTTTCGTCGCCCTTGAACAGCGCGGCCCAAAACAATGGGTCGTCCTGTTCGGCGGGAATTTCGGCGCGAGAATACGGTTTGGCGGGCTGAGCGGGGGGCATGGAGTCGGGAGGGCCGGGCTGTTTTAGATTCGGCGCGCGGCGCGCGAGGAGATGGATTCGGGATCAAGATCGGTTTCGCGCGGCGGCGTTGCGGCGGCCATGGCCGCTCGGAGCTCCATCGCTTCTTGTCGGGCATAAAAAGACACTTTGTCAGCCAAATCGCCTTTGTGAAGCAAAGCGTTCGCCGGGCTCATCAGAGGAAGGAATGCGTCCGTCAGAGGCCAATTCTGTGTGTAAAAAGCTTGAAGAAACGGAGATTTTCGACCTTCTGGCAGCGGTTCGTCGGGGTGGGTGGAACCCAGAAGCGCAAGGGCGTGCTCAGGCTTGAGCGTCGAGACGCGCGCATGATCAAAAAGCAAAGTAAGCGGGTCGCTGCCGTCTTCGTCATGCTGGCTCAAGTCGCTTCGGGAGGCCAACAAGGGAACCAAATCGTGGAGCTCGTAAATGATCGCGTTCATCAAGGGCGTTCGGCTCTGCGAGTTCATGGCTTTGGGGTCGCTGTGCGGCCAAAGGAACTCAACGGCGGTCCGGTTGCCGGCGTAAATGGCCAGATCAACGAGAGCCTCGTTTTCAGCGCTGCGCAGCAACGCATGCTCTGGCTTGAACAGGACGCTCGCGCGCGCGATTTCCCCTCGGCCAAAGAGGTCGGCCAGTTCGTGGAACAAAAAGGGCGGCGAAGTTCTTTTCATGAAGTCAAAAGTCAAAGTCGTTTGGAACGGCGGGGCGCTGTCGCTGAACCCAGAGTTTCCGAGTCGCTTTTCACGGAGGGCCTGGGTTCATCAAAAGATCCTTTCACGGAGCGACGCCGCTCTTTGGAGACAATGGCTTGAAAGGCAAACGCCTCCAAGCGCGCGAAGGCCCTGGGGCTCGTTTTTTGCTCGACCCGCTTCCGATGCAGAAGCAAGTCCTGGTCCGGCATGGCGTCCAACAGGGCGTTGGCGCAATGCGTCGTTTTCATCCCAAAAGCATAATCGATGACCGTGCGGCGAGGAAATTGACCAGGAAGGCTGACGCACGCCTTCAAATCAGAAAATGGGGCAAGGAACGCCACGCATGCCGCAGCTTCTTTGGTGTCCTTCAACGCGCGCATCAAGGCCGTTTCGTTATCGGTGGTTTGCGCCTTCGGATTCGACACCGGCAACAAAATCCGCAGCGCCTCGATGGAGTGATTTTCCGCGGCCAACATCAATGCCGTGCGGCCGGTGGCGCGATGCGGCGTGTCCTTCAAGTGGCGCGCAAGATAAGCCAGCGTCGTTGCGCCATGACGGCTGACATGGGCTGTGGCGATTGACAGCAGCGATGACCCGATGCAGTTCACGCTGTTTGCGTCCGAGACGGGAAAGAGCATTTCGACGGTGGAAATCGGGTTTTCGGACAATTGCAAAGCCAAAACCAGCGCGTTTTCTTGGTGGCGATTCAAGGCGCGCGGATCCGAATGAGGCAAAAGAAGCTCCGTGATCGCCAGCTTTTCCGCGTCTCGAACAGAAAACATCAGCGCGGTCCAGCCTTCATGATTGTGCGCTTTCGCGTCGCTAAAGGACAACAAAAATTTCACGCATTCCAGGCCTCCGCTCTGGGCCGCGGCGCGCATCAAAGCGGTGTCTCCGGCTGCGTCCCGGGCATTCGGGTCCACAAACGGCGCCAATTGTTGGAGTTTCGCCAGATTCAGCTGTCCGGCCGCCTGGATGAACTCCAAATTGCGCCGAGCCTTGGGCGTGCGGAAAAACGGCGCTATTTGGCGCAAAGCCACGGTCGGAAGCCCCACCAGAAAAAACCGCGGCAGCGGATGCATCCGCTCGACAAAGGAGCGGCGATCTGGGTCAAAAGGCCGGGCGGGTGTTTGGGGCATGGGCGATAACGGAAAAACCGGCGTGAATTGAATTCTATTCAAAAACCAGCGCGACGCCATGGCGAACGACACCGGCACGCAAGGTTTTATTGTCTCATGCCCAACCAGCCCGGGGCAATGGCAACCGTTAGCCGTCCAGCGGCCATGGCGCGATGGAAATAAAGTGCACGCGGCGACCCACACGGGGGCTCGCGTGTTGCGGAATTTGCAAAAATGGAGGACAGTGGCGATAAGAATGATCGCGGGAGGCGCAAAGAACGCAGTTCCCTAACGGTGAGCGCTAAAATGAATATAAAAATTGAGCAAAGAAAGGCATTTTCAAGAGCATTGATGCTTGGTTCTGTTCGCAAAGAAGCCCTTTTTCCAGAAATGGTGGTTGGCTCTTTTTGGCGTGAATTTTTGTTTTTCAATCCATCTACGACGAACATCTCTAATATTGTTTGCGCCATCGACACTTTGCAAAAAAAGAAGGCGCGGCAGCTGTCAGTTTTGTCAATATTGAAACAAAAGCGGACGTGGCAATTCTCGCAAGCAGTCATTTTGGACACGATCAAAAAAAGTGCGTCCATCGATGAAATAGAGGACAATATAAAATATTGTCTGGCTTCCCCTGGGAAATACATCTGTGCGCCAAGCACGGGAGTGTGGTGTCTTTACCTGAGCACAAAAAAAGGAACCGGCCCTGCTTGCGGTGTCAGACACCAACAAAACCAGTGTCTTGATCAAGGATTGCGCGAGAAACGACGTTGTGCAAGTTGCTGATGTGTTGAATGACAAAGGGCATTGGATATGGGTTTGGGCAGGCAATGATCAGGGAAAGGAAAAAATCGTTGAGAATTACGGTGGAAGCGTCGGAAACTCATGGTCTTCATGGCCAGATTGGCAACCCGACATAACAGCTCGTATTTCATTGTATCCCACTGAAACAGGAGGGCGTGCTTATCCGCTTTATTCGGGCCTGGATAACCGTTGCGCGTTTTCTTGGTCTTGGGATGGGAGGAGTGAAAATATGTTTGATTGTTGGCTTCCTCCGGAGCCAGGCCTTTGCATCCCTCCTGGTGGGGAAGCAACCGTGGGGATTTTGATCATTGCACGCGCAAATCTTTCCGAAAGCGATTTTAATGTGGGCAAAAAGTTCTACATTTGGGACGGGCGCCCTGTCGCGGAGGGCAAGATATTGGAAATCCATCCTCCGCGGAAAAACAATGCGTTGAGAAACCGAGGCGTCCCGTAACCGCCGGCGGAAGCTCGGCCCAAGAGGGGGTTTCGATTAAATCGTATGAATGAGGGGCGCTTTGACAGACTGCCATTGGGAGCAAGGGGAATGAGCACAGAAATGCATAAAAGCCCAGACATCATCGCCGAAGTTACAATGTTCACCGAGGCAGACACCACGATGCTTCCAGAGGGCGTGGCCCGGACGCGGAAAATCCCCCCGATCATATTGATGTGTCCAATGCGGATTGAGGGGGCGTTTTTCGATTGCTGCATCCCTCTCCAGGAGCTGGATTTTGGAATGGCGCCGGGCGAAACCGTGCGAGTGCCGATCCTGTTTTTGAGTCCAGAAAAGGTTCGCCCATTGATCCATCTCGGGAGCCGATTTTTTCTCTGGACGGGGGGATTGTTTGCAAGAGGAACGATATTGGAAATTTTCCCGCCCAGAGAAAAACGCGTGCAATAATTTCGCGTTCCGTATTGGAAAAACCGCATGGCAATCTGATAGAATGGGGCGATAGGCGTTGAGGATTCGAAGTCATCAAATGTTGCAGGGTTTTTCGACGGCTTGAAAAGCCACAGTCGTTGGCTGACAAACAGTGCGCGACACGGTTTTCATCGCCAGGAGATTGAGCGCTAATTGGCGGCAGAATTGAGTCAAAAGCAAAAGGACAGGGAAGGTCATGAGCGAAGAGCGTTTTTTGCGAGCGAAAGACGGCCGAGTGGCCGTTTTTGAAAAATTGTTGCTGCAAGAGAAACACGCGCTGCCTTGGATCGCCGCGGCCGCAGACGCTCGCGCGCCGGAGTCTGTCAAAGAACTCGCGAAACTGTTGAGCGAGTGCCCCACCGACTGGCGGCATGTGCCGCTCGACAAAGCTGACCGCGAGATGGAGAGACGCAAAACCAAGGACGCGATTTTCGCGAAAGAGTGGCGCAAGGCATGGGCGCCGGACGCGCCGTTCAGCGATCAAGAGACGCTGGCGGAGGCGGAGTTGGGCGCTCAATCCTCCATCGCGTCCTGGGCCGCGCTCACCGAAAAGAATCGTCAGGAATGGATTCGGACCATCAAGTTTTTGGCCGTTGAAAAGACAGGAAACCCCGCGATGGGGCACCGGGTGTGTTTTATCGGGGATTTCCCCAAAAGCTGGATCGCGGATCCGCAGGGGCTGCGAGGACTTCACCCATCGGACGCCTGGGAGACGGAGGCCGAGGTGAATCGGTGGCTGGCGATCGCCAAAAAAGCGCCTCTGGCGCGGGCGGAGGCCAAGCAAGCCGGAATCACGCTTCCGCCGCTTCGCCCCCTTTCAGACCGAGCTTTGGCCTTTTGGGAAGAAATGGCCCCTCAATGGGAGGAAGCGACGCCCTTGGCGCAAATGCAAGCGGGCGCGGCCCTGTTCGCGGTGATGGCCTCGGAGGATGGCTACGGAAACAGCGCTCGGTTTTTGGGAACCGGCGGAGACGCCGTCATGGATTTGAGCCGGGCCAAGCTCTTTGGCGACAAGGCGGCCGCTGAGAAATGGGGCGCGGCGAACGCCAATCGCAGAGGGTGGGGCGTCGTGGAGATCAAAGCCCAATTCATCGCTTTCGAACCCAAAGCCATGGCGGACAAGCCATGGGCCACGCCGCTGAAGAAGCTCGCGGCCGGCAAGGAAAGCGAATTTTTGCGCGCGGAAATCGAAGCCGCGGGCGACCATCCGAATGCCGGGCGCGTCGTTGCCCACAAACCGAAAAAACGCGCGCCACGGATTTGAGCGCCATTCAGAGCGATCCGTCGCCACGAGCAAAAAAGCTCAAAAAAGGTTGAGCGCCTTTGCCAGCAAGGCTTTGGTGGTTTTAAAAGTTTGTCAAAAAAGACAAAAGAGTGGCCAAAAAATCGATCAAGCGGTAAAATAGAGACTTCAAATCCAAAACGCGCCACCGTGCGCGCCTTGCACACAGGAGCCTACCCCCATGAGCGAACAAATGGTTTTGCGCGCCAAAAACGGCCAAGTCGCCCTTTTCCGCGACAAGTGCGTTCGCGAAAAGGACGCAAAGACTTGGATCGCGGCCGCGGCAGACGCTCGCGCTCCAGAATCGGTCAAAGAAATCGCTCAGTGGCTGTCGCAATTGACGGCCCGAGAAGGGGTTTGCGCGTTGGACAAAGAAGAGAGAGCCGCGCAGTGGGAGGACGACATTCGCCAAACGGTGGCGAATTCTTGGAGCCGTTCGTGGGGCGGATGGCGAGCGAATCTGGATGACGAAAGCATTCACAAAGAGATCGCGGCGGGCGCGACGTCGGCGTATCCGCGGTGGGCGGGCGTCAGCGACAAGGAGCGTGCGGATTGGCTGAAAAAAACGACAACTGAAGCGCAAGAGAGCACGAAGGATCGAGTCGCGAAAAGAGGGCGTCGAATGATGCTGGGCGCGCGTTTTGCCGCTGAATGGGAAAGCGACCCGCAAGGCAACCGAGGATTGGACGCTCCGGACGCGCGCGCAATCGAAGCGGACGTCAATCGATGGCTCGCGATCGCAGAAAAGGCGCCGGCCGCGCGGATTGCCGCGCAGAAAGCCGGCCTGGAAGTCGCGCCCTTGCGTGTCCTCACGGCGACGGAAATGGCCGATTGGCGTGAAATGAGCCCGAAATGGGAGCGCGTGATCCCCATGGACGACATGGATGCGGGATCGAGCCTTTTCGTTCTCGCGGCGTCGCAAGACAAACACAAAAAAGGGCTGTTGTTCATCTCCCCCAACAAGACCCCGATGCCGGACATGGGCGGCGCGAAATTGTTTTCGGATCGCGCCTCCGCGGAAGCCTGGGGCGCCGCCAACCTGCAATATTTCTCCGCTTGGGGCGTGGTCGAAATCAAGGCGCAATTTGTGGGATTCAAGCCAAAGAAAGGAGCCGGATGCGAATGGGCCGAGCCTTTCGCGAGATTGACCGCGAAAAAAGAAAGCGAGCAATTGCTTGCCGAGGTCTCCGCCGCCGGCGAGAAGAAGCCCGCGGCGACCGCGGCTGAGGCGGGGCCAACGCGAAAACCAAAGAGAGCTTCTTCACGGCTTTGAGAGGCTTGGTGAATCACAGCCGATTTGTCCGCCGAGGCGCGGGGCTTGGGCGTTGACGCGAGGCCATGGATGAAGCCGCGCGCTCCAAACGCTCGCTGTCCGGTGTCGCGTGCGATGCGGCGCCCTGAGTCGCCGATGGCGATGGCGTGGGCGTCATCGCCGACCGAATCTCCATGGCCTCTCGAAGCGAACCCTCTTTGCGCTTCAAGTCGTCCATGATGTCGCATGCGCGCCGTTTTCCTCCATATCGCTGAAAGAACTCGGGGCGAAAGACCGTCGGTTGGGCCTCCGCGGGCACCCGGGAGATAATGGTCCAAAATTGCTCGTTGAGGTTTCGGTTTATGGCGATGTGCGAGCTCATGACGTAGCCGGCGGTGGCCAAAACGACGAAAATGAGCCCTGCGTCGTCCGCGTGATGCCTGCGCGCGAAAATGACGCAAAGAGGAATGAGAAACAAGAGGGCGACCGCGATCGTGGTGGCCATTTTTCGAAAAAAGATCCGTTGCATGGCGTCGCGCTCGGGCATTTTCCATCGCAAGTCGCGTTGTTCGCGAAGGCATTCGCGCAACTCGCGCGCCTCCGGGGACTTCCCGCGAAAGGCGCTAAAAATAGCTTTCAACGTGGCGCGGCCAGCGCGCAAAACAGAGCGCGTTGCGCGCTTGGATAAAAAGGACATGGTCGCGCCTCAGAGTCGATGCGGCTTGCGGGGGGTGGCTGCGCCTTGACGCTGAGCGCGGGCGCGATCCAAAACAAGCTTCGCCTCATTGGAAGCCTCGATTTCGGAATGGCTCGCCACGGACGCGGATCGGACAGCCTCGCGGCCCTCGTCGGCGGCGGCATGAATGGCGATCGCGTCCTCCAAAACGCGCTCGCGGTGTTTGAGTTCATCCCAAACAGCCCCGATAGGCGCGTCTCCATGCCAAGCGCGATAGCGCCGCGTCATCTCGAGAGCGCTTTTCTCGGGAGCGAGGATTTTGGCCAGATTCAGATGCGTGCCCCAGAGCAGGTCGGGCTCCGAAGGCCGGAGCCAAAGAAGAGAGGCGAAGCCGTAGCCCAGGACAAAAACGGAGACGCTCGCGCAAATTTTGTTCACGTCATGCTCATGAAGCCCGCGAACAAGAAGCAGCAAGCCAATGATGAGAGACCCGGCGGCCAAAAAAAGGCCCGGAGCCAAAAAAATCGTTTGAAGAGTGAGGGGCCGCGCAAGCGATTTCAAACGACGAAGTTGTTTGCGGCAACTTTTGAGCTCTTTTCGGTCGTCGCGCAAACGCCGGCGGCTGGCGCTCCGGGATCGGTGGCCAAGGGCGGCAAGGCGAGCGAGAGCGAAAAGTTTTGTTCTCATGTCCGGTCAAAAAGCGTTCGTTGGAAATCCGAGCAGCGCGCAACGTGTCCGAGACGGGTTTTTCGGGGAAAAGAAATTGCCCCAAGCCGGCGCCGCAAAGAGGCGGGGGCGCGGGGCCCATGGAAAATCTTTTGCCGCCGTTCAATGCATCCAATGGATTGTAGCCGAAAACGGGAGCGCGCGGAAAAAATTCAAAAAAGGCGCTCAAAAGAGTGGAAATTTAAAAGGAACTCGTGTAGCATCGGCCATCCATCACAGGAAACGGCTTTTTGCCGCGGGCGCCCGCAAGCGCCGGCGTCGCCAAAAGGCCCAGGTCGCGCCTTCGCAAGGGGGCAAAGAGCCGGGCGAATGACCCCCAGCGCTCTGATCGAGAATCCGCCTCCGCGAAAGGCGCTCTCAATCCTGATTGAGCCGGCTGCTGGGCGCGTTTTGTCGGTGTTTGCTCCATTTTTGAGCTTTTCGCTCGATCGATTGGAGGAACCCCCAGGCAAAAGCGGCGCCCAAAAAGCCTTCCCCTAACGTTTTTTTCAGACCCAAGACTTTCGCTGCGACTCGCTGGCCTCTTTTTCTGCGTGGATTTTTCAATCCTCCTTTGACCGAGCGCCCCAGAAGCGAATCCCGCGCGAAAAAAGAACGCCACGAGAACCACCGCGGCGCCGCGCCCTGAAACATTCGAAATTCGCGACCTTCATGAACCCGCAAAAAAATCTGCAAAAAGCTCCGCAAATCCGCGTCAAGCGCCTGCGAAAAAAGTCCAATCAACAAGCCCCGGTTCGCAACCTGAGCGGAAGCTGGAACAGCAGGACCCAGCTCGCTTACACCGTGCTTGAAAACTGGAAAAACGACGCCGGCGCCTTTGACGACGGCAATGACCAGGAGGAGAAAGATATCCTTCAAAAATCCTGGGATGACATGCCGCTCGAAACGCAGCGGGAGCGAGCCGAAAGCGTGAAGGCCAATTTGCGCGAAGGATGGAAGCGTCAGCGCCCGAACGCGATCTCGGCGCTTTTGGGCGCCAAAGAACCTCCTCTGGCCGAAAAAGCCAAACAAGAGTTCATGGAGGAGTGTTTGGCGCAGGCAAGCCAAATTCTTGCCGAAAAAGGCTGGGGTCCGGACGCTGAGCGCTTGATGGGCGTCATGCACGAATGGCATTATCACCAGACTCGCGAACTGGGGCCCGCATTCATGCGGGCCGCGGTGTTGTTGGCGCGCTGGGAAATCGCCGCGTTCGCCGCGGCAAAAGGCGCGGAAATTTCCGAGCGCGAGATCGAGGCGATCAAAAACACCATTGAGAGCGCCATGGACAGCGTCGTGGACCGGCATTGGACGAGCGAGCAAGCCGAAGAGCTCAAAAGCCTGATTCTCTCGTTGGGGGCCGCACCCGAATGGCTTGCGCTTTGGACTCGCGCGATTCGAGAGAACATGAACGGGCACAGCTGTCCCACCCTGAATCTGGCGCGCGCTTTTGGCCTGGTTCGCGAGGAGGACGAGCGAGCCGAGCGCAATCGGCTGTTCGACCCGGACAATGGATACGACAACGACGACCCTGTGCAAAGGGAAATTGCGTTTGAGTTCGCGCGCAAAGCGCCTATGAAGGTTGCCCGAAAAATGTTCAGCCAACTCATCGTGGAGTCCAAGCGAAGCTGCGTGGAAGCCGCGCTGCAAATCACCGCCGCGCGTCCGGATTGGGTGCACCCGAAAGAGGCCGCCGGCATTTTGTTCGGTTGGCTGGCCACGCAACAGGACTATAGCGAGGCGTCGCAGTGGGGGAAATGGCGCGAAAAAACCGCTCGCGAACTCGCGCGCGCGTTGCAAGCGGGATGCTCCAAGCCCATTGACTGGAAAGCGGCGGCGGCCCAACACCTTCATTGCCCATGGGGGGCGAGCCACATCGAAGGGAAAAAGAAAAAACGCGCGGTGTTTTCGGCCTCTTTCAAGGGCCGAAGGCTGAATTTGGCGCAAATTTTTTGGATCCAAAACAATGAGCCCGCGATCGCGTGGCTTGAAGAAATGGGCATTCGCTTCACCGTCGACGACGCGCGCGACTTGTTGGACATGATGGGAAACTCAGGGATGGCGTTGGAGTTTTCCGCTCCCATGAGCCAACCCTTGAAAAAAATCGTGGCGGAGCATGAGGCGCGCGAATTGCAAACCGTGGCGTTGGCGAACCGCCGCGCGCCCGTCGAGGGCTCAGAAGGGGAGGCCGAAGAGGGAGGCGGCGCCACTCGGCGCGGTCGCGGCCGCAGGCTTTGAAAGACGCGAGCTGGTTCGAATGGAGCAAAAAACAAACCCGCCATGAGCGGGTTTGTTTTTGTCGAGGTTTTCCGTCATGGGCTCAGGCGGAGGGGCCGTTGGCCGGCCCCGATTTGCGAGCCCGCGCCGCGACTCGCGCCGGCAAGCGTTTTGGCTTGGGGGCCGCCGAGGGCGACGCGACAGGCCTTGGCTCGGGAGCGGATGGCGGTGCAGAAGCCTCGCTGGAGGACTCGGCAGGCGCTGCGGACGCAGGGGGTGTCTCGTTTTTGACGGCGCCATTTTTGCCCGCCTCGTTCAAGTTCTTTTGGCGCAGGCGGTTTTTTCGTTCTCGGCGCAATTCATCCAGCCGCAACGCCATGCGCGCCGGCGAAGGCGCGGCGAGAGCTTCCGCGGGGGCGCCCTCTTCCGGCTCCGCGGTTTCGCGCGCTTTGGGCTTCTGAGACTTTGGCGGCCGCGTGGGGCCGCGCGGGCGAGCCGGGCGCTTGGGCTTTTGCTGAGCGACAGGGGCCTGCGCGTCGACGGGGGCGCCAGCGACGCCGCCAACGATGCCGTTGGGCAAAGCATGAAACTCTTCCGTTGCCGCGGGGAAGCCCGCGCCGTTGGTTGCTTCTTCAAGAAGCTCGGATTGGTTCGGCGCGCCCGCGGGCGTCGCGATTTGGGCGCCCGCGACCAAAGCGTCCATCGCGGCTTCTGTGGCGCGCTCGACCACGGCCGCCACGGATTGGGCGACATTCGTCACGCCGTCGAGGGGGGCGCGCGCCGCGGTGTCGGCCTCAGCCGCTTGCGCGGATTGGAGGGCTTCGACGGGGAGGTCCGGCTGATCGGACAACAACACGGGAGCCTGCGTCTGGGCGACGGCGGTTTCTTCGAGGCGGGCGGCTGAAACGATTTCTTCGGCTTCTGCGTCTCCTGCCGCAATAGACTGCGTTTGTGCGGAGCCGGGCGCGCTGGCCGAGGTTGCCGCGCTGGTCGCGCGCGAAGGGGCGCGAGGCGCGACGAAGCCCGCCGCGGCGTGGAGGCGCGAGAGCGAGCGATCCAACAGGTCCAGCGCGTCGACGCGATTTTGTTGGACCAAGATGCCCTGGACAAACCCCAGGACCATCGACAGCGCCAGGGGCTTGCGGGACAGAAAAACGCCTTGGGCGCGCTGGCAAATGGCCCAGAGCGCGTCGTCATTCACCGCGGCATGCCTGCCGCCCGAGCCAAAAGACTCGCCCAGCTGGCCTTGGACATGGGCGAAAAGAATCTGCGCCGCGCGCGACACCGGGCTGCCGATGGCGTCGCGCTCGACGAAGGAAAATGGGTCTTGCGAGAGCGGCGCGCCCTCGGCGGTCAAGGCGCCGGCGTTGAAGCCCGCGACAAAGGCCGCGCCTGGCATCGCCTGCGGCTCGCCAAGCGACGCGAAGGCGTGCTCGGCCAAGTCCAGGGCAAAATTGCCCAAAGAAGGGTCCGTGTCCAGCTCATCGGCCTGGGCTTCGGAAAGAACAGGGGCGCTCAGGACATAGGCGTCAGCGAGAATGACCGCGCGCGATTGCAGCAAAAGCTCGCCAATGGCGCGAGCCTCTCCCATCAGATCGGCGCGGGCCAAGTCCGCGCGGGCGTCAACGCCGCGCAGGGCCAGCTCAAGGGTGGAATTCATGTTGGTGTTGCTCCAAGTCAGGGCGTTGCGAGAAGGGCTAGGCCTTCGATTCATGGCCGCAATTATACCACTGTGAATAAAAAACCGTGAAATTCTGACGACCTGAACGAAAAACAACAGAAAGCCGAGCGCGCGAACAAACGGAAAAAATTCGCGCAGCGAGAAAAAACAAAAAATCGTTTAGTGTCAATGAGTTAGGCGATGGCGAGTGGGTTTTGGAGAGCTGGGAGAACGCTCTGCTCAAGATTAACCGCCCAAAAAACCATTGCGAAAAACGAAAAACAACGAAACGCGCCCCCGTTTTTGCGTATTGGTTTATAATTTAAAAAGAACAAAGTCAATTTTTAGCGACCGGCGCGGCGCGCGATGAATTCGCAGGTTGCCAATTTTCGGGAATGTCCGCGATGGCTTTGGAAAAACAGCCCGTCGAGCCGCTTTGCGGGGAGCGGCGAATGCGCAGCCCCTGGTGGCAGAAAATGACGAAAGCGTCAAAAACGGCCTCCGCGCAGACAAAGAACGCAACCAACGGACAGCAGAAACGAGAATGAGGCGCAAACGATGGATATGAGGGAATGGAAAGCCTTGATTTTGGGCGGATGGGCCTTGCGGACTGAAAAGAAACGCGAGAAGGCGCTTGCCCGCCGCAAAGCGAGAACCCAGCGAATCGGCTCCTCAAGCGGGCCGTGGAGAGCCAGGGCCGTGGCGCTTTGGACTCCGGTCAACGCGCTTATTTTATTCGCGTTTTTCGCGCGCGATTTCGGGGCGGGCATTGCGGCGTGGATCAAAAACAACTGGATTCCCGGCGGGGCGAGATTCGGACGCGCGATCTGGCGGCGCAAAGGCTCCCTGGTGGCGTCCGCGTTGGCGTTCAAGGTCATGTTCGTGCTTTTTCAAGCCACCACATTGGTGTGGGACGCCCCTGTCGTCGTTGTCGATTGGCGAGGGCAAGAAGCGCGGCTCGCCGCCCAAGACGGAGTCCGGGACGGATGGGTCGCGGCGGAGAATTTGGCGCCGGCGAACGACGCCGAGCGCAAGGTCGCCCGCGACAAAAACGAGTGGGGCCGATGGGCCACCCTGTATGAATTGCGAGCTCGCCAAGCGGACCAAAAAGAGAAGGGCTGGATTTATCGGCTTGCGGGAGCCAGCGCGAGCGCTCAAACCAATTGGCTGGTCATGGAGATAACGGTCGCTGCCGCGGCCGACGAGGCCGGAGCCAAGAGCCTGGACGGCTGCTTCTCCGCGGGCTTTTGCCACAAAGCGCCAATGACCTTCGCCCAGGCCGTCGCGTGGGCGGGTTGGGGGAAGGCCCCCCAGTTTGACGGCCCCCCCATGAGCCAGAAAGCGTTGGATGAAATAGGCCAAACGCGCGGGGCGCGCTTGGGCGCGTTCTTGTTGGCGCAGGGAATCCTCTCCTTTATGGCGTCCTTGGTGTTTTTCATGGCGGCGAGCGTCGTGGCGTCGGTGTTTGAGCGAAAAGGCTTGAATCGCGCCGCCCGCGTCGCGGTCATCATGCGCCCCATTCTGCTCTCCTGCTGGATCGCCGGGATGATTTTAGGCGGGATCGGCTCGTGGGCCGCGTTCTCTGTCGCGAAGGGGGACTTGTGGGTGGCCGCGGCGCCTTCGCAGCGCGTGGAGCAGGCAAGCGGCGTTTTGGGCGAAGCCAGCGTGCAGTGGGATGCGTATGCGACCCATGACTGGGTGACGCGAGACCCGAACAATCCGCGCGCCGAGCCTCTGCGCAGGGGCGTTGACGAAGCGGCTTCCAATCCGGTTGAGAAGAGCGGCGCCGCATGCGTCGCGGCCGGGCATTGCGTGAAGTTGAGCCGGGCGACGTTGGCTGATGTTTATGGCGCGGCTTTCGGCCGGGAACCGCAAATGCGACAAATGTCGCCGGTTCTCGCAGCCGAAGAGGCCACGTGGAGCGCGCGAGTGAATGCCGCCAAAATCGTGTGGGCGCAACGCGCGGGATTGACCTTTTGGACGATTGCTGGCCTGTGGCTCGTGATGTCCACTTTCACCGCAGGGCTCTTCATCCTGCAATTGGAGTCTCAGAACCAAAACAAAGAAGCCATGTGGGTCGAAAAGTTCGAAAGCTGGCTTTCTCGCGGCCGGCCGTTGGCCGAGGGACAAGAGCTGAGAGCCGAAGTGGCACGCGCGGCCAAAAGCGCGGCGCGCCGCAAGGGAAACAGCGCGATTCCCTCGCTCGGGACGCAACACCCGGACGGCGGCGCACAATCGGCGCTGGCGGCCAAGCGCGCAAGCAAAAGGATCTAAACGCATGAAAAACGACAAATTCGACTGGTTGGCCGCCGCGCACGGAATGATTGCGGACATCAAAGAGCGCCGGCGTCAACGCAAAATGGAAAAATGGGCCGCGGCTGGAAGCCCGGCCTGTCCGCGCGCCGGATGGACTGCGCGCGCTGTCAGCGCTGTTCGCGCGGCATGGCTCGGGGCGACCGAAAACGGAGTGAGTCTCGTTTTGCGCGTCGGGCGTTTTTTTGCGTCGCGCAAAAGGGACACCGCGACGATCGCGTTGATCGGCGTTTTTGCCTCCGTCGCGGCGGGCTGTGCCATGGCGACCTGGACGATGCCCGGGACAAGCCTGTTTTGGGTGGAGAACTCGGCGTTGGCGGCCTTGTCAACCAAAAGCCAAACGGACAAAGACGACAGCGTCCTGATATCTCCGAAGGGCGCTCAGTGGACCCTGGCGAGCCAAGAGGCGCTGACAACCGACAACGGCGTCAAGAAAGTCTCGGATTGCCTGGAAGCGAAGCGCTGCGTGTTCGCGCAACAGCGTGGAGTGGGCACGTTTGCCCACTATCTGTCATGGCTGGCGGGCGTGCCGCCCGCCGCCCTGCAAGCCTTGCCGCCGCAAGAGCGCGCGGCATGGAAAAACGGGGCGCGATTGATTCCCGTCGGCGACATCGCTGGGTTGAAAATTGCGGCTTGTGCCTTTGGATCGGTGGCGGCGCTGTGCTGGATGGGCGTCTTTTTCCGGCGGCCACGCGGCAGCCACGACAGAATGGGCGCGGCGACGCACATGGTTTTGTTGGTTGCGACGGCGTCTGTCGTCGCCAGCCTCTCGAGCGTCGTGTTCACCGGGATCGATATGATTATGCACCGCCCAGGCGCGAACGCAAAGTGGGAGCCCTCGACGGCGCAGGAGGCTCAAACGCTGGTGTCCCTGAGGCGAGTCGCGAGCAGCCGCGTGGTCAAGTGGTCCCTGGTTTCCGAGGGCGATTGGCGCAAAGACAACCCAAAATCGGCGCAAGATTGTTTTTCCGCAGGTTTTTGTGGCAACGCGGAAAATATTCGCGCCCATTCGGCCCTCACGAACATTGACGTCGATGAGATCCAGGCATCCGCATATTCGGCCGAGATGGGGTTCTTCATGGAGTTTGTTTTTTTCGCAAGCTCGATCATTGCTGGGATTTGGGCGGGCGGAAGCGCCGCGCTCGACCCCTTCTGGAATGGGGGAGCCGTTTGGGCTCAACGGTTTAGGGCGTGGACCCAGAAGGGCGCTCCAAGCGCCGAAAAACAACGCCTGAACACCGCTGTGAGAGCTGCGAAAAGGGCTCAAAAAAGAAGGCCGTTCGCAACAGATGCAAACAGCCAGGCGAAAGTCATTGCGAACGGAGCGCGAACTAGAGTAGAGCCATCGGTGCCACAGGCAGCAAGGGCTCGGCGATTGTGACCGTGGCTCAAGACAATGCCGTCAGGCGCAGAGCGCCAGCAGGAAATTCAAAAAGACATGTTAACCGAAGACAAAACATGAGCGACAACAAAAGGATCTGAAATGGAAAATGAAAAATTGGATTGGTTGGCTGTCGCGCATGGAGCGATGGCGCACATCAAAGAGCGTCGGCGCCAACGCAAAATGGAAAAAAGGCTCGCGACGGGAAATTTTAATGGAGCGGCCCCCCTGGCCGCTGCGGGCGCTATGCGGGGTATCTGCCGTTTTGCTCGTTTTGCCGATTTTTGCGGGAGAGTCTCGGCCATCGCGCAGACCGTGCTTTGCGCGACGAAAAAGACCATGAATGCGGCCTCGCGCGGCGTCCGTTTTTTCGCGCGTCGAAAAAAGGACGCTGCGACGATTGCGTTGATCGGTTTTTTTTCGGGCGTTGTGGCCAGTTCTGTCGTGGCGTCCCTGACGATGCCCGGGCCCGACATGTTTTGGGCGCAAAACTCGGAGCTGAAGTCGTTGTCAATAAAAAGCCAAGCGGATAACGATGGAACTTCTTTAATGATTGCCCCGCGCGGCGCTCAATGGACTCTAGTGAACTTATGGGGGCTGAAAGCCGACAACGGCCCCAAAAAAGTTTCTGATTGCCTGGACGCCAAACGCTGCGTGTTTGCTGAGCAGCGCGGAGTGGGCGCATTCGCCCGCAATCTGTTGTGGATCGCGGGCGTCGCGCCGCCTGAGCTGCAAGCATTGCCTATAGAAGAGCGCGCAGCCTGGGAAAACGGCGCGCAGCTTATCGACTCCGGGCATAGGATGACGTTGATGATTTTATTTGGCATTGGTGGAGTGCTGCCCGCGCTGTCGTGGATGGGTGTGTTTTTCGGGCGACCGCGCGGAGGGCCCGCCAGATTGGGCGCCGTCACCCACATCATCCTGTCGGTTTCCACTGTGTCTGTGGGCATAAGTTTTGTTATTGTTCCCACGATTGTTGCTGTGGCAATGATAGCCACAGCTCATCGCGCAGGGGCATCATGGGAACCATCCACGCCGCAGGAAGCTCAGGCGTTGGTGTCATTGGGAAGGGTTGCGAACAGCCGCGTGGCCAATTGGACATCGGTTGACGATTGGAATCTGATTTCTCGCGAGGATTGGCGCGCCGGCAACCCACAATTAGCCAAAGATTGCGTGGCGGCGGGATTCTGTGGAACAACGAAGAATATTCGCGCCCACTCGGCATCCACAAACATGGACCTGGATGAGGTGGCGGATTCCGAAAAGGACACTGCCATGCTCGGATTCCTAATAGAAATGTGTTTTATTGCGAGCTGTTATGCTGCAGTGTGCTGGCAAGGATTTAACGCTGCGGCCAATTCATCCTGGGAGGGCGGGGACGCATGGGCTGAACGATTTAGGGGTTGGGCCAGCAAGGGCGCGCCAGGCGCTGAGCGCCACCGTCTGAACACCGTGATGCGTGGCGCAAAAAAAGCATCAGGGGGAGAACCGGGCGAACTCCGTGGCGCAACGGATGAAAACCACGGCTCTTTGCAGCCGCAAGCCGCCCAGCCTCGTCGACTGTGAAAAAGACGGTCCAAAAGAGTCTTGCATGATCACAACGCGCGTGAAATGCGCTCCACCGATTTGCAGGATGAAAAATGAGTGAAAAATTGCAGTGGAGCGGCGTGGTTTTTGGAATGATCCAAGAAGTTTTTGCGCAAAAAGGGCGAAAAAATGAACGACAACACGAAAATGGATTGGATGGCTGTGGGCATTGGAATATTGAGCGGAATGGCGGAGCGCCGCCGGGGGCGGCTATTGGCCAAGTTTGCGAAGAAAAAAAGCCAGGGCGCGCAAGCTAAAACGACGCGGAGCGGCCCCCTTTGGGCCATAAGGCTCCTGGGCGGGCTCGCGGTGGCGATCGCGGCCGCCGTGGTGTTGTTCATGATTGCGGGGCCCTCGGATTTTTTTTGGGTGAAAGACACTTCGGCGCTGGCATTCAATTCCCAATCCCCCTTGCGGGCGCAAGGATCCGCGTGGGTCATTGTTGATCGCTCGCTGCTGGTGGAAGAGAATGGGCTGGAAAAGGTTTCCGATTGTTTGGACGCCGCCAATTGCCGCGTGGCTT
>Ga0209888_1000569_pt1 | contig 17276 bp, 14 predicted proteins | sample OrgsoiDNA_201059_FD_185807 | JGI IMG/M metagenome (GOLD analysis project Ga0209888, IMG submission 185807) | Permafrost soil microbial communities from the Arctic, to analyse light accelerated degradation of dissolved organic matter (DOM) -... | ecosystem: Environmental > Terrestrial > Soil >...
CAGTTCTTAGCTAATGAATACTGAAGCCTCCCAAGAAAATAAAGCCACAATGACGACAGGCGCACGCCTGAGTCAAGCTCGTGAACAGCTGGGACTTACTCATCAGGCCGTTGCAGAACGCCTGTGTCTGAAAGTCTCGACTATTCGCCAAATTGAAGAAGAGACCACGCCGGCCGATCTTGCGCCGACGTTTTTGCGTGGTTACATCCGTTCCTACGCTAAATTAGTTCATGTCCCTGAAGACGAACTTTCAAGCATGATTGGCAAACAAGCGCCAATTAAAGTGCCGAAAGTTGCCTCCATGCAAGGTTTCTCACTGGGTAAATCACGTAAGAAACGTGATGGCTGGTTGATGGGCTTTACCTGGTTGGTGGTGTTTGTGGTGATCGGTCTGACCGGTGCATGGTGGTGGCAAAACCATCAGGCGCAGCAGCAGGAGATCTCCACGATGGCTGAACAGTCGTCGGCACAGTTAAATCAGGATAACGGTCAGGGCCAGTCCATTGCGCTCGGTGACAACGCGAACTCCGCACCAACAGAAGGCGACCCTACACAGGGTACGCCACCTGCTGATGATGTGTCCGGCGCTGCTCCAGCGCAGACAGCTAACCCTGGCAATTCAGTACCAGCGAATACCACTACGGCTGCCAATCCTCCGGCAACCCTGACCCAGCAAGAACCTGCTGCGGTTTCTACCAGCCAACCTGCAGTTGAAAACGGTCTGCCGACTGCCAATGCACAAACAGCCGCTGTTGGTGCAGACGCTGATGCCGTGGCGCTGACCTTTAAGTCAGATTGCTGGCTGCAGATTGATGATGCTTCTGGCAAAACGTTGTTCAGCGGCATGAAGAAGGGCGGTGAAACCTTAAGCGTTAAAGGTAAAGCCCCATATAAACTGAAGATTGGTGCACCCGGTGCTGTTGACATTCAGTTCCAGGGTAAGCCAGTTGATTTGAGCCGTTTTGTTAAATCAAGCCGTGTTGCACGATTTACTCTGGCTGCCGAATAAACGGCAGTCAGTAAATTTTTGCAACAAGGGAGAGTAAGTCATGCATAACCAAGCACCCATTATCCGTCGAAAATCAACCCGGATTTACGTCGGCAAGGTGCCAATCGGTGATGGTGCGCCGATTGCCGTGCAATCCATGACCAACACCCGTACTACCGATGTCGCGGCGACCGTTGCGCAAATCAAAGCGCTGGAACGTGTTGGTGTTGATATTGTGCGAGTGTCGGTGCCTACCATGGATGCCGCTGAAGCCTTCAAACTTATCAAACAGCAGGTCAATGTCCCGCTGGTTGCTGATATCCACTTTGACTACCGCATTGCGCTGCAAGTTGCGGAGTATGGGGTGGACTGCCTGCGCATTAACCCGGGTAACATCGGTAACGAATCCCGTATTCGCTCAGTCGTTGACTGTGCGCGTGACAAAAATATTCCCATTCGTATTGGTGTAAACGGTGGCTCCCTGGAGAAAGATATTCAGGAAAAGTACGGCGAACCTACGCCGGAAGCGCTGCTGGAATCTGCCATGCGTCACGTCGATATTCTTGACCGCCTCAATTTCGACCAGTTCAAGGTCAGCGTAAAAGCTTCCGATGTCTTTTTGGCCGTCGAGTCCTATCGTCTGCTGGCATCGCGTATCGATCAACCGTTGCACTTGGGCATCACCGAAGCTGGCGGCATGCGCAGTGGTTCGGTCAAATCGGCGATTGGCCTGGGTTTACTGTTATCAGAAGGGATTGGCGATACGCTGCGTATCTCACTGGCAGCTGACCCGGTCGAAGAAGTCAAAGTCGGCTTCGACATTTTAAAATCCCTGCGCATCCGTGCCCGTGGTATTAACTTCATTGCCTGCCCAACCTGTTCGCGTCAGGAGTTTGACGTCATCGGTACGGTCAACGCGCTGGAAGAGCGCCTTGAGGATCTGATCACACCCATGGACATTTCCATTATCGGCTGTGTGGTCAACGGTCCGGGTGAGGCGCTGGTGTCCACTATTGGTGTTACCGGTGGACATAATAAGAGTGGTTTTTACGAAGACGGCGTGCGTCAGAAAGAGCGCTTTGATAACGAAAAAATGATCGACCAGCTTGAGGCGAAGATCCGCGCCAAAGCGGCTATCATGGATGAGAGTAATCGTATCGTTATCAATCATCTTGAAAAGTAACATCGGTTGCGGGCGTGAGTATACGCCTGCATTATATTGAACCCGACTGTGGGAAGCGTCTGCGCGTTGAACCGCATGACCTAAAGCCCCTATAATCGGGTTCATTTTTTATAAAACGATAGAGAATTGACGTGGCGAAGAATATCCAGGCCATCCGTGGCATGAACGATTACCTGCCGGAAGATACCGCGCTGTGGCAGAAGATCGAAGGCATCCTTAAGCAGGTGCTGGGTAATTATGGATACAGTGAAATCCGTATGCCGATTGTAGAGCAGACCCCGTTATTTAAACGCGCTATTGGTGAAGTGACCGATGTCGTGGAAAAAGAGATGTACTCCTTCGAAGATCGCAACGGTGAAAGCCTGACGCTGCGCCCTGAAGGGACGGCTGGCTGCGTGCGCGCCGGCATCGAACATGGTCTGCTGTACAATCAGGAACAACGTCTGTGGTACATCGGTCCGATGTTCCGTTACGAACGTCCACAAAAAGGGCGCTATCGCCAGTTTAACCAACTGGGTGCTGAAGTTTTTGGCCTGCAAGGCCCGGACATTGATGCAGAACTGATCCTGCTGACTGCCCGCTGGTGGCGTGCGCTGGGCATTTCTGAGCACGTTGCGCTGGAGCTCAACTCTATCGGCTCCCTCGAAGCCCGTGCCGATTACCGAGAAGCCCTGGTAGCCTATCTCGAGCAGCACAAAGACAAGCTGGACGAAGATTGCAAACGTCGCATGTATAGCAACCCGCTGCGCGTTCTGGACTCTAAAAATCCTGACGTGCAGGCGTTGTTAAATGACGCGCCGGAGCTGGCTGACTACCTGGATCCTGAATCTAAAGAACACTTTGCGGGTCTGTGTGAACTTTTAGAGCAAGCAGGTATCCCATATACGGTAAATCAGCGTCTGGTTCGTGGCCTGGATTACTACAACCGCACTGTCTTTGAATGGGTAACTACCAGCCTAGGTGCACAGGGCACCGTTTGTGCCGGTGGCCGTTATGATGGTCTGGTAGAACAGTTAGGTGGACGCGCAACGCCAGCAGTTGGCTTTGCAATGGGCCTTGAGCGTTTGGTGTTATTGGTTCAGGCGGTTAATCCTGATTTTAAAGCGCCAGCGACTGTGGATGCCTATGTGATCTCTTCCGGAGCCGGTACTCAGGGGGCAGCCATGCAACTGGCTGAATCACTGCGTGACGCGTTGCCAGAATTGAAAGTGATGACTAATTACGGCGGTGGCAACTTCAAAAAACAGTTTGCCCGCGCTGACAAATGGGGAGCGCGTGTCGCTCTGGTATTAGGTGAAAACGAAGTCGCGGCCCGGCAGGTAGTGGTTAAAGATCTGCAAAGCGGTGAGCAAGAAACGCTGGCGCAAAGCGAACTCGCTGCGCGTCTGGCCTCGATGATAGGTTAAGGAGAAGGACCACGTGGAAGTCTATACCACTGAAAACGAACAAGTTGACGCCGTACGTCGTTTCTTTGCTGAAAATGGAAAAGCATTGGCGATAGGTGTTGTGCTGGGTATTGCTGCACTGGGTGGCTGGCGTTACTGGCAGACTCATCAAAGTTCAGAAATGACCGCCGCTTCCGTTGCTTTCCAGCAAGCCAATCAGGCCATGACGGATAAAAAAGCGCAAGGCGTTGAAGATCTCGAGAAGTTTGCCCAGAGCAATAGCAATAATTACGGTGTGTTTGCTGCGCTGCAACTGGCTGACCATTTTGTGGAAGCCAAAGATTTTGCCAATGCCGAGAAGCAACTGACGCAGGCGCAAAGCCAGGCAAAAGAAGAAAACTTACTGTCGCTGGTAAACCTGCGTTTAGCGCGTGTCCAGATGCAGCAAAACAAATTCGATGACGCACTCAAAACGTTAGATGGCGTGAAGGGTGAAGGCTGGACAGCACTGCAACAGGATGTTCGCGGTAATGTTCTGCTGGCGAAAGGTGATGCCAAAGGCGCACGTGAAGCCTTCAGCAAGGGCCTTGATTCTAAACCTTCTCAAACGCTGCAAACCATGCTGCGAATGAAATTGAACAACTTATCCAGCTAAGGGGAACCCCGATGCAATTGCGTAAAACACTCTTGGTAGGATGGGTCTCTGTTGCCCTGCTGAGTGGCTGTTCTTTGTTTAACAGCGAAGAAGACGTCGTCAAGATGTCCCCGTTGCCGAAAGTTGAAAACCAATTCACTCCGACGAAAGTCTGGAGCACCTCCGTCGGTGACGGTGTAGGTGATTACTACTCTCATTTACGTCCGGCCTGGCAGGATAATACAATCTACGCGGCTGACCGTTTTGGCATTGTGAAAGCGCTTGATGCTGACAGTGGTAAAGAAAAGTGGAAAGTGAACCTGTCTGAAAAGACGGGCTTCTTCTCCAGCAATAACTCAGCACAACTTTCTGGCGGTGTGACTGCTGCAGGTTCGCACATTTACATCGGTAGCGAGCAAGCCATTGTTTATGCGCTGAACAGCAGCGACGGCACCATCGCATGGCAAACTAAAGTCGCGGGGGAAGCACTTTCTCGCCCTGTGGTCAGCGACGGGCTGGTTCTGGTGCACACCGGCAACGGTATGTTACAAGGCCTGAGCGAAGCTGACGGTACCATTCAGTGGACCGCTAACCTTGATATGCCAACGTTGTCTCTGCGTGGCGAGTCTGCTCCGGCAACCGCATTTGGTGCCGCCATTGTCGGTGGTGACAACGGTCGCGTGAGCGCCGTGCTGATGAAAGAAGGCCAGCTAATCTGGCAGCAACGTATTTCCCAGCCGAGCGGCGCGACAGAAATCGATCGTCTGAGTGATGTTGATACCACCCCAATTATCGTTGATGGCGTGGTTTATGCGCTGGCTTACAACGGTAACCTGGTGGCGATGGATCTGCGCTCGGGTCAGATTATGTGGAAACGTGATGTCGGTTCTATCAATGACTTCATCGTTGACGCAGGCCATATCTATATGGTGGATCAGGATGACCGTGTGATGGCACTTGATACTCAGGGCGGCGTAAGCCTCTGGCGTCAAAGTGATTTATTACACCGTAACTTGACGGCTCCGGTGCTGTATAATGGTTATATTGTGGTCGGTGATTCCGAAGGCTATCTGCACTGGATTAACACTACCGATGGCCGTTTCGTCGCACAGCAGAAAGTTGACAGCTCCGGTTTCCTGGGCGCGCCAATAGTTGCAAGTGACAAGCTGGTTATCCAGGCGAAAGGCGGTGAGGTTTACTCCTTCACCCGCTAATTTTCGCTGGCAGCATCTGGTCCGGGTTGATATAAACCGGGCTTAAAAACGGCTCCTGAATTGCTCAGGGGCCGTTTCGTATTGTGAATTATGTGCAGCCGACAGGCGTCGCCTGCGATGTAACAGATTGAATTATTGTGATTTGCGCGTTTTCTCCGCGCTGTAACTCTTGATATTTTGCTTTATAAATTTGCAATAAAACTTTTTGCTATAACTTTTTGCTATAAAAACAGAGGCTTCAAAATGATACCTGTCGTCGCGCTGGTTGGGCGCCCGAATGTGGGTAAATCCACTTTATTTAACCGTTTGACCAAGACGCGTGATGCGCTGGTTGCGGATTTCCCGGGGCTAACGCGTGACCGCAAGTATGGTCGTGCTGAAATTGAGGGTAACGAATTCATCATCGTTGATACCGGCGGTATCGACGGGACAGAGGACGGCGTTGAAACCCGTATGGCAGGGCAGTCACTGCTGGCTATCGAAGAAGCGGATATTGTGTTGTTCATGGTCGATGCGCGCGCGGGTCTGATGCCTGCCGACCAGGGCATTGCCCAGCATCTTCGCAGCCGTGAAAAAGCGACCTTTCTGGTGGCTAACAAAACTGATGGTCTGGATCCGGACAGCGCCGTGGGCGATTTCTACGCGCTGGGTTTAGGCGAAGTTTACCCGATTGCGGCTTCTCACGGCCGTGGTGTGGCGCAGTTGATTGAGCACGTTCTGGTGCCGTTCGTGGGCGAGAAGCCAGAAGAAGTGGAACTGACCGAAGAAGAGGCTAACGCCGCTTACTGGGCAGAACAAGAAGCGGGTCTGGAAGAAGATGAGATCCCGGCCGATGTCGAAGATGATTTCGACCCACGTTCTTTACCGATCAAACTGGCAATCGTTGGGCGTCCGAACGTAGGTAAGTCCACACTGACTAACCGTATTCTGGGCGAAGAGCGCGTCGTGGTTTACGACATGCCGGGCACCACCCGTGACAGTATTTATATCCCGATGGTACGTGATGAGCGTGAATACGTTCTGATTGACACCGCCGGTGTGCGTAAGCGCGGTAAAGTCACTGAAACCGTTGAGAAATTCTCGGTGATCAAAACCCTGCAAGCCATTGAAGACGCCAACGTAGTGATGCTAGTGATTGATGCCCGCGACGGTATCTCCGACCAAGACCTTTCACTGTTGGGCTTCATCCTCAATAGTGGGCGCTCACTGCTGATTGTCGTGAACAAATGGGATGGCATGAGCGAAGATGAGCGCGCTCAGGTGAAAGACCAGCTGGACCTGCGCCTTGGCTTCGTCGACTTCGCACGTATTCACTTTATCTCTGCCCTGCACGGCAGCGGTGTGGGTAACCTGTTCGAGTCCGTGATTGAAGCCTACACCTGCGCTACCACGCGAGTGAGCACTTCCATGCTGACCCGCATCATGCAGATGGCCGCCGACGATCACCAGCCACCGCTGGTTAACGGTCGCCGCGTGAAGCTGAAATATGCCCACGCCGGGGGTTATAACCCGCCTATCGTGGTTATCCACGGTAATCAGGTGAAAGATCTGGCTGATTCCTACAAACGCTATCTGATGAACTACTTCCGCCGCTCATTGAAAGTCATGGGGACACCGATCCGCATTCAGTTCAAAGAGGGTGAGAACCCTTATGAAGGCAAGAAAAACACGCTGTCGCCGCACCAGCAACGTAAGCGCAGACGCCTGCTGCAGCATCTGAAGAATAAGTCGTAAAATCCGCAAGGTGCATGAAAATGCACCTTGTTTCTTTTATGCTAAACAATGATTTGAGCGAAATGTGAGGAGCGATTTGATGGAAGCACATTGCCCGCAATGCGATCTGCCCATGCAATGGGTAAGCGGTCACTTTCACTGTGGGCCCTGTCATGCCGATTTTCAGCAAACGGCATTATGCCCGGACTGCCAGAAACCCCTGCAAACACTCAAAGCCTGCGGCGCGGTGGACTACTTCTGTCAGAACGGGCATGGCATGATTTCAAAAAAACGGGTGGTGTTCAGTTACTCCCCTTACGGGCGTTAATCGTCCGGCGAGGCTGATTTCCACAATTCGACCAGTTCGGCAGGGATCTGACTTTCAGGGATCACCACCACCAGACTGCCAGACTGCCCGGAGGCGGTGTACTGAATTTCCAATCGGTAATAACGCTGGTCACCACGCCCGGCCTCTTCGGCGGGTTTGGCAAAAGGGAGTGCCTGATTAATCAGCTGGCAAATTTTGCGGCGTTTATCATCGCTCATGCCGGCCAGCGCCACGCGGCGCGGCCCGTTGAGTTTTGGAATAAACGCCATCCCACCTTCGCGATACATTTCGATCACAGCACTGCTGTCCAGCGCATCCAAGGGTTTCATTTATATCACTCCGACTTGCTCCCAGGCTTCACGTACCGCCTGGGCGACACTGCTGTCAAACCGCTTTTCCGCATGGGCAACGGTTTTTTGGGCAAAGGTAGCAAAGTCGGCATTCTGCGGCAGTGACGTATCACACACTGTGTCGTACCACGCATATCCGGCACGTTCCCAGGCGTTACCGCCTAATTTTGTGGCTGCCAGATAAAAAGCGCGGTTGGGAATGCCGGAATTAATATGCACTCCGCCGTTATCATCGCGCGTTTTCACATAGCCTTTCATATCGGCAGGTTGAGGATCTTTGCCCAGCAGTGGGTCATCGTAGGCGGTGCCTGGGTGTGACATGGAACGCAGACCAGTGCCATGAATCCCTTTTGCCAGTAAGCCTTCACCAATAATCCAGTCGGCCTGGTCCGCAGTCTGTTTGAGATGAAACTGTTTGACCAGTGAACCAAAAACGTCGGACAGCGATTCATTCAGCGCTCCGGATTGTCCGCTGTACGTCAGGTCGGCTTCGCTTTCCGTCACACCGTGCGACAGTTCGTGCCCCACAACATCAATGGCAATCGTAAAGCGGTTAAAGATCTCACCGTCACCGTCGCCAAATACCATCTGTTGGCCGTTCCAGAATGCATTCTGATAGCCCTGGTCATAGTGAACGGTGCCCAGCAAAGCCAGCCCTTTATTATCCAGCGAATTACGCTGATACGCCTGCCAGAAGAAGTCATAAGTTACGCCGAGATAATCATACGCTTCGTCAACGGCGACATCCCCGTTGCTGGGCTGGCCCTCTTTGCGTACCGAGTGTCCCGGCAATTGAGTGCCGTTTTTTGCATCATAGATATCACGCTCGACATGACCGGCTTTGGCCGTTTTTGTGGCTTTAGGCTTGGCATAAGGTTTGGCCATCAGCGTATTAACGTGGATAAGCGTCTGACGCGCGCATTCCTTCTGCGGTTCAGAACCGTGCTCAATAATGCGATTGAGCATATAGGGAGGGATGACACTGTTGTAACGCTTTGCTGAACTGTGATTCATCGTGAATCTCCTTATCAGGAATCACCCGAGGGTGAAAGAAAGGTGCTCTGGTTGTCTGATACTGAAAGGCGGCTAATATATCGCCGTCGTGATCAGTATAGGACTGCCCTGCGTCATCGCTCCTGAAGATGAGATTTATCTGTCCGGCTGTGGATCATACAAATGATGGGGGTGGGGTGATCCCGTTCGGCCAGATGCTTTTCTGACTGAATTGCGCACGACCAGCTTTCCCTGCAATAGCTGCGTGGTATAGGGGGCGTCAGGGCGTAGCATGCGCCGCTGTAATAGCGCTATTGCTTCAGCGCCCAACTCATCGCGCGGGACGTGTACGGCTGTCAGAGGGACATCGTGGATCTCTGCCAGATTAAACCCGTCAGTACTAATGACGCTGATATCTCCCGGCACTGAGAACCCTCTTTGCCCCAGCGCTGACATGATACCTGATGCCATGAAGTCTCCACCGGCCAGAATGGCGGTCGGCAGCGGCTGCCCATCGGGCAAGTTATTCAGGAATGCCAGCAGCGCTTGTTCACTTTCCTGCGCGCCAAATCCTGAAGTATGCAGCAGATGGTGTTGGTCGCTGAAGGTCTGATGATGGCGGGAAAAGGCTTGTTTGATGCCACTCAGACGCAGCTCCATGGTATGGCGGCGCAAGCACTGGAGCGTCACGATACGTGTATGCCCTTGAGTGAACAGGTAATCACAGGCGAAGTCACCCATACTCTGATGGTCAGGGCTCACGCTGTCGAGGCGCATATGGCGGTCACAGCAGTTGACCAGAACACAGGGTTTGCCCATTTCAGCAGCGAGCTGATGAATATGAGGATCGTCGATACCGACCAGAAGGGCAGCTTCTGTCAGCGGATCGCTCATTTTGGCGATAAACAGCGCAGCATCCGCAATCTCCTCTTCCATCGCACAATAACGGACCCGGACTTCATGGTTGGCGGTCGTCGCCAGAACGCCCTGGATCACCTTGTAGTAAAAAATATCGCTGCGTACGTCAAAGGCCCGTGCCGGAGCGAAAACCATCAGATTATTGAGCATCAGCCTGCCGGTCGACAAACCACTCAAGATCCCTTGTGATTCTGCATATGCCAGAACCTGCTGTCTGACGCGGGAGCTGGTATTACTTTTCCCAGCCAAAACCCGTGACACCGTGCTTATCGACAACCCCGTATGGTCGGCAATTTGCTGAATTTTTAGCTTTCCGTTCAAAGTGTGATCCTGTTCAAATTCGAAAATGAAAAAATTTTCATAACAGGCAGATGCCGTGCTATCTGGCTTGTATAACCAAAATAAGCATTAAAAGACCCATGCGTGAAAATTCTTGCAAAGAATCACGTACCGCTCACAAATCAGTCTGCTTACAGTCGTCAAGGGTACTCTACATAACAAATCGCCAGCAGCCTTTGGGCTGACCGGCGGGGAGAAGATGCATGACGATTGAGATCAGTTCCGGCGCGGTGACGGCCGGTCGTCGTAAAATTAAAGCCTTACGCTGGTGGATGCTGGCGCTGTTTCTGCTCGGTGTGACGGTTAACTACATCACCCGTAACTCATTGGGTTTACTGGCTGCCGAACTGAAAACCAGTTTGGGCATGACCACCGAACAATACTCTTACGTCGTGGCCGCGTTTCAGGCGGCCTATACGATATTCCAGCCCCTCTGTGGCTGGTTGATTGACGTCATCGGGTTGAAGCTCGGTTTTCTGATCTGTGCGTCTATCTGGGCCGTGGTTTGTATGCTACATGCCGGGGCGGGGAGTTGGGTTCAGCTGGCGATTTTACGCTTCTTTATGGGCAGTGCCGAAGCAGCGGCGACCCCGGCTAATGCCAAGGCTATCTCCGACTGGTTCCCGCGCAAAGAGCGCCCGGTAGCCGCAGGCTGGGCCGGCGTCGGCTTCTCTATTGGTGCTATGTTGGCGCCACCGATCATTCTGGTCGCGCATCTCTCCTTTGGCTGGCGCGGTGCCTTCCTGTTCTGCGGCGTGCTGTCGATGCTCTGGGTTCTGCTGTGGTGGAAATTCTACCACTCGCCGGAAACCCATCCCAATCTGAGCAAGGAAGAGCTGGCGTTAATCCGTCAGGATAATGAGCCGCAGCAAACGCGTCTGCCGTTTATCAAGTCGCTGAAAATTGTCTGCAAAAACAAAAAATTCTACGGCATCGCCATTCCTGCGTTTCTGGCCGAACCCGCGTGGGCGGTATTCAGCTTCTGGGTGCCGCTCTATCTCGCCAACGAGCGCGGGATGGATTTAAAACACATCGTGATGTTCGCCTGGTTACCTTTCCTGGCGGCCGACCTTGGCAGTATCGCCAGCGGCTATCTCACTACGCTGTACCGTAAAATCTTCGGCTATAGCCGCATTAACTCCATCGTGGCCAGTTCGGTCACCGGCGCCTTCATGATGCTGTCACTGGCGCTGGTGGCGATAACCCAAAGCCCGTATGCCGCGATTGCGCTGATCTCCATTGGGGGATTCGGGCATCAGGTGATCTCGTGCATGCTGAGTGCAGTCGTGGTCGAGACTTTCGACAAAAGTCAGGTGGCGACCGTCAACGGCATGAGAGGTTCATCGGCGTGGATCGCCAGCTTCTTGTTTTCACTGTTGATCGGCGCCGTTGCCGACAATATTGGGTTTAATCCGCTATTTATCGCAATGGGATTTTTTGACCTGATCGGGGCGGTATTCCTGATTGCCCTGATAGCAGAACGCCGCAGTCCGGCAGACAAAAGGAAAAGTGCATGAAAACGTTAAAACATTGGGTGCTGGCTGCGCAGGACGCGGCGGGCGTTGAGCTGCTGGTGGACGGGCAACATATTTTCTGCCTGCGCGTACTGGAGCAGGGCCTGTTCAGGGTAGTGATTAAACGCCGGGGTGAACTGGCACTCGACCGCACCTGGAGTATTGCCCCGGCAGAGGATGTGCCATGGGAAGGTCGTGACCGGTTGAGCAACGCCGGTTTCAGCCTGCCGGGCTTTACGCTCTTGCAGCAGGAAAATCAGTTGATGATCACCAGTGACAAACTGCGCGTCACCGTGCATCAACCGCTGTGGTTAGAGTGGGAATACAAAAGCGCGCAGGGCGAATGGCTGCCGCTGGCCAGCGACCGTAAAACTGGCGCTTATATGCTGTCAGTAAAAGGCGACGGATCGGCGCATTATCAGCGCCGTCATGCCGGAGAAAATTATTACGGGCTGGGCGAAAAAGCCGGAGATCTCAACCGTACCGGCCGCCGCTTTGAAATGCGCAATCTCGATGCGATGGGCTATAACGCCGCGAGTACCGATCCGCTGTACAAACATATTCCCTTCACGCTGACCCGCCGTGATGACGTCAGCTTTGGCTTGTTCTACGACAATCTCAGCAATGTCTGGCTTGATCTCGGCAAAGAGCTTGATAATTACCACCTGCCATACCGCCGGTTTAGCGCGGAAGCGGGCGATCTCGATTACTACCTGTTCCTTGGCCCGACGGCACTTGACGTCACTAAGGCACTGGTGCGCCTGACCGGTAAAACCACCTTTGGCCCGAAATGGAGCCTCGGTTACAGTGGTTCCACCATGTATTACACTGATGCGCCGGATGCCCAGCAGCAATTGATGAAATTCATCCACCTGTGCAGCGAAAATCAGATCCCCTGTGATTCTTTCCAACTGTCGTCGGGATACACCTCGATTGGCAATAAGCGCTACGTCTTCAATTGGAATTACGACAAACTGCCACAGCCAAAAGTGATGTCGCAGGCGTTTCTTGATGCGGGGATCCGTCTGGCCGCCAATATCAAACCCTGCCTGCTACAAGATCATCCGAAATATGCCGAGGTGGCGAAGCAAGGCCTGTTTATTCGAGATTCCGAAACTGACGCGCCAGAGCGCTCGGTCTTTTGGGATGACGAAGGCTCACACCTCGACTTCACCCATCCAGCGGCGGTTCGCTGGTGGCAAAATGGCGTGACCACCCAACTGCTCGAAAACGGTATTGGCTCCACCTGGAATGACAACAACGAATATGAAGTGTGGGACAGTGATGCGCGCTGCCACGGTTTTGGCAATCCTATCGCCATTAAACATATCCGCCCGGTGATGCCGTTGCTGATGATGCGCGCCTCGTTTGATGCCCAACAGGCTTTTGCACCCAAACTACGGCCTTATCTGATCTCCCGATCGGGCTGCTCTGGTATGCAACGTTACGTACAAACCTGGAGTGGTGATAACCGTACCAGCTGGCAAACTCTGCGTTACAACACCCGTATGGGCATCGGCATGAGCTTGTCTGGCCTGTACAACGTGGGTCATGACGTTGGCGGTTTCGCTGGTGACCGTCCGGATGAAGAGCTATTTGTGCGCTGGGTGCAAAACGGCGTGATGCATCCGCGCTTTACCATTCACTCGTGGAACGACGACGGCACCGTCAACGAACCCTGGATGTTCAGTAAAAGCACGTCGCTTATTCGTGAAGCTATTGAACTGCGCTACCGACTGCTGCCCTATTTTTACACGCTGCTATGGCAGGCGCATAGTGACGACGAGCCGATGCTGCGTCCGACCTTCTTAGACCATGAACATGACGCTCAGACCTTTGCCGAAACGGATGATTTCCTGCTGGGCCGCGATCTGCTGGTGGCCAGCGTGGTGGAGCAGGGGCAGCGGCAGCGCGAGGTTTATCTGCCGGATAACGGCATCGGTTGGTGTGATTTTTACAGCGGGAAATGGTTTGCGGGCGGTCAGAACATCACCCTCAGCGCACCGTTGGACCGGCTGCCGCTTCTGGTGCGTGCAGGTTCGGCCTTACCGATATCCGGGCGTCTGGCCTGTGTCGATGTGAAAAAAGACATACAGCGTGAACTGCACGTCTTCCCGGCTCCGGCTGATGGCGTATCGGCGGGTCTGCTGTTTGAGGATGACGGCGAAAGTCACGGCTGGAAAGAGGGGCAAGCCCTGTGGCTGAACTGGGAGATTGTCAGCAATGCGCAGCGTATTGATATCCGGCTTACTCAGCGCGGCGATTTCAGACCCGCGTGGAAAACCCTAAATATCGTCCTGCCTGAAGGAGAAGGGCGCGAAGTGTGGGTGAACGGGGAACGGTCGAAAAGTTACTCAATTTGATAAAAATAGGGGCCTGAATCAGGCCCCTTTCGCTACGCGTTTCCGCGTTTTCTTCTCCACCTGAACCGACGTCACTTCACTCTCAATCCAGCCATCGGCCAGACGGGTTTTTAACGTGTCGCCCGGTGCGGTCTGGGTGGTTTTCTTCAGCAGTTCACCTTTTGGCGTGGTGGTCACACTATAGCCACGCGCCAGCGTCGCCAGCGGACTGACTGCTTCCAACTGGGCACAGGCAGTGCCAAAACGCTGACGGCTCGCGGACAGTTGCGCCGTCAGTGCCTGTTGCAGACGATACTGTAACTGCTGAATTTTTTGCTGAGCACGGTGAATACGCGGCTGTGGCTGCTGCTGATTCAGACGCTGTTGCAGACGGTCGGTACGGCGCAGCATCTGGCGCAGCTGGTTTTGCATCGCTTCATCCAGACGGCGGCGCAGTTTGAACAGCGCCGTTTGCTGACGTGCCAGCCGCAGATGCGGATGCTGCTGTTGCAGGCGATGATTAAGACGAGTGAAGCGCTGCGTGAGCTGGGCGAGATAATAGTCCATCGCCATTTCCAGACGCTGCTGCTGCGACTGAATCTGACGCAGCAGTTCCAGCTGATTACGGCTGATAAGCTCGGCGGCGGCCGAAGGCGTTGGCGCGCGCAAGTCGGCTACAAAATCGGCGATGGTGACGTCGGTTTCATGACCGACAGCGCTGACAATCGGGATGGCACTTTTAAATATCGCCCGTGCCACGCGTTCGTCGTTAAAACTCCACAAATCTTCCAGCGAACCGCCGCCGCGACCTACGATCAACACGTCCACTTCCTGACGCGCATTCGCCAGTGCGATAGCACGTACGATCTGCATCGGCGCATCAACACCCTGTACGGCAGTCGGATAAATAATCACTGGCAGCGACGGATCCCGGCGCTTCAGTACGTTTAACACGTCATGTAGTGCGGCACCGCTCGCCGAGGTGATCACGCCGACGCATTTGGCGGGTGAGGGCAGCGGTTGCTTAAACTGGGCATCGAATAACCCTTCCGCCGCCAGCTGCTGTTTCAACAGATCGAATTTTTGCTGCAACAGGCCGTCGCCGGCTTCCTGCATGCTTTCGGCAATCAGCTGGTAATCGCCGCGAGGCTCATAAAGTGTAATGGTGGCGCGCACCAAAACCTGCTGGCCATTTTGTGGGCGGAAGGTCGTGCGGCGATTGGTGTTGCGGAACATGGCGCATTTAACCTGCGCCCGGTCATCCTTGAGGGTGAAATACCAGTGGCCGGAGGAAGGTTGGGAGAAATTAGAGATCTCGCCTGAGAGCCAGACCTGGCCCATTTCGTTCTCCAGCAACTGTCGGACCGTCTGATTGAGGCGGCTTACGGTAAAAATCGGTGGGGAAGAAGGTAGCGACATGTGATCCAGATCAAATTCAAAAACAGAGACTTAATCGAACGATACTACATGCACGAAACAGGTAATCAAGAAGTTTCTCAAAATAGTTCTGGTGGCTATGCCTGCTCACCTGTATACTCCCGCTGCAATATTTTCTCCTTTCCGCATCCACCCTGGTGAGATATTGCCCATGCTACGTATCGCAAAAGAAGCACTAACGTTCGACGACGTCCTCCTTGTTCCAGCCCACTCCACAGTTCTGCCCAATACTGCCGATCTAAGCACTCAGCTGACCGCTAAAATCCGTCTGAATATCCCTATGCTGTCTGCAGCAATGGATACCGTGACTGAAGCGAATCTGGCGATTGCTCTCGCGCAGGAAGGCGGCCTTGGATTCATTCACAAGAACATGTCTATTGAGCGTCAGGCCGAAGAAGTTCGCCGCGTTAAAAAGCATGAAAGCGGCGTGGTCGCTGACCCGAAAACGGTCACTCCTTCCACCACCCTGCGTCAGGTTAAAGAACTCACCCAAATTAACGGCTTTGCCGGCTACCCGGTTGTCACTGAACAGAACGAACTGGTGGGTATTATTACCGGCCGTGATGTGCGTTTCGTGACCGATCTGGAGCAGCCTGTGACCGCAGTGATGACCCCGAAAGAGCGTCTGGTGACGGTCAAAGAGGGGGAATCCCGCGAAGTCGTGTTGCAGAAAATGCACGAGAAACGCGTTGAGAAAGCGCTGGTGGTTGACGCGCAATTCCATCTGCTCGGTATGATCACCGTTAAAGACTTCCAAAAAGCCGAACGTAAACCGAACGCCTGTAAAGATGAGCAGGGTAGCCTGCGCGTCGGTGCGGCAGTTGGTGCTGGCGAAGGCAACGAAGAACGTATCGATGCACTGGTTGCCGCGGGCGTTGACGTGCTGCTGATTGACTCCTCGCATGGCCATTCCGAAGGCGTGCTGTCCCGTATTCGTGCTACCCGTGCGAAATACCCGGATCTGCAAATCATCGGCGGTAACGTGGCGACGGGCGCGGGTGCACTGGCATTGGCTGAAGCGGGCGTGAGCGCGGTGAAAGTCGGTATCGGCCCTGGTTCTATCTGTACCACCCGTATCGTGACCGGCGTGGGCGTCCCACAGATCACGGCCGTTTCTGACGCGGTTGAAGCGCTGGAAGGTACCGGTATTCCGGTTATCGCTGACGGCGGTATTCGCTTCTCCGGCGACATCGCCAAAGCTATTGCTGCTGGTGCAAGCTGCGTGATGGTTGGCGGGATGCTGGCAGGGACCGAAGAATCCCCGGGTGAAATCGAGCTTTATCAGGGCCGTTCTTTCAAATCTTACCGCGGCATGGGCTCACTGGGCGCGATGTCCAAAGGCTCTTCTGACCGTTACTTCCAGAGCGATAATGCGGCTGACAAACTGGTGCCTGAAGGTATCGAAGGTCGCGTAGCGTACAAAGGTCGACTGAAAGAGATTGTGCACCAACAGATGGGCGGTCTGCGTTCATGTATGGGGCTGACCGGCTGTGCTACCATCCTTGAGCTGCGCACTAAGGCTGAGTTTGTTCGCATCAGCGGTGCAGGGATCCAGGAGAGTCACGTTCATGATGTGACGATCACGAAAGAGTCCCCGAACTATAGAATGGGTTCGTAACCCTAAGACAGCGAGCCAGGTGCTCGCTGTCTGCTTTATTGAAGTAAGCTTTTATTGTTGTTGAAAAGTTTAACTCGTTGTTTTAACGCTTTTTATTGCTTTCTGGAAAACGCCCCTCATGAGCGAAAATATTCACAAGCACCGTATCCTGATCCTCGATTTCGGCTCCCAGTACACCCAACTCGTTGCACGCCGTGTGCGTGAATTGGGTGTCTATTGCGAACTCTGGGCCTGGGACGTAACCGAAGCCCAAATCCGCGAATTCAACCCGAACGGCATCATCCTGTCCGGCGGCCCGGAAAGTACGACTGCCACTGACA
>Ga0209888_1000570_pt1 | contig 17264 bp, 16 predicted proteins | sample OrgsoiDNA_201059_FD_185807 | JGI IMG/M metagenome (GOLD analysis project Ga0209888, IMG submission 185807) | Permafrost soil microbial communities from the Arctic, to analyse light accelerated degradation of dissolved organic matter (DOM) -... | ecosystem: Environmental > Terrestrial > Soil >...
ATGACCGGCGAGATCTACACCAGCGGCGAGTTGTTCGATAGCCTGCGCCTGCGCGGCGCCACCCTGGGCACCGACGATCGCATGCTGCCCGACTCGCAGACCGGCTATGCGCCCATCGTCCGTGGCGTGGCCGAGAGCAACGCCCGGGTCAGCATACGCCAGCGCGGCATACTGCTGGACGAAGTCAGTGTGCCGCCGGGCCCCTTCGTGCTCGACGACCTGTTCCCCACCGGCTACGGCGGCGACCTGGAGGTCACCGTCACCGAGGCCGACGGGCGGCAGCGGCAATTCATCGTACCTTTCGCTTCCGATGTGAAGCTGCTCCGACCGGGCTATAGCCGCTATTCCCTGAGCCTGGGCGAGATGGCCGAGCTCGGCATCAACAGCAACCCCTGGCTGAGCCAGGGCACCTTCCAGTACGGCCTCAACAACCTGCTCACCGGCTATACCGGGGCCTTGGCCTCGGAAGGCTACAACTCGCAAATCCTCGGCGCGGCCCTCAATACCCCGCTGGGCGCGATTTCGCTGGATGCGACCACCTCCCATGCCGAACTGCCGGGAAATGGAAACCGCCGGGGCCAGAGCCTGCAGGCACGCTACAACAAGAACTTCGCCGACACCGGGACCAACTTCGCCCTCGGCGCCTTCCGTTACTCCACCGACGGTTTCCTAACCGCGCGGGATACCGCGCAACTGCGCGAACTGGCCCAGGGCGGCGGCAACCTGGAGAATATCAGCCGTGTACGCGAGCGCCTGGATATCAGCATCAACCAGAGCCTGGAACAGGGCTCAGTGTTCTTCACCGGTTCATCGCAGAACTACTGGAACCGCAAGGGCGGCAGCCTGAGCTTCAGCGCCGGCTACAGCAGCAACTGGCAACGCATGAACTACACCGTCACTGCCCAGCGTACCCGCGACCTGCTGACCGAACGCAGCAGCAATCAGGTCGACCTCACCATCAGCCTGCCGCTGGGTTACTCGAACCGCGCGCCCAACCTGTCGAGCACACTGACCCACGGCGACCAGCAAAACAGCGTCCGGACGGGCCTCAGCGGCACCTGGGGTGAGCGCAACGAGCTCAACTACGGGGCCTCGGCCAGCCATGCCGACAATGGCATCGGCAACAGCTTCAACGCCGACCTGCAATACCGCACCCGCTACGCCCAGACCTCCACCAGCTACAGCCAGGGCAACGGCTACCACTCGCAATCCCTGGGCCTGTCCGGTGGCGTGGTCGCCCACGCCGGCGGCCTGACCCTGACCCCGGAGCTGGGCGACACCATTGGCCTGGTCAACGCGCCCGGGGCCAAGGACGCCTGGGTCGGCAGCAACAACGCGCAAGTGGACGACAACGGCTACGCCGTGGTCCCTCACCTCACGCCATACCGCCAGAACGTGATCGAACTGGACCCCAAGGACATGTCCCATGACGTGGAGCTCAAGGCCGCCTCGCACAACGTCGCGCCCCGGGCCGGTTCCGTGGTGGTGATGAAGTACGAGACCAGCAGCGGGCGGGCCTTGATCATCAATGCCCTGCGTGAGGATGGCACACCGTTGCCCTTCGGTGCCGATGTGTTCGATGAAAGCGGCGCCAGCACGGGCGTGGTCGGGCAAAGCAGCAAGGCGTTTGTCCGGGTACCGCGCGATAGCGGCCAACTGACGGTCAAGTGGGGCCCGGCCAGCACGGACGCCTGCCTGATCACCTACGACCTGGGCACGTTGGCCGAATCCGAAGGTTTGCGGCAGATGGAGGGCGTGTGCCGGCCCAGCGCCCCCACAGCCGCCGATGAAACAGAGACTCATTGAACTGATATGAAAACCTTAACCGCTAAAATGTTTTCCGCACTGTTTCTCGTTCTATTGTCGGAAGCCGCAATGGCGGCTTGCACTAGAACCTATACTCAACTCAACATTTCGATGGGTACAGTGACGGTCGAAGACAAGGTCGCCATTGGCGCGCCTCTTACTCCAAACTGGACTTTCGCATCGCCTGCCACCACTTGGTACTGTACCCAAAACAGTCATTACGCCCCCTATATCCAGGGGGCTGCCGGGGAGCTTTCTCGCTATATAGAGGGTGGTCAAACCCATAGTGTATATGCCACTGGCGTGAATGGAGTGGGCATTGTCCTTTCTGCGGAACCGGCCAGGCGCAGGGGCGTGCAACAAGGTGTCGAGAAAGCATTAATTGCCAGTATCTCCACCCAAGCTAATCACGGTTATGTCGTTCAATATAAGTTGATCAAGACGGGCACTCTCTCTTCCGGTGGAAGTGTTAACCGCCATGTGGCGGACACCTGGATGATTTCAAGAGGCAGTGAACAGTATCCGATCTACGTCACTGGCACTATCAACGCCCGTATCCCGACCTGCGACCTCGCCGGTGGAGACGTCAGCCGCACGGTCCCGCTGGACCCCGTGCGGATCTCGAGCTTCACCGGCACCTGGCTGGGCAAGAAAACCTTCGATATCTCCGCCAATTGCAGCAATGCCTCAAACGTGACCTTCAGATTCACCGGCACGCCAGCCAGCGGAAACTCGGCGCTCTTTGCCAGCACGGGCGGAGCCGGCGGTGTGGGCCTCTGGCTGTACTCACGAATCGGCGGCGTCGAATCAACCCTCAGCCATAACGGTACCCGTACCGTGGCGGTGTCAGGCAACCGGGCGGTGCTGCCACTGGGGGCGGCCTATCACAAAACCACTGGAGCCCTGACCAAGGGCTTACTGGCAAGTACTGTCACCGTCAACATCACCTACAACTGAGCCAACAGATCGCGCGTCGAGTGCAATGCGTCAATCACCCTTATCTGACAAGGATACCTGCAATGAAAACACCTCTTTTTGTCTTGTCCCTACTGGTTGCCGCTGCCACGACCATCGGCACTGCTCAGGCGGTCCAAACTGGCAACCTGCGGATCACAGGGGATATCCAGGGTGGCACCTGCCACCTGGACGCAGGCGATGTCAGCCGCGAGATAGAGTTGCCCCCGGTCAAGGTCAGCGACTTCGATTCCATCACTTGGACCGGGCTCAAGACATTCGACCTGACCGCCAACTGCGACTCGGATATCAGGAATGTCACCTTCACCTTTGACGGCACACCGGACACCGTCGCGCCTGAACGCTTCGCCAATAGCGGCGGCACCGCCGGCGGCATCGCTACCGTGATTCAATCGCGTATCGGGGGAACTGGCTCCAACATCCCAGCCAACGGCAACCCTGCCGCTCGCTCGCGAACCGTTCCAACAACCGCCGGCAGTGCGGTAATCCCCATGGCAGCGCACTACATAAAAGCCGGCGCCACCGGCGTCACCAAAGGCACGTTGATCACCCTGGCCTCCGTGACCATTACCTACAACTGAGCCAACAGATCGCTCGTGGCATCGCCCATCGAATGCAATGCCTCAATCAACGCCTTACCTGACAAGGATACCTGCAATGAAAACACCTCTTTTCATATTGTCCCTACTGGTTGCCGCCGCCACGATCAGCGGCACTGCTCAAGCTGTCGAGACCAGCAGTATGCGGCTCACAGGGGAGATCCAGGGGGGCACCTGCCACTTGGACACCGGCGATGTCAACCGCGAGATCGAGTTGCCCCCGGTCAAGGTCAGCGACTTCGATGGCACCACTTGGGCCGGGCTCAAGACATTCGACCTGACCGCCAACTGCGACTCGGATATCAGGAATGTCACCTTCACCTTTGACGGCAAACCGGACTTCTGGGTGCCTTCACACTTCGCCAATGAAGGCGGTACCGCTCGCGGCATCGCTACCGGGATTGAATCGCGCATCGGGGGAACTGCCGCCAACATCCCAGCCAACGGCGACGCTGCCGCTCGCGGGAGAACCATTCCAACAAGCGCCGGCAAGGCGGTGCTACCCATGGGCGCGTACTACAAAAAGATCGTCATCGGCAGCGTCAGCAAAGGCACGCTGATCACCCTGGCCTCTGTGACCATTACCTACAACTGACGCCCCAAGCCCTAGCAGGCCGCCCCTCCGGTCGGCCCGCCAGAACGGACAACATTCGATGAAAACCTACCTGATCCCCCTGGCGCTGGCGCTCGCGGCCATCGCCCAAGCTTCGGCCACGGAGACCCTGAACCCGGGCAATCTGCGGATCGAAGGCACTATCGAGGGCGGCACCTGCAACCTGATTGCCGATGACATCGAGCGCCCCATCTCCCTGCCACCGGTCAAGATCGATGACTTCGCGGGCGTCGACTCGGCAGGTCACAAGCCCTTCGAGCTGAGCGCCCGCTGCGACTCGGACATCACCAGCATCACCTTCACCTTCCTGGGCACGCCGGCCCCCTCGGATAACGCCCGGTTCGCCAACACCGGCGACGCCAACGGCCTGGCGCTGTGGCTGTACTCGCGCCTGGGGGGCGTGCAACAGACCATCCGCGCCGACGGCAGCGACAATGCCCGCACCCTGACGCCAAGCGGCGGCCAGGCGGTACTGCCACTGGGGGCGGCCTACTGGAAGTCCGGTGCGGTCAGCGAAGGCACGCTGGAAAGCCTGGCGACGGTGGACGTCACCTACAACTGAGCCGGCTGACTGCTCGCGGCATCGCCCATCGAATGCAATGCGTCAATCAAACCGTTATCTGACAAGGATATCTGCAGTGAAAACACCTCTTTTCGTATTGTCCCTACTGGTTGCCGCAGCCACGATCACCGGCACTGCTCAGGCTGTCCAGACCGGCCGCCTACAGTTCACAGGGGAACTCCAGGGCGGCACCTGCCACCTGGCCACCAGCGATGTCAGCCGCCTGATCGAATTGCCGCAGGTCAGGGTCAGTGACTTCAATAACTCCACTTGGGCCGGGCTCAGGACATTCGACCTGACGGCCAACTGCGACTCGGATATCAGGAATGTCACCTTCACCTTTAACGGCAAATCGGACGCCTTCGCACCGACAAACTTCGCCAATGAAGGCGGTACAGCCCGCGGCGTCGCGACCGTGATTCAATCGCGCATCGGGGGCGTTACCTACAACTTCCCGGCCAACGGCAACCCTGCCGCTCGCTCGCGAAGCATTCCAACCACCGCCGGCCGTGCGGTAATCCCCATGGGCGCGCACTACATGAAGATCCCCCTCGGCAGCGTCACCAAAGGCACGCTGATCACCCTGGCGTCCGTGACCATTACCTACAACTGACGCCCCAAGCCCTGACAGGTCGCTAGCCGGCAGTAGCCTGCAACCCCGCCAGCAGCAGGCGCTGGTACAACTCGTCGCGCAGGCCTTGCGGCTGAGCCAGTCCCATACGCTCCAGATGCATCGGGAACGCCGACGGTTCGGGCGCGTCCAGCGTCGCCTTGCCCAACTCAAGCGCCTCGCTCAGCTTGAATTTGCTCTTGAGCCAATTCAGCGCCCGCAGCAGATCCCGCTCCTCGGGTTGGAAATCGCAGCCCAGCGGATACTCCGGGAACAAATGCGGGTGACGTGTCCGAATATCCTCCAGACGTTGCGGGCTGTTATCGGCAAACCGTGGATCGAGGCGGAAATTCCCCGGCAGCTTGCCGACTTTTTGCGCCTGCTCGATCAGTTCCGACTGAAAGCGCGAATCGGCGATATTCAGCAACGCTTCGATCACCTGCGCATCGGTCTTGCCGCGCAGGTCGGCAATCCCGTACTCGGTCACCACGATATCCCGCAGATGCCGGGGGATGGTGCAATGCCCGTACTCCCAGACGATGTTCGAACTGACCTCGCCGCCCGACTCGCGCCAGCTGCGCAGGATCAGGATCGACCGCGCGCCCTCCAGCGCATGCCCCTGGGCCACGAAGTTGTACTGGCCGCCGACACCGCTGAGCACCCGGCCGTCTTCGAGTTGGTCAGCCACGCCCGCGCCGAGCAGGGTCATGGTGAAGGCGCTGTTGATAAAGCGTGCGTCGATACGCTGCAGGCGCTTGAGTGCTTCCTGGCCGTACAGCTCGTTGATGTAGCTGATGGCGGTCATGTTGAACTCGCCCAGCTTGTCCCGGGACAGCTCGTGCAGGCGCTGATAAAAACTGCGCGGGCCGAGAAAGAAACCGCCATGCACCATGACCCCACCGGTTTGCACGACGCCGGCATTGGCCTGGCGTTGCTGCTCAAGGTCGGCATGGACCTTGCGCCGCACGATACCCGCGTCCACCAGCACCAGCAGGCCATTGACGAACATCTCGCTGCAACCGTAAAGCCCCTCGGCAAACGCCTCGACACCGCCCTCCTTGTCGAGCAGCACCTTCCAGGGTGACAGGTCGATATCCGCCAACAGGGCCTGGTAACCCTCGTTGTCCGCCTGACGGGCCAGCAAGGCGCCGGTCAAGGCGTCGCCCATGGAGCCGATGCCGATCTGCAGGGTGCCGCCATCGCGCACCAGGGTGCTGGCGTGCAGGCCGATAAAGTGATCCTGGGTATCCACCGGCATGTTCGGGGTGGAGAACAGGGTGCTGCGTTCCGGCTCGTCGATCAGCAGGTCGAAAGCATCACGGCTGAGCTCCGAATCCCCGGGCATATACGGCAGGTCGCTGTGAACCTGCGCCAGCACCAGGATGGTCTCCCCGGCGGCGCGGCGCTTGGCGATCATCGGCAGCAGGTCGAGGGTGATATCCGGGTTGCAACTCAGGCTCAGATGCCCGGGGTGCTCCGGGGCCTCGGCCACCAGTTGCGCGATCAGGTTCAGGCCGGCGGCGTTGATGTCGCGGGCGGCATGGCTGTAGTTGCTGCTGACGTAGTCCTGCTGGGCCTGCTCGCTGTGCAACAGGCTGCCGGGCTGCATGAAGAACTGCTGGACATGGATATTCGGCGGCAGGCTGTCCCGGCGCAGGTCGGCGAGGAAATCCAGTTCGGGGTAGTCACCGAATATCCGCTCGACAAAAGGTTCGAGGAAACGCCGCTGCAAGCCGTCGCCCAGGGACGGGCGGCCGAGGCTCAAGGCCGTGTAGATCGTCAGCCGACGCTCCGGCAATTGCCGGACGCGCTGGTAGAGCGCATTGATAAATCGGTTGGGTTTGCCCAGGCCCAGGGGGCTGGCCATGTGGATATGCGCCGGCAGCCGCGCCAACACTTCGTCGACCGCACGTTCGATAGAACAGGATTGCACCATCGGATCCTCCTCGCCTTTCCATGAATTGAGGTTCGACCGAGCTTGCCGGGAATTTGCTGCAAATGACAGCCCGGCGACACAGGATCGGGTTTTCGCCAGATGCAAAAAAGCCGCTCGTAAGCGGCTTTTTCAGAGACGATCGGTCTTATTTCAGCCCGGACATTTTCTCGATGGCGCCCTGAAGGTCTTCAGCCGTACAGTCGGCGCAAGTCCCCTTCGGTGGCATGGCGTTGAAGCCATGAGTCGCCACTGCCGCCAGGCCCGCGACGCCTTTCTTGCCCTTCTCCTCGTCCGAGGCTCCGGCAATACTCGCAATCACGGTGCTCACATGATCGGCCCGCTCTTTCCAGGCCGCGGTATCACCGATTTTCGGCGCATTCAAAAGGCCGGTGCCATGGCAGGCGTTGCAATGTTTGGCAATCACGTCATCCGGTGTCTTGGCACCACCGCCACCACCCACGGTAGCCGCCACTTCCATGCCCTTGCACTCTTCGCCCTGGACACACACCTTGCCCACCGGCTCGAGGCGCTTGGCGATGTCGTCATTGATGGTCGAAGCCTGAGCGCTGATTGCCCACAGGGCGACTACGGTTGCTGGTACGGCCAGCATTTTCATAATTGGATTCACGCGTACACCCTCAATGGTGGCTAATCACGCCCGCAACCACGGTTTCGCAGGCGGCGTGAGTATAACGGTTCGATTGCCACTCCGAAACAACCCCAGTAGTCGCAAGGGTATTACGAGTGGCTAACCAATACTGCCGGGCGCCTTGAAATCCCTGACCTGACGCCTCTTGCTGTTAAAAATTCGCCGGTGTCGCTGCGCTGATTAGTCGCGCGGGGGTATCGAACGGGTTGCGGAAGCGATGCGGCTTGGTGCTTTCAAAATAGTAGCTGTCGCCCGCTTCGAGGACGAAAGTTTCTGCACCGACCACCAATTCCAGTCGACCTTCCAGCAAAATTCCAGTCTCTTCGCCTTCATGGGTGAGCATTTCCTCTCCGGTGTCGGCACCTGGAGGATAGATCTCATTGAGAAAAGCGATAGCACGGCTGGGATGGGCACGACCGACCAGCTTCATGGTCACGGCACCATCGGAGATATCGATCAGCTCGTTGGCCTTGTAGACGATCTGGGTCGGTTTTTCCTGGAGGATTTCCTCGGAAAAGAACTCGACCATGGACATGGGGATGCCGCCAAGCACCTTCCTCAGCGAACTGATCGAGGGGCTGACACTGTTTTTCTCAATCATTGAAATGGTGCTATTGGTGACGCCCGCGCGTTTGGCGAGTTCACGCTGAGACAGACCTTTCAGTTTACGGATGGATTGCAGTCGTTCACCGACGTCCAATACGGCAGCCTCCCAGGGATTCAGGCGATGTTGTAATTGAGCGATATCATGGCATAGCGTTCAGTATTTACAACACTCGTGCCCGAATCCGAGTCGGCGAGACGATCCGTGGCGCGGCCTGGTTTCCCGCTAGCTCCCGGTGTAGAGCAGTGGTACCCGGCGCAGGTTGCAGAAAATCTGATAAGGAATGGTCTCGGCCCGGGCCGCGACCTCGCTGGCCAGGACGTTTTTGCCCCACAACTCCACCGTCGACCCCAACCCGGCCTGGGGCACATCGGTCAGATCGATGCACAGCATGTCCATCGACACCCGACCCAGCAGTTGGCTGCGCTGGCCCGCCACCAGCACCGGCGTGCCGGTCGGTGCGTGACGCGGATAGCCGTCGGCATAACCCATGGCAACCACGCCGATCCGCGTCGGCCTGGACGTCACGAACAGGCCGCCGTAGCCCACCGGCTCACCCGCCGGCAGCTCGCGTACGCTGATGACTTTCGACTCCAGGGTCATGACCGGCTGCAAGCGCGCGGCCACGGGGTTTTCTTCTTCGAAAGGTGTCGAGCCGAACAGCAGGATGCCGGGACGTACCCAGTCGCTGGAAATCTGCGGCCAACCGAGCACCGCCGGCGAATTGCGCAGGCTGACCTCCGCTGACAAACCCTGGCGTGCGGCCTCGAAGGTCGCCACCTGTTCGGCACTGCGCTGGCTGCCCAACTCGTCAGCGCGGGCGAAGTGGCTCATCAGCACAATCTTCGCCACCTTGCCGCTGGCCTGCAGGCGCTGGTAAGCCGCCTGATAATCGGCAGGCTCCAGTCCTACCCGATGCATGCCCGAGTCGAGTTTGAGCCAGACATTGATCGGCTTGGCCAACACCGCCTGCTCGATAGCTTCCAGTTGCCAGAGCGCATGCACCACGCACCAGAAGTCGTGCTCGACGATCAGTGGCAGTTCGTCGGCCTCGAAAAAGCCTTCCAGCAACAGGATCGGCGCGCGAATACCCCCGGCCCGCAACGCGAGGGCCTCCTCGATACAGGCCACGGCAAAACCATCGGCCTCGGCTTCCAGGGCCTGGGCACAGCGCAACGCGCCATGACCATAGGCATCGGCCTTGATCACCGCGAGGGCACGGGCACCCGATACTTCACGGGCCAATTGGTAGTTGTGACGCAGGGCTTGGAGGTCGATCAGGGCACGGGCAGGACGCATGGTGGCAAACTTCTGGACGGTCAACGGGGAATAAAAAACCGGTGCGAAAAGCAGTGAAACCGCCCTCGCACCGGGAGAGGGATCTTACTTAAGGCAGAGCGGCCACAACCGACAGCTCGACCAGAATTTCCGGTTCGCACAGCTTGGCTTCGACCGTGGCACGGGCCGGGGCGACGCCTTTGGGCAGCCACTTGTCCCAGACCGAATTCATACCGGCGAAATCGGCATCGATGTCTTTCAGGTAGATCGTCACCGACAGCAACTTGCTCTTGTCGGTACCCGCCAGATCCAGCAAACGCTCGATATTGCCGAGGGCTTCGCGGGTCTGGGTTTCAATCCCGGCGCCCATATCGTCGCCGACCTGCCCTGCCAGATACACGGTGCCGTTATGAACGACGATCTGGCTCAAACGCTCATTGGTGAGCTGGCGCTGGATTGACATGTTTTGCAGTCTCCTGGGGAGTTTTGCCGTAACGGGAAATATCGAGGCCTTCAGCGCTGATCTGCGGCTTTTTCTTCGCCATCAGGTCAGCCAGCAGGCGACCGGAGCCACACGCCATGGTCCAGCCGAGCGTGCCGTGACCGGTGTTCAGGAACAGATTGCGGAATGAGGTCGCCCCCACGATCGGCGTGCCGTCGGGTGTGGTCGGACGCAAACCGGTCCAGAAACTGGCTTGCTGCAGGTCGCCGCCCTGAGGATAAAGATCGCCGACGATCATCTCCAGCGTTTCGCGCCGTTTCGGGTTCAGCGACAGGTCAAAACCGGCAATCTCAGCCATGCCACCGACGCGGATGCGATTGTCGAAACGGGTGATCGCGACCTTGTAGGTCTCGTCAAGGATAGTCGAAGTCGGGGCCATGGCCGGGTTGGTGATCGGCACGGTCAGCGAGTAGCCCTTGAGCGGGTAGACCGGCGCCTTGATCCCCAGCGGCTTGAGTAACTGCGGCGAATAACTGCCCAGCGCCAGCACGTAGCGGTCGGCGGTTTCCAGCTTGCCGTCGATCCACACGCCGTTGATCCGGTCGCCCGCATGGTCGAGCCGTTGAATGTCCTGGCCGAAGCGGAACTCCACACCCAGTTTGACGGCCATTTCGGCCAGGCGGCTGGTGAACATCTGGCAGTCGCCGGTCTGGTCATTCGGCAAGCGCAGGGCACCGGCGAGGATATCGGTGACGCTGGCCAGGGCCGGTTCGACCCGGGCAATGCCGGCACGGTCGAGCAGCTCGTAAGGCACGCCGGACTCTTTCAGTACCGCGATGTCCTTCGCCGCACCGTCGAGTTGCGCCTGGGTGCGGAACAACTGCGTAGTCCCCAGGCTGCGGCCTTCGTAGGCAATCCCGGTTTCGGCGCGCAGTTCGTCGAGGCAGTCACGGCTGTACTCGGACAAGCGGACCATGCGCTCCTTGTTCACGGCATAACGGCTGGCGGTGCAGTTGCGCAGCATCTGCGCCATCCACAGGTACTGGTCGATATCGGCGGTGGCCTTGATCGCCAGCGGTGCATGGCGCTGCAACAGCCACTTGATAGCCTTGAGCGGCACGCCCGGGGCAGCCCAGGGCGAGGCATAACCGGGAGAGACCTGGCCTGCGTTGGCAAAACTGGTTTCCATGGCGGCGGCCGGCTGACGGTCGACCACCACCACTTCGAAACCGGCCCGGGCCAGATAATAAGCACTGGTGGTACCAATGACGCCGCTACCCAATACCAGAACTCGCATGTGTCTATTCCTCAATCCGCGGCCAGGCGCCGGTGTTTAGTGTTCAAAGCCAAGATGCGCGCAGTGTAAAAAACAATAGCCAGTGCTTTTCACTATATAAGTGCCTATATTTGGCGAGAATTCTCGGCACTATCGCTTTTGACGGAGGGGCATTCCCTAATGAGAACCAACCATCAGACCAAGCGCGAGCTGGACAAGATCGACCGCAATATCCTGCGCATCCTGCAGGCCGACGGGCGCATCTCGTTCACCGAGCTTGGCGAAAAGGTCGGCCTGTCCACCACGCCCTGTACCGAACGGGTCCGCCGGCTGGAGCGCGAGGGCATCATCATGGGCTACAACGCCCGGTTGAACCCACAGCACCTCAAGGGCAGCCTGCTGGTGTTCGTCGAGATCAGCCTCGACTACAAATCAGGCGACACCTTCGAAGAATTCCGCCGGGCCGTGCTGAAGTTGCCCCATGTGCTGGAATGCCACCTGGTCTCGGGGGATTTCGACTACCTGGTGAAAGCGCGGATTTCCGAGATGGCTTCCTACCGCAAGCTGCTCGGCGACATCCTGCTCAAGCTGCCCCACGTGCGGGAGTCCAAGAGCTATATCGTGATGGAAGAAGTGAAAGAGAGTCTGAACCTGCCGATTCCGGATTGAGACTAGACCAGTACCTGACGCGTGGTGGCGATGTATTCGTGCACCTGCTGCTCGGCCCGTGGATGAATCATCTCCACGGGACGTCGGCCATTGGGGCAAGGCAGCGTCGGCGTCGTCCCGAACAAACGACAGATCAATGGGCGCTCGTCGTACACCGTGCAGCCATTCGGCCCCAGGTGCACGCAATTGAGTTCGTCCAGCGCCGCTTCCTGCTCGGCGGCGGTCTTGCGCGGCAGGCGGGCCATCTCCTCGGAAGAGGTAGTCACCGGCCCGCAGCAGTCGTGACAGCCCGGCACGCATTCGAAAGACGGAATTTGCTGACGCAGAAAGCGGATTTTCTGACTGTTGCAACTCATCGAACGGCGACCGGAAAGAAGAATAAGCGTGGATTTTGCCTGAAAAGGCCGCTCCCGGCAGCAATCCCTGCTCCACACAAGAAACGCCCCCCACCCTGTAGGAGTCAGCTTGCTGGCGATGACGGCCGATCAGACGATGCAAGGCTGACTGACCCTGTCGCCAGCAAGCTGGCTCCTACAGGTTTTGCGGCGAACTGAAAGGCTAGGAACGCCAGAACGGCTTCAAACCTTCTTTTCGGGCCTGCTCCGGGCTCAATCCGATATCACTCAGTTCCTCGGGCGTAAGTGCAAGCAAGGCCTTGCGGGTACGCAGGCGATGCCAGAGCAGGCCTACGGGACCAAAGGTTGGCGGGCAGCGACGGACAGAGGACGCCGTGATTGCCTGCCCGTTCTCGATCACCAGTTCCTGACTGTGCAAAACCAAACGCACATCGCTCATGCTGTTCATTACCTGTGCTCCTTTGTTACTCGGTTGCCATAGGTACACAGAATGAGCGAACGGCCAAAACCATTACAGATTCAATCATTTTTTATTAATTCAATACAGATCTCGCCAAAGTACGACTGAATCCTGTATTTTCACCTTATCTGTACCGGCCAATGCTTTCCACCGCCCCCGAGAACTGTGCCATGACCCTCTACGTCAACCTCGCCGAACTGCTTGGAACCCGCATAGAACAAGGTTTCTATCGTCCTGGGGATCGCCTTCCTTCTGTACGGGCGTTGAGTGTAGAGCACGGTGTCAGCCTGAGCACCGTGCAGCAGGCCTACCGAGTCCTGGAAGACAGCGGACTGGCCCAACCGAAACCCAAGTCCGGCTATTTCGTGCCCGTAGGCCGTGAACTGCCGGCATTGCCGGCGGTCGGGCGCCCGGCGCAGCGCCCCGTGGATATTTCGCAATGGGAGCAGGTGCTGGAACTGATCCGCGCCGTCCCCCGCGAAGACACCGTACAGTTGGGCCGCGGCATGCCGGACATCGACAGCCCGACCCTGAAACCGCTGCTGCGCAGCCTGGCGCAGATCAGCCGCCGCCAGGACATGCCCGGCCTGGCCTACGACAATATCCACGGCAACTTCGGACTACGCGAACAAGTGGCCCGGCTGCTGCTCGACTCCGGCTGCCAGCTCGGCCCCAACGACCTGGTGATCACCACCGGCTGCCACGAAGCCCTGTCCACCAGCATCCGCTCCATCTGCGAGCCAGGGGACATCGTCGCGGTGGACTCCCCAAGCTTCCACGGCGCCATGCAGACCCTCAAGGGACTGGGCATGAAGGCCCTGGAAATCCCTACCGACCCGATCACCGGGATCAGCCTCGACGCCCTGGAGCTGGCCCTCGAACAGTGGCCGATCAAGGCCATACAGTTGACCCCCAACTGCAACAACCCGCTGGGCTACATCATGCCGGAGTCGCGCAAGCGCGCCCTGCTGACCCTGGCCCAGCGCTTCGACGTGGCGGTTATCGAAGACGATGTGTATGGCGAACTGGCCTACACCTACCCCCGGCCGCGCACCATCAAGTCCTTCGATGAAGACGGCCGCGTGTTGCTCTGCAGTTCCTTCTCCAAGACCCTCGCACCGGGCCTGCGCATCGGCTGGGTCGCCCCCGGTCGCTATCTCGAGCGGGTGCTGCACATGAAGTACATCAGCACCGGCTCCACCGCACCACAGCCGCAGCTGGCTATCGCCGACTTCCTCAGAAACGGCCACTTCGAACCGCACCTGCGGCGCATGCGCAGCCAATACCAGCGCAACCGCGACCTGATGATCGACTGGATCAGCCGTTACTTTCCCGCCGGCACCCGCGCCAGTCGTCCCCAGGGCAGCTTCATGCTCTGGGTCGAACTGCCCGAGGGTTTCGATGCCCTGCGCCTGAACCGGGCGCTGCAGGACCAGGGCGTGCAGATTGCGGTGGGCAGTATCTTTTCCGCCTCGGGCAAATACCGTAACTGCCTGCGCATGAACTACGCTGCCAAGCCAACGCCGCTGATCGAAGAGGCCGTGCGCAAGGTCGGCGCGGCTGCGATCAAATTACTGGCACAAAACGAGAGCAGTATCGATTGACCTTTACCCGCCGGACAGCGTCCATATGCCGACACCTACCGACCCTGGGCGATGACCATTGAAAGCCTGTCTGTTGCTCATTGCCCTGCTGTTGAGCGGATGCGCGACCCTGGATGCTCCACGGATTCCCAGCCAGGCCCTGGCGGCGAGCGAGTCGAGCTTCGGTCGTTCGATCCAGGCCCAGGCCGCGCCCTGGCAGGGACGCTCGGGCTTTCGCCTGCTGCCCAACGGTAGCGAGGCGTTCAGGGCCCGGGCCGAATTGATCCGCAATGCCCAGGTCAGCCTCGACTTGCAGTACTACATCGTCCATGACGGCCTGAGCACCCGCATGCTCGTGGATGAACTGCTCAAGGCCGCCGATCGCGGCGTGCGGGTGCGCATCCTGCTGGACGACACCACCAGCGACGGGCTCGACTCGGTCATCGGCACGCTGGCTACCCATCCGAATATCCAGATCCGCCTGTTCAACCCGCTGAACCTGGGCCGCAGCACCGGTGCCACCCGGGCCCTGGGCCGCTTGTTCAACCTGTCGCAGCAACATCGGCGGATGCACAACAAGTTATGGCTGGCCGACAACAGCGCGGCCATCGTCGGCGGCCGCAACCTCGGGGACGAATATTTCGGCGCCCAGCCGGACCTGAACTTCACCGACATCGACCTGCTCGGCTTCGGCCCCGTGGCCGAACAACTCGGGCACAGCTTCGACCAGTACTGGAACAGCGCCCTGAGCGCGCCCATCGGCGATTTCCTCTCAGCCCCACCGTCCGCAGTGGAACTGGCCAAGGCCCGGCAGCAGCTCAAGGACTCGCTGGGCAGCTATCGCCAGCACAATACCACCCTGTACCTGAAGCTTCGGGCCTACAAGAGCGAGCCGCACATGGACATCTGGCGTCGCGAGCTGATCTGGGCCTGGAGCGAGGCGCTGTGGGACGCACCGAGCAAGGTCCTGGCCAGGGGCGAGCCCGATCCACGGCTGTTGCTGACCACGCAACTGGCGCCGGAACTGAAGAACGTCCATACCGAACTGATGATGATTTCCGCCTACTTCGTGCCCGGCCAGCCAGGCCTGGTCTATCTGGCCGGGCGTGCCGATGCCGGGGTCTCGGTCAGCTTGCTGACCAATTCACTGGAGGCCACCGACGTACCCGCCGTGCACGGCGGGTACGCGCCTTATCGCAAGGCGTTGCTGGAACACGGCGTGAAACTCTTCGAGCTGCGCCGCCAGCCCGGGAACCTTGGCGGCAGCGGACCGCACCTGTTTCACAGGGCAGCCTACAGTGGCTCGGACTCCAGCCTGCACAGCAAGGCGATGATTTTCGACCGGGAGAAATCCTTTATCGGCTCGTTCAACCTCGATCCGCGCTCGGTCCTGTGGAATACCGAAGTCGGCGTGCTGGTGGACAGCCCGGAACTGGCGGAGCACGTCCGCGCCCTGGCCTTGCGCGGCATGGCCCCGGCCCTGAGCTACCAGCCGCGCCTGGAGCAGGGGCAGATTGCCTGGGTCACCGAGGACAACGGACAGCTCCACGAACTGCACCACGAACCGGGCAACTGGTGGCGTCGGTTCAACGCCTGGTTCGCCAACCATATCGGGCTGGAGCGCATGCTCTGAAGGTTCACAGGGCCTGACCCGTGGGAGCAAGCTTGCTCGCGATCAGCCGGCAGGCTGCTCCTACAGGGACGTGGCCGACGGTGCAGTGCCGAAGGCGCCCTGGCGCAACAGCAACACCAGCAAGCCCAAGGCCCCGGCCGCCATGAACAACGGCAAGGCATGCCCGCTGATCCACTGGCTGCCCGCTCCCGCCACCAACGGCCCGATCAGGCAGCCGATGCCCCACAACTGCGCCACATGGGCGTTGGCCCGCACCAGCGCGTCGTCGCGATAACGCTCGCCGATCAGGATCAACGACAAGGTGAACAGCCCGCCCGCGCTGGCACCGAACAGCACCCACAACGGCCAGATCAGCAAGGTGTCGAGCAGCAGCGGCACCGCCAGGCTCGACAGCATCAGCGCCAGGGCGCAACCGGTGAACAACGCGCGCCGGGACAGCCGATCGGCCAAGGCGCCAATCGGCAGCTGCAACAAGGCATCGCCCACCACCACGGTGCTGACCATCGCCAGGGCGATATCCGCCGTGAAGCCCTGGCGCAGGCAGTAGACCGGCAGCAACGTCAGAATCATCGCCTCGAAGGCGGCGAACAGCGAAATGGCCCAGGCAATGGCCGGCAAGCCCCGACAGAAACCCAGCAGGTCAGCCAGGGTGACGCGATTGGATTCCGTCGTTGGCGCACCGCTGCGCCCGAGCAACAGGAACGGCGCGGCCACCAGCAAGCCCACGCCGACCCAGAAACCGTAGTCACCCTCGGTACCCACGGCGGCCAGCAGCAGCGGACCGGACAGTTGGCTCAGCGCATACGTGCTGCCATACAGCGCCACCAGGCGTCCGCGCCATTGCTCGACCACCAGTTGGTTGATCCAGCTTTCGCCGAGGATGAAGACAATGGTCAGGATCACCCCGATCATCAGGCGCAGCACCAGCCACACCGGGTAGCTGGGCAGCAGCGCCAGCAAACCGATAGACAGAGCCCCGGCCCATAGGCACAGAGCCATAAGCCGGGCAGTGCCGAAACGCGCGGCCAGATGGCTGGAGATGCTGGCACCGAGCAAGACCCCGATGGCCGGCATCGCCGCCATGACACCAATGGCGAAAGAGCCATAACCCCAGCTTTCCAACCGCAGGGACACCAACGGCATGCTCACGCCCAGTGCCAGCCCGACACTGAGTACCGAAGCCAGCACGGCGAAATAAGTCGCCCAACGCATG
>Ga0209888_1000571_pt1 | contig 17251 bp, 15 predicted proteins | sample OrgsoiDNA_201059_FD_185807 | JGI IMG/M metagenome (GOLD analysis project Ga0209888, IMG submission 185807) | Permafrost soil microbial communities from the Arctic, to analyse light accelerated degradation of dissolved organic matter (DOM) -... | ecosystem: Environmental > Terrestrial > Soil >...
GCCAACCTTCCCCTTAGGAGGGGGATGCTCTATCCAATTGAGCTACTGGGACAACGCTCGGCCACCAGGACAGGCGGCGCGAAGGACGGCGTGCATGTTAACGGGCATGCCGTCGTTTGTCATGTCGTCCCTGGGCTTTTTAACCGTAGGCCACCTTCCACGAGCGCGACCCGACCTGTGTTGAGAAACCGCTACGCGCCCTCAGGCAACGACTGTCAGACACCTCATCGGGCATTTTGCATTATTACAAAACGCCATCATTGCAAAGTGCATGGCTCACATGCCTAAAACAAAAGCCAAGCTATTGTTTTAAAAGTGTTTTTTCTGATAAAAAGCTTGGCATGCAGCCTGCTCTGACTCTCTCCATGGAAAACCGCCTGATTCAGCATCAGCCATGGAGAGCCTTTCGATGAATACGCCCATTCTTTTGACATTGAATGCACTGGCATTGATCGCACTGACCGCTTTCCATTTTCAATCGGAGCCAGAACCTCTGCCCTACGCCCATGCCGGCCCGCGACAGGCCGCACAACGGGCAGTCATGAGCGATCACCTGACCCACAGCAGCGCCCTGGGCGAACAGCGCCAGGCAACCGTCGCCACCGACGAAACGGTCCGGCTGACGTTCTGAGCCCACTCCACCAAGGAATTCCCATGTCCAGATACGCCGTCACCTTCCTGATCCTGACCCTGCTCGCCAGCACGGCCCTGTGGATGGCTCCCGCCGATGCCTTCACCCTACCGCTGGTCGTCGCCAGCTGCCTGTTTGGCGGCTTTTTTGTCCTGGCCTTGTTCGCTGGTCGGAAAATCCGCTTCGATCCGGTCTTGCGCACTTCCGAAGACTAGAAAACCAGCAAATTGCCACTACGCTTTAACATTAGAAGCAAAAGGTCAGGCCAGCGGGTAAAATCCGCGCCGCGCTGGCCAGACGCTTCCTGACAGGCCCGGGATGGCCGATCAGAGGGCCGCGACTGGGTGAAACTTTCAAACCAGTGCGCATTTCTGATAATTGGTGCTGGCATATTGCCTTTGTCCAGTTCAATATTTGTCACAGAATTGACGCCAAGGATCTGGCAAATATGAGGCATGATGCGGGCCTCATTTCAATTCAGGTTGAACATTTGGCCAAGCATGCTGTCCTACTGACATCCTGCGGCCAATTCCGAGAACCGCTCCCCTGAACTAACCGGTTTAAAACTATGCGCCCATTGAAACAGGCAATTTATTCCAGCCGTACGGCTGACAAGTTCGTCGTGCGTCTGCCCGACGGAATGCGTGAACGCATCGCCGAGGTGGCTCGTAACCATCACCGCAGCATGAATTCCGAGATCATTGCACGCCTGGAGCAGAGCCTTATTCAGGAAGGTGCACTGGGCGACGAGTTGAGCATGCGGCTGGACAGCCCCGAGCTCTCTCTGCATGAGCGCGAATTGCTCCAGCGTTTCCGCCAGCTTTCCCATCGCCAGCAGAATGCACTCGTGTCGCTGATCGCCCATGACGCCGAAATGGCGGACGCCAGCTGATTCATCCCTGAAAGCTCAAGCCAGCGGTGTGCTGGCTTTTTTTTGCCTGGGATTTGGCGGGGAACCGCTTAGAGCAGGAAAATAGTCGCCAGACCCAGGAAGATGAAGAAACCGCCGCTGTCGGTCATGGCGGTGATCATCACGCTCGCCCCCATCGCCGGGTCGCGCCCCAGGCGCGCCAGGGTCATGGGAATCAGCACGCCCATCAAGGCCGCCAGCAGGAGGTTGAGGGTCATGGCCGCGGTCATCACCACCCCCAGCGACCAACTGCCGTACAGCAGGTAGGCGACCACGCCGATCACCCCGCCCCACACCAGACCGTTGATCAAGCCCACCGCCAGCTCCTTGCGCATCAACCGTGAGGTATTGCCGGTACTGACCTGGTCGAGCGCCATGGCACGTACGATCATGGTGATGGTCTGGTTGCCCGAGTTGCCGCCGATACCCGCAACGATCGGCATCAACGCGGCCAGAGCCACCAGCTTCTCGATGGAGCCCTCGAACAGGCCGATCACCCGCGAAGCGACAAAGGCCGTGATCAGGTTGATTGCCAGCCACGCCCAGCGGTTGCGCAGGGATTTCCAGACCGAGGCAAAGATATCCTCTTCTTCGCGCAGACCCGCCATGTTGAGGACTTCGCTTTCGCTTTCCTCGCGGATCAGGTCGACCATTTCGTCGATGGTCAGACGGCCGATCAGCTTGCCGTTCTTGTCCACCACGGGCGCAGAAATCAGGTCGTAACGCTCGAAGGCCTGGGCTGCATCGTAGGCATCTTCATCCGGGTGAAAGGTCACCGGGTCGCCGGCCATGATATCGGCCACCTGCTTCTCGGGATCGTTGACCAGCAGCCGCTTGATCGGCAGCACGCCCTTGAGCACGCCGTCGTAATCGACCACGAACAGTTTGTCGGTATGGCCCGGCAGCTCCTTGAGCCGACGCAGGTAGCGCAGCACCACCTCCAGGCTGACATCTTCGCGGATGGTGACCATCTCGAAGTCCATCAGCGCACCGACCTGCTCCTCGTCATAGGACAACGCGGAGCGAACGCGCTCACGCTGCTGGCCATCGAGGGCTTCCATCAGTTCGTGGACAACGTCTCGCGGCAGCTCGGGAGCCAAGTCAGCGAGTTCGTCGGCGTCCATTTCCTTGGCAGCGGCCAGGAGCTCCTGATCGTCCATGTCGGCGATCAGGGTTTCACGCACGGAGTCGGACACTTCGAGCAGGATATCGCCGTCACGCTCGGCCTTGACCAACTGCCAGACGGTCAGGCGATCGTCCAGGGGCAAGGCTTCGAGAATATAGGCGACGTCTGCGGAGTGCAGGTCATCGAGCTTGCGTTGCAGCTCGACGAGGTTCTGCCGGTGAACCAGGTTTTCCACCCGGTCGTGATGAGGGCCTTCCTGACGATGCGTCAGGTCTTCGACCACCCGCTGGCGCTGCAGCAGGTCGACAACCTGGGCAAGACGATCCTGCAGGCTATCCTGGCTTTTCTTTACTTCAACTTCGGTCATAGGCGAACTCCACTCCCAGCAGCGGGGTACGCCGGAAGGATCAATCAGTCAATTCGTGATTGGCACAACGAGAGATTAAGTAACTACTGGGTAAGTCCATGGAAATATTCCAAAAACCCCGGCGGGGCTGACGGCGCAATCATACACCGTCACCACCCCCTCAAGACCAAAAATCTTGGCAAGAACAAGCGCTTGCAATACCCAGCCGAGCGCTTTAGCGCCAGCCTTTCCCTTACGACGACTCATCCTGAAAAGAAAACACACGCCCCAGGCAAGAGCCCACGGCTAGGCTGAGCGAATGATCGTCAAGGAGGACACCCGATGCTGCCCAGAAGCCATCTCTCGCTATTGCTCGCACTCTGCCTGCCCTTCCCGGCCGGCGCCGCCATCGTCCATCGCTGTGAAAGCGACAGCGGCCATATCACCTTTACCACTCTGGGATGCGCGTCAAACGAAACGCTGCAGCCCCAGCGGGCGCACAACCCCGCACCCGGAAGTCGGTCAGCCCTCACCCAGCGCACGAAAACGCCGACCTCAGCCACCCCACCCACCCCGAAGCCCCTGGTCATCGTCGGAGAGCACGATGACGGCTGCGCCAATCTGTTGAGTCCACAGGAAAAACGTCGGGCAATCATCAACCAGCAGGTTCGCCCCGGCATGAGTCGCCTGGAAGTGGAAAGCGCCCTGGGCAGGCCGGATCGGATCAGCACGAGCAACACCGCAACACGCTATCACTACAACCTGAAACGAGGTCGTAGCAGTCTGGTGGTGCTGGATGAGAAGGGATGTGTCAAAGGCTAGCCGGCGTCACGAACCCAAACGCCAGACAGCAAAAAGCCCGCAACCAGTGCGGGCTTCTTGGTGTATGGTGCACTCGACAGGATTCGAACCTGTGACCGCTCGGTTCGTAGCCGAGTACTCTATCCAGCTGAGCTACGAGTGCATGTGTGTTTTTAGACCAGATCACAACTGGTTGAAGCCACGTTGTTTGTATCACTACCCACAACGCTTAAATGGTGCACTCGACAGGATTCGAACCTGTGACCGCTCGGTTCGTAGCCGAGTACTCTATCCAGCTGAGCTACGAGTGCATTTGATGCCGCGCATTATAGGCCGTGAAATCTTTTTGTAAAGCGCTTTTTTCTAGTAATTTCAACAACTTACCGAAGAAGCCAGATTCACACGTACTACACAAATAATGGCGGAGAAGGGGGGATTCGAACCCCCGACACCCTTTTGAGGTGTACTCCCTTAGCAGGGGAGCGCCTTCGGCCACTCGGCCACCTCTCCGCAACACGGGGCGTATAATAACCAACCTTTCCCCGTTTGCAAAGCAAAAAATCAAATAAAATTAATGGCTTGGTTCTTCGTCCTTCTCTTTCTTGATCCGCAGGTAGATTTCCTCACGGTGTACGGCCACTTCCTTGGGGGCATTGACCCCAATTCGTACTTGATTTCCTTTGACGCCAAGCACGGTCACAGTGATTTCACCGTCACCGATGATCAGGCTCTCTGCGCACCGACGAGTCAGAATCAGCATACCTTTCTCCTACACGCACTTCAGTTCAGGGACAACAGTCTGCAAAAAGGGCTTCGGCTTACAGGCTATATAGCCATTGCCCTACACCCCTGAGTATTGACCAGCGTAGGCAAAAGAACAGCACCCACCCACGCCTATCAAGAAAAACAAAGGGCGCGGTTCAACCGCGCCCTTGGGGACTAGGCGTTATTCGCCCTGTCGGGCCGGGGCATCGAGCTCGAAAGCCGTGTGCAGCGCGCGTACCGCCAGTTCCAGGTACTTCTCTTCGATCACCACGGAGACCTTGATCTCCGAAGTCGAGATCATCTGGATATTGATGCTTTCCTTGGCCAGGGCCTCGAACATGCGGCTGGCCACGCCCGCGTGGGAGCGCATGCCAACACCGACGATCGACACCTTGGCGATCTTGGTGTCGCCGACCACTTCACGGGCACCGATCTCACGCGCGGTGTTTTCCAGGACGGTTTGCGCGGCCTGGTAATCGTTGCGGTGCACGGTGAAGGTGAAGTCGGTGGTGTTATCGTGCGCAACGTTCTGCACGATCATGTCGACTTCGATGTTCGCGGCACTGATAGGGCCGAGAATCTTGAAGGCCACGCCGGGGGTGTCTGGCACGCCACGGATGGTCAGCTTGGCTTCATCGCGGTTGAAGGCGATGCCGGAAATGATCGGCTGTTCCATGGATTCCTCTTCATCAATAGTAATGAGGGTACCCGGACCCTCTTTGAAGCTGTGCAGGACGCGCAGCGGAACGTTGTACTTGCCGGCGAACTCGACCGCACGGATCTGCAACACCTTGGAACCGAGGCTGGCCATTTCCAGCATCTCTTCGAAGGTGATCTTGTCCAGGCGCTGGGCCTGGGCGACGACGCGCGGATCGGTGGTATAGACGCCATCGACGTCGGTGTAGATCTGGCATTCGTCAGCCTTCAAGGCCGCCGCCAGCGCCACGCCGGTGGTGTCGGAACCGCCACGCCCGAGGGTGGTGATATTGCCGTGCTCGTCGACGCCCTGGAAACCGGCGACCACTACCACGCGACCGGCCTTCAGATCGCCACGAATCTTCTGATCGTCGATCTGCAGGATGCGCGCCTTATTGTGCGCGCTGTCGGTCAGGATCCGCACCTGGTTGCCGGTGTACGAGACCGCCGGTACACCGCGCTTGATCAGTGCCATGGCGAGCAAGGCGATGGTCACCTGCTCACCGGTGGAAACGATCACATCCAGCTCACGGGGAACCGGCTGCTGATCGCCACTGATTTGCTTGGCCAGTTCGATCAGGCGGTTGGTCTCGCCGCTCATTGCGGACAATACAACCACCAGGTCATCGCCGGCCTCACGGAACTTCTTAACCTTGTCGGCTACCTGCTCGATTCTCTCGACGGAGCCGACCGAGGTACCTCCGAATTTCTGTACGATCAAAGCCATTTCTAAGCCGCCTCAGCCCGTAAAGGGGCGCCCATTAATCATTCAACTTCACAGCTGCGGTGCCTGCCACTAGACAGCAGGCACCCGTCGCGGCCTTTAAACGCCCTGTTCGACAAACGGCACGGTCAGGGCCAGTGCGGCATCCAGTTGCGCAGCGTCGATACCGCCGCCTTGCGCCATGTCCGGACGACCGCCGCCCTTCCCGCCCACTGCCGCAGCGGCTTGTTTCATCAGATCACCGGCTTTGAGTTGGCCAGTCAGGTCCTTGGTCACGCCTGCGACCAGAACGACCTTTTCCTCATGGACACTGCCGAGCAGGATCACTGCGCGGCCGAGTTTGTTTTTCAGTTGATCGACCAGCGCCAGCAGCGCCTTGCCATCCTGCCCGTCCAGGCGCACGGCCAGGACCTTGACGCCCTTGACGTCCAGGGCCGAAGCCGACAGGTCATCGCCCGCCGCACTAGCGGCCTTGGCCTGCAATTGCTCCAGCTGTTTCTCCAGCAGGCGGTTGCGTTCCAGCACCGCCGACAGCTTGTCGATCAGGTTGTCGCGACTGCCCTTGATCAGGTTCGCGGCTTCCTTGAGTTGCTCTTCCGCAGCGTTCAGGTAAGCCAGCGCCGCAGCCCCCGTGACCGCTTCGATACGCCGTACGCCCGAGGCGACGCCGCCTTCGCTGGTAATTTTCAGCAGGCCGATATCGCCGGTGCGGTTGGCGTGGATACCGCCACACAGTTCAACGGAGAAATCGCCGCCCATGCTCAGTACGCGAACGCTGTCACCGTACTTCTCGCCGAACAGCGCCATGGCGCCCTTCTTCTTGGCGGTGTCGATATCGGTTTCTTCGGTTTCCACCGCCGAGTTCTTGCGGATCTCGGCGTTGACAATGTCTTCCAGGGCCTTGAGCTGCTCAGGCTTGATGGCTTCGAAATGGCTGAAGTCGAAGCGCAGGCGCTGACTGTCGACCAACGAGCCCTTCTGCTGGACGTGCTCACCCAACACCTGGCGCAACGCGGCGTGCAGCAAGTGCGTGGCCGAGTGGTTCAGGGACGTGGCGTGACGCACATCGGCGGCCACCTGGGCGTCAACCTGGGCACCGACCAGCAAGCTGCCTTGCGCCAGGACACCGTGGTGCAGGAACGCGCCGCCGGTCTTGGTGGTGTCGCGCACCTCGAAGCGAGCCGCAGCCGCCTTGAGATAACCGCAATCACCGACCTGGCCGCCCGACTCGGCATAGAACGGCGTCTGGTCGAGGACGACAACGCCTTCTTCGCCTTCATTCAAGACGTCGACCGACTGTCCTTCTTTATAGAGCGCCACGACTTTCGCCGAACCGCTGGTAGCGCTGTAGCCGGTGAACTCGGTGGCGACGTCGACCTTGACCAGGCTGTTGTAGTCCATGCCGAAGGAGCTGGCCGAACGCGCACGCACGCGCTGGGCTTCCATCTCGCGCTCGAAACCGGCCTCGTCGAGGGTCAGGCTGCGTTCGCGGGCGATGTCGCCGGTCAGGTCCATCGGGAAACCGTAGGTGTCATACAGCTTGAACACCACGTCGCCCGGGACCACCGAGCCCTTGAGTTCGGCCAGGTCCTGCTCGAGGATCTTCAGGCCCTGCTCCAGGGTCTTGGCGAACTGCTCTTCTTCAGCCTTGAGCACGCGCTCGATATGCGCCTGCTGGGATTTCAGCTCGGGGAAGGCTTCGCCCATCTCGGCGACCAGGGCCGCAACGATCTGGTAGAAGAAGCTGCCCTTGGCGCCCAGCTTGTTGCCGTGACGGCAAGCGCGACGAATGATCCGACGCAGTACGTAGCCACGACCTTCGTTGGACGGCAGCACGCCGTCGGCAATCAGGAAGCCGCAAGAGCGAATATGGTCAGCCACGACTTTCAGGGACGCCTGATTGTCGTTGGTGCAACCGATGGCCTGGGCCGAAGCGCTCAGCAGGCTCTGGAACAGGTCGATTTCATAGTTGGAGTGAACGTGCTGCAACACCGCACTGATCCGCTCCAGGCCCATGCCGGTGTCCACCGACGGTGCCGGCAGCGGATGCAACACGCCATCGGCGGTGCGGTTGAACTGCATGAACACGTTGTTCCAGATTTCGATGTAGCGGTCGCCGTCTTCTTCCGGCGAGCCGGGTGGGCCACCCCAGATATCGGCGCCGTGATCGTAGAAAATCTCGGTGCACGGACCGCACGGGCCGGTATCGCCCATGGTCCAGAAGTTGTCGGACGCATAAGGCGCGCCCTTGTTGTCACCGATACGGACCATACGTTCGGCCGGCACGCCGACTTCCTTGGTCCAGATATCGTAGGCTTCGTCGTCGGTCGCATAGACCGTGACCCAGAGTTTTTCCTTCGGCAGGTTCAGCCACTTGTCGGACGTCAGGAAGGTCCAGGCGAAGGTGATCGCATCACGCTTGAAATAGTCGCCAAAGCTGAAGTTGCCGAGCATTTCAAAAAAGGTGTGGTGACGGGCGGTATAACCGACGTTTTCCAGGTCGTTGTGCTTGCCGCCGGCGCGCACGCATTTCTGACTGCTGACCGCGCGGGTATAGGCGCGCTTTTCCTGACCCAGGAAGCAGTCCTTGAACTGGTTCATCCCCGCGTTGGTGAACAGCAGGGTCGGGTCGTTGCCCGGAATCAAAGAGCTGGAGGCTACACGGGTGTGGCCTTGCTGTTCGAAGAAGCGAAGGAAGGCTTCACGGATTTCTGCGCTTTTCATAGGTTCTTCCACGGAGTCTGCGGCCAAACGCAAGTGCATCACATCCAAAAGGGTTTGCGACTTGCAAAGGGCCGCATTATATCGGCCCTGCGCCTTGGGTACAGCGTGTTTATACGATAGAAACCGTCAATTGGACGGCCTGCTGCCTCATTCACGGCCAAATTCGGCCAATACCGCAACAACTTGTTCAACTTGCGTACGTCCGACGTCCCGGTACCCCGGGTCGTTTCCACCTGTTCGACGACAGGTCGGGCCGGTGTTTACTGAAGAATTTCGATAGTCATTATCGAAACGACGACATGCGCCCCCTGAAAATATATGTTAAAAACTCAGCGCCGCCAGAAAGTCTGGCGACAACGTTCTCAGGGCGGGGTGCAACTCCCCACCGGCGGTAATGGCGCGCAATGCGTCTAGCCCGCGAGCGCTTGACGACTCCCACGGCCTTCGCCGTCGGTCGACAAGGTCAGCAGACCCGGTGTGATCCCGGGGCCGACGGTCATAGTCCGGATGAAGAGAGAACGGGATTGACACCCAGGGGCCGTCCGCTGAATCCGTGTGTGCCTGTGAGCATCCCACAGTGAAGCTGAACGCACCCTTGAATCCCATTCGATTCATATCGCCCTGTTTTTCACACAAACAGGAGTCAGAACAGATGCAACCCACCACCATTCATCACAACCAACGTATCGCCTTTATCCAGGCCTGCTGGCACAAGGATATTGTCGATCAGGCACGTCACGGTTTTGTCTCGGAAATCGCCAAGCTCGGTTATCAGGAAAGCGATATCGATTTCTTTGAAGTCGGCGGCGCGTTCGAAATCCCCCTGCATGCCAAGCTGCTGGCCAAATCCGGGCGTTATGCCGGCGTGGTCGCCGCAGGCCTGGTGGTCGACGGCGGAATCTATCGCCACGACTTCGTCGCCACGGCGGTGATCGACGGCCTGATGCAGGTCCAGCTGGACACCGAAGTGCCGGTGTTTTCGGTGGTCTTGACCCCGCACCACTTTCACGCCGGTGAAGAACACCAGAAGTTCTTCTTCGATCACTTCGTACACAAGGGCCAGGAAGCGGCAAAAACCTGCGCCGACACCCTGAACAAGCTGCGCGCCCTGCCACGTCCAGTGCCACAGAAACTCGCGGTCTGATACGCCCCCCCGCACCTGCCGGCCCCAACCGGCAGGTCATAACTATCTACCCTCTCCCGCCGGCGCCAATGCGCTTAAGTGGATTCGACATTCGGCCCTTTCAGGGGCTCTCGAAACCCACCGCCCGCGGAGACACCGCTACATGAACGACTTCTCCAGACTCGGCAAGACCCGCCCCGTCATGCCCCACCAGGAACACCGGATCGACGGCAACGTCGAAACCCGCCAGCCACGCATCGTCCCCTTGAACGAGTACCCAGGGGACCAGAGAGTCATGCACACCCATCAGCTTCACCAGAACGAGAATGCCCTGGTGGAGCGCAAGAAACTTGATGCTGCACCTGATTATCATGGACCGAAAGACCATCTGGTCTTCACCACCGGCGAGCGCTCCGACCGTGTGCACCTGTATATGACCGACCATCTGGTCCTGGATATCAATGACTGGCGCTATCACCTGGCAACCTCCTCTTCCACCCAGGTCCTGGTCCTGCGTACCCGGGGTGGCGATGACGACATCAGGGTGGACGACGACGTGCAGATCACGGTGTTCATCGACTCGGGGCCGGGAGACGACCGGCTGCTCTGTGGAGGCGGCTTCACCAAGGTCAATGCCGGCCCCGGCAACGATCGGATCTTCACACGCACGGGCGCCAGCTACATCGAGGCCGGAGAAGGCGACGATATCGTCACGGCCCAGGGCAGCGGCCCCATGACCGTCTATGGCGGCCAGGGCCACGACACCCTGAGCGGCGGCAAAGGCGCCTGCTTTATTGACGGTGGACAGGGCGACGACGTGCTGCACGGTGGCACAGGCCATAGCAGCGTGCTCAGCGGAGCCCGCGGCGACGATCAGATCACCCCCGGCAGCGGTCACACCACGATCTACACCGGGACAGGCACGGACTTCATCACCCACCTGAGACCCGATGTGCAATTGTTCAACGCCTACTCCGCGTCCGAACCCGCGCCCCCCACCCTGCCCGATGACCCCGGCGTCATCATCGCCGCCAAGGGCCTGGACAGTTGCGGCGTGGTCGTCGAGGGCACGCCAGGCTTTCAGGAACGGGTCAATGACGACCTCAGGCTGCTGCTGGGTTCAGGCAACGGCCGGCAGTTGCTCGACGCCCTCGGCCGGGCCAGGGAAACCACCGGCGCCCCGGTGTTGGTCAAGGAACTGAGCGAGGAGGAAAACGGCATGTGCTTCCCGGTACGCGCGGAGCATGACAACCCGTTTGTCACCGACGGGCACGCCGGCATTCCGGTGCCCGGCTGCACGGTGTACTACGACCCCTCGTTCCTCAAGGACGAAGTCACCAGCATCGTGCATCTCTACCACGAACTCTGCCATGCCTATAACTTCATGACCGGGACGGTCTTTCCGGGCTACAGCGCGGACGGCGCGGGCATAAGCCGCCTTCCTGGCCTCCCCGTTGCCAATGCCGAACTCCAGGCCGTCGGCCTGAACATCCAGGGCCCTCCGTTCAACTTCGATACCCACCCCGCAACCCAACCCTTGATCACCAACCCCACAGCCTTTACCGAAAACGGCTTGCGCCAGGAGTTCGGCATCCCGCTGCGCAGGCAGTACCGGGATGACTGAGCGGACGCTCCTCTCGTAGTTCGCCTTACCTCTGCAGCCGATTTCTTAATGGAGCCTTCATGAACGGTTTTCCCGACACCCCGCCGATCAGGTCCGAACGCCTGATAGACGGCGGTGCTCGTTCCGTTGACGAGCACTACCAGATCGTCCAGGAATACCCGGACGACTACAAACCGACCTCGATCTACCGACTCTCGGCAGAGAATGACCCGGTCCTGATCGAGCGAAAGATCGTTTCGACACCCTACAATCCACGACAGCCGCCGCTGGACTACCTGATATTCACCACCGGCGATAGCGCTGACACCGTCAGGGTCCATTGCCCGCAAGAGCAATTGATCGTCGACCTCAACCACGACCGCTACCTGATCAACCCGGCCTCTGCCGAGCAGATACTGATCATCCGCACCGGCGCGGGGCCGGACAGGGTGACGGTCGATGAACAGGTGAAGATCCGGATCATCGTCGAAACCGCCGACGGCGACGATGTGATCCACAGCGAAGGCGCCGACACCCGGATCCATGCCGGTATTGGCGATGACTTCATCACCACTGGTGGGGGCAAGGCTTATGCTTATATAGAGGCCGGAGAAGGCAACGACATGATTTTTGTCGAAGGTGACGCCACCGTCTACGGCGGCGCCGGCAATGATCATATCAGCGCCACCGCCAGCCTGGACGACAGTCACCATCTGCTCAACGGCGGTCAAGGCAACGACCTGCTGATCGGTGGCCGCGGGCACAGCATCCTCTGTGGAACCGACGGCGACGACACTATCCTGGCCGGCGTCGGGACCAACACGATCTACACCGGCAAAGGCCGGGACACGGTCATGTTGATCAAGCCGACGGACCACGTCTTCAGCAACGACAGCCGCGACCAGTTGTTCCAGGCCGCCCCTCAACCACCCGCCAATGCCGAGGAGTTGCGTGTTCACGCGTCGTCTTCCGAAGGTTTCCAGATAACCCTGTTCAGCAGCCCGAGCCTTGAGCAGGCCGGTATCGTGATCAACGGTTCAGCGGCATTCCAGGACCGGGTCAATGACGACCTGAGGCTTCTGAGCGCTTCTCCCCGGGGCAGCCAGCTTTTATCGGTGTTGAACAAAAAGGCCAGGGAACAGGGCATCGCCGTCACGATCAACCCGCTGGAATATGAGCGGAATGCGCTGTATCTGGTCAATGCCCAGGCCCCGGGCGATCCCTACATCAGCGATACCCGCGCGGGAGACGGGCTCCCGGGGGGAAGCATCCACTACAACCCCGCGGTTGAAATCGACGCAACCCCCGGCGTCGTATTGCTCTATCACGAACTCTGCCATGCCTATAACAGAGTGACCGGAACGTCTTTCCCCGGGTATGGCTTCGACGGCCCGCGTGACGATAAATCCCCCCGCAGGGTGCCGAATGTAGAACTGCAAGCCATCGGTCTGCCAGCTGAAGCAAGGCCCTTCGATTTCGACGCGGATCCGAGCACTCCGCCCTTGGACACCAACCCGACGCCCTTCACTGAAAACGGCTTGCGTGAAGAGCTGGGATTGGCCCCGAGAACCCGGGTAACGCCAGACTAAACCAGGGTCTCGTCGCTGGACGGCACCACCAGGATCCCCGCCCGCAGGCCGTTTTTCACCTTCGGGTTGGGGAAAATGATCCGTGCGCCCTGCTCTTCCACGACCCAACGACTGTTCGCCAGGTCCTCGGCCAGCAGGTAGCCCTTGGGCAGTTCCGAGAAGTTCTCGATATCCGCCGGCAGGTGCATCAGGAAACTGTCGCTGTGCTTGATGATTTCCCGCGCAACGCTGAACAGCTGCAAACCTTCCAGCGTTTCATCGGTGACCGGCTCGCTGCCCTCGATGATCTGCTTGAGGCGCAGCTCCAGGCGCGACACATCCACGCCCTCGTTCTGCCCGAACGGACGGGCCTTGCCCAGTTCCAGGGTAAAGGACTCGGCGCCCAGCTTGTCGTAGGTGTAGCTGCTGAAGACGATGGAGGGCTTGTTCTGCAACAGCACCGCCGTCATCCCGGCCGCACGCAAACGGGCCAGCTCGCGACGGGAATGGGCACGCCCTTCCTTGTACGGATAGAGCGCGAACTGTTCGATCTTCGAACCGCGAATGGCGGTGTGCAGGTCATAGTGCAGGCGCTCGCGATCCGGCAGGCTGAAGAAACTCGCCGCCAGACGCTCCAAATCGCAAGCGCGCAAGGCTTCGCTGCCACTGCTCTGCTCATGCCGGCCATTGAACAGCCGATTGACGTCCTGCTCGACAAATCGCTCGCCGCGACGTATCGCCTCGGGGTTGCCGAACAGGAACAGAATACGTGCGCGGGGCTTCAGGTCGCCCCGGGCAATGTCGTGCAACAGGCGATCGAGCAGCTCGATCGGCGCTGTTTCGTTACCGTGGATACCGGCGGACAACAGCAGGTCCAACCCGTTGTCCCGGGCCTCGGGAGGCCGCACTTCGAGTGCGCCCTCACTCAGCCAGCGCATGCGCACACCGTCGACCGTCAGTTGAGTCTTCTCCGCCGGTTCACGACCGGCGAGGGTCAGTTCAAGCAGTTTGCCGAGGGCGAGCATGGCGCGGTATTCCTTAATCAGTGATGGTGATCGCAGTCGGGGCCGTGGACATGATCGTCTTCGCCAATCTCGGCCGGCTCCATCTCCAGTTGCAGGCTGACCAGGTTGGTCGCCAGCGGACGCAACAACAGGTTGGCGTATTCGGCATCACCTTCTTCGACATCCACGCCGATCAGCAGTTGGCCGCGGCCGTCGTGCTGAATCCACAATTCCTTGCCCTGCCAGATCACCGCGACGCGGGTGCAGGAGGTTTCCAGTTGAGTGCCGTCGGTGTCTTCAAGGATCAGCTGCAGGGTATCGCTCATGTTTTAGGCTCTCGTCTGGAAGTAAAACGCCGCGCTCCAAGACAGAGCGTCGGCCTTCAATTGATCTGGAATGGGTAAACCGAGCCCAGTTTAAGGATTTGCGTCAGTTCATCCAATGCCGCTCGGCACTCAAGCAACAACTGCGGGTCAGCCAGATCGCTTTCACGCAGGCTGTCGCGGTAGTGCTTGTCGACCCACTGGGTCAGCGTGCCATACAACGGCGCCGTCATGATAACCCCCGGATTGACCGCCGCCAGTTCGTTTTCCTTCAGCGCCACACGCAACCGCAGGCACGCCGGGCCACCGCCGTTCTGCATGCTCTGCTTGAGGTCGAAGACCTTGACCTCGCGAACCGGACCGCCGGAACTGGTCAGCTCTTGCAGATAGGCCCAGACCCGCGGGTTGCCGCGGCACTCTTCCGGCACGATCAGCAGCATGCCGCCCTCGGCACGGTTCAACAGCTGGCTGTTGAACAGGTAGGAACGCACCGCGTCTTCCACTGCTACTTTCGAGCGCGGCACGCAGATCGACTGGAAGTTGCCGCCACGCTTGGCCAGCTTGCCGTGCAACTCGGCGAGCATCTGCTCGGTGTCGAGGAAGGCGTCCTCGTGGTAGAACAACACCTCGCCGTTACCCACCGCGATCACGTCGTTGTGGAACACACCCTGGTCGATCACCGCCGGGTTCTGTTGAGCATAGACCACGCCGTCATCGCTCAGGCCGTGCAGCCGGGCGACCGCCTGGGAGGCCTCGAGGGTCTGGCGCGCCGGGTATTTCTGCGGGGCCGGGTAGCGGGTGTCGAAGGCGCTGCGTCCGAAGACAAAGAACTCGACACCGGCTTCGCCGTACTCACGGCAGAAACGCGTGTGGTTGGCCGCACCTTCATCGCCGAACTGGGCGACGGCAGGCAGTGCCGCGTGATGGGCGAAGTGCTTGGCATCGGCGAACATCGCCCCCAGCACGCGGCTGGTAGTCGGGTGTTCGATGCTGCGGTGGTATTTGCAGTTGAGGTTGGCGGCGGTGAAATGCACGCGGCCGTCGGCGGTGTCGGCACTCGGGCTGACGGTGCCGGCGTTGGCCACCCACATGCTCGACGCCGAGCAACTGGCGACCAGCAGCGGCATCGCCTGTTTGGCGGCCTGCTCGATCACCTGCGCATCGCTGCCGCTGAAACCGAGGCTGCGCAGGGCGGCCACATCCGGGCGCTCCTGCGGGGCCAGCACGCCCTGGACAAAACCCATGTCCATCAGCGCTTTCATTTTCGCCAGGCCTTGCAGCGCCGCTTCCCTGGGGTTGGAAGCCTGCTGGCTGTTGCTCTGGGACGCGACGTTGCCGTAGGACAGGCCGCCGTAGTTATGGGTCGGGCCTACAAGACCGTCAAAATTGACTTCAAAGGATTTCATCGGCGAGGCTCCACGAATCTGTTTTTATAAGCACATATCATCTGCGTATGACGACTCAGGAGAGCCGAACACCCGGCGTCAAGGTCGCCGGCACTGTCAGACTCGGGGTTTCCAGCGACGCCACCGGGTACGCGCAATAATCCGCCGCGTAGTAGGCACTGGCGCGATGATTACCCGAGGCCCCGACCCCGCCGAACGGCGCGCTGCTCGCAGCACCCGTCAGTTGTTTGTTCCAGTTGACGATCCCGGCCCGGCTTTCCAGCCAGAACTGCTGGTAACGCGCTTCGGAATCCGACAGCAGGCCTGCCGCCAAACCGTATTGCGTGTTGTTGGCCTCGGCAATCGCCGCGTCGAAATCAGCGTAGCGAATCACTTGCAGCAAGGGCCCGAACAATTCCTCGTCAGGGCGATCAGCCACTGCCGTTACATCCAGAATACCCGGGGTCAGCAACGCCGCATTGGCTTGTGGCTGAGTCATTTCCAGCAACGCCAACGCGCCATGCCCCAACAGATGCGCCTGGGCATCCATCAACGCACGCGCGGCACCGAGGGACACCACCGAGCCCATGAACGGTGCCGGCTGCTGGTCGAACGCACCGACTTCAATGGTCGCGCTGACCGCCACCAGGCGCTCCAGCAACTTGTCGCCCCAGGCCCCTTCAGGCACCAACAGGCGACGGGCACAAGTGCAACGCTGGCCTGCCGAGATAAAGGCCGACTGGATAATGGTGTACACCGCCGCGTCGAGGTCCTGGACCTGATCGACCACCAGCGGGTTGTTGCCGCCCATTTCCAGGGCCAGGATCTTGTCCGGACGCCCAGCGAATTGCTGATGCAAATGGTTGCCGGTGCGGCTCGAACCGGTGAAGAACAGACCGTCGATACCCGCGTTCGCCGCCAGGGCGATCCCGGTTTCCCGCGCGCCTTGCAACAGGTTCAAGACACCCGCTGGCAGACCGGCTTCGATCCAGCACTGCACCGTCAGTTCGGCGACCTTCGGGGTCAGCTCGCTCGGTTTGAACAGCACGCTGTTACCCGCCAGCAACGCCGGCACGATATGGCCATTGGGCAAATGGCCCGGGAAGTTGTAAGGACCGAACACCGCCACCACACCGTGGGGCTTGTGACGCAACACGGCGGTGGCGTCGCCCAGCGGGCCGCTCTTCTCGCCGGTACGCTCACGGTAACTCTGCACCGAGATGGCGATCTTGTTGACCATGCTGGTCACTTCGGTCGCCGCCTCCCACAGGGGCTTGCCGGTTTCTTCACCGATGCAGCGGGCCAACTCGTCGGCACGGCTTTTCAAGTGCGCGGCAAAACTTTCGAGTACGCCAATACGCTCGTCGAGGGAACGCTTGGCCCAGGCCGGAAACGCCTGGCGCGCGGCCTGCACGGCGGCCTCGACCTGTGCGGCGCTGGCGCCCTTGCCGGACCACAGCACTTGCTGGGTCACCGGGTTCAACGATTCGAAGGCTTCGCCCTGGCCTTCCTGCCAGGCACC
>Ga0209888_1000572_pt1 | contig 17210 bp, 18 predicted proteins | sample OrgsoiDNA_201059_FD_185807 | JGI IMG/M metagenome (GOLD analysis project Ga0209888, IMG submission 185807) | Permafrost soil microbial communities from the Arctic, to analyse light accelerated degradation of dissolved organic matter (DOM) -... | ecosystem: Environmental > Terrestrial > Soil >...
GCCTGCGACCCTCTGTCCCAAGGCTCACAGCCGTTGTGATGGAGAACTGCATGACCCGTTACGCCCTGATCACCGGCGCTTCCAGCGGCATCGGCCTGGCACTGGCCGAAGCCCTCGCGCGCCGCGGTCGCAGCCTGATTCTGGTGGCACGCCAGCGTGATCAGCTGGAAACCATTGCTCTCGAACTGACCCAGCGCTTCGGTGTCGAGGTGCTGTTTCGTGCCTGCGACCTGAGCGAGCCGCTGCGCCTTTCCGGTTTTCTGCTGGAACTGGAAGAAGGTGAGCGACAGATCAACCTGTTGGTCAACTGCGCCGGCCTCGGCACCTGCGGCCCGTTCCTGGCCCAGGATTGGGGGACGGAGCAGGACCTGATCGAGGTCAACATCCTTGCCCTGACCCGACTTTGTCATACCCTGGGTAATCTCATGGCAATACAGGGTGGCGGGCAAATCCTCAACGTCGCCTCCGTCGCGGCGTTTCACCCCGCGCCCTGGATGAGCAGCTATTACGCGAGCAAGGCTTATGTGCTGCACTTCTCCGAAGGCCTGCGCGAAGAGCTTAAGAAAACCGGTATCAAGGTATCAGTGCTCTGCCCGGGCCTGACCCGGACCGCGTTCTTTCGCACAGCACAGTTGGCCGTCGAAAAGCTTTCGAACAGCAAGCTGATGATGAGCCCCGAAGAAGTGGCGCTGTATGCCGTGCGCGCGCTGGACAAGAACCGTGCGGTGATCATTCCCGGCTGGCGTAACCGCTGGCTGGCCCGAGCCCCGCGCCTGATGCCGCGCTGGGCAATGCGCAAACTCGCCGGTGTCGCCACCAAGGCCTATTGCCCTCGCTGAAACTTGAACTCACGGCCCTGTCCGTACAGACTCTGGCCCGACCCACTCAATGGAGAAACAGCTGTGGATACTCTGTTCACCAAGATCATCAACAGAGAAATACCCGCGAAGATCATTTACGAGGATGACCAGGTCCTGGCCTTCCACGATATCGCCCCGCAGGCACCGGTGCATTTCCTGGTCATTCCGAAAAAACCGGTACGCACGCTTAATGACCTGACCGAAGAGGACAAGGCCCTGGCCGGTCATATCCTCTTCACCGCCCAGCGCCTGGCCCTGGAACTGGGGTGTGAGAAAGGCTTTCGTGTGGTGATGAACTGCAATGAAGAAGGTGGGCAGACCGTCTATCACATTCATATGCATGTGCTGGGTCAACGCCAGATGAACTGGCCACCGGGCTGATACAACCTCACGAACACCCCGATCTGTAGGAGCTGGGCTTGCCCGCGAAGCTTTTAGCGTCCTTGAGACCCCTTCGCTGTGATGCGGCGTCCCGACAAACCAAGCTCCTACAGGACTAGCGATGTCTGCAAGATTGCGTACTGCCGCAACATCCCTCCATGACCCAACGCAAACCTTCCGCTCTCGATTGCGGTAAACTGCAGGCCGAGATTTTTCCCGGAGGTCAGCATGACTACCCAACGTCACTACTCGCCGATTGACCGTCTTCTGCTGCAAGCCGATACCGCTATGCGCACCCTGCTGCCGTTCAGCGGCCAGCCCTACCGTCCGTCGCCGGCCATCGTGCAGCCCGACGCGCCGCTGAGCGAGGACGACAGCCGTCACGTCGCCGGCCTGATGCGCATCAACCATACCGGGGAAGTCTGTGCCCAGGCGCTTTATCAAGGCCAGGCCCTGACCGCCAAGCTGCCCCACGTCCGCGCCGCCATGGAAAAGGCTGCCGAAGAAGAAGTCGATCACCTGGCCTGGTGCGAACAACGCATCCGCCAGTTGGGCAGTCATCCCAGCGTGCTCAACCCACTGTTCTATGGCCTGTCCTTCGGCATCGGTGCCGCCGCCGGGCTGATCAGCGACAAGGTCAGCCTGGGTTTTGTCGCTGCCACCGAAGACCAGGTGTGCAAACACCTGAACGAACACCTGGAACAGTTGCCGGCCGAAGACGAAAAGTCCCGGGCGATCCTCGAACAGATGCGCATCGACGAAGAACATCACGCCGAGTCAGCGCTGGACGCCGGCGGTTTCCGCTTCCCGGCCCCGGTGAAATTCGGCATGAGCCTGCTGGCCAAGGTCATGACCAAGAGCACCTACCGCATCTGACCCACCGCGACTCCGCCCAGGAGCCGACAAAAAGAAGGGCGCCACTGGGGCGCCCTTCTTTTTTGGCCGAAAAACCTACATCGGCATATTGCGCGCGTAGAAGATCTCCAGCATTTCGTGTTTCACCCGCTCGGTCACCTGGCCCCGCTGCTCCGACGAGAGGTTGCTGGTCGCGTCGCCAAACAGGTAGTTGTCCAACTCGAAGTCCTTGAGCAGCATCTTGGTGTGGAACAGGTTTTCCTGGTACACGTTCACATCCGTCATCTGATAGCTCTTGCGGCTGTCTTCCGAGAGATAGTTCTGGATCGAGTTGATCTCGTGATCGATGAAATGTTTCCTGCCTTCGACATCACGGGTGAAACCGCGTACTCGATAATCGACGGTGACGATGTCCGAGTCGAACTGGTGAATCAGGTAGTTGAGGGCTTTGAGCGGTGAAATGACGCCGCAGGTCGACACATCGATGTCCACACGGAAGGTCGCGATACCATCGACCGGATGGATTTCCGGGTAGGTATGCACCGTGATATGGCTCTTGTCGAGGTGAGCCAGGATAGTCTCGGGCAACGGGCCCGGGGATTCTTCGATCTGGCTGTCGGTTGGGGTCACCGGCTGTTCGGAGATCAGGATCGTGACACTGGCACCTTGAGGGTCGTAGTCCTGACGCGCGATGTTCAGGATATTGGCACCAATGATATCCACCACTTCCGTGAGGATCTGCGTCAGGCGTTCCGCGTCGTATTCCTGATTGATGTACTCGACGTAGGCCTGCTGGTCCTGCGGGGTTTCCGCATAGCAGATGTCATAGATGTTGAAGCTCAAGGTCTTGGTCAGGTTATTGAACCCGTGGAGCTTGAGTTTGCTTTTCACCGTTGGAAACTCTCTATGTCGATGCGGCACCGCCGCGTGATCAAGCATGCCCGTCAGTTGTGAACGACACAGCTGCGTAGGACGGTTAACACCTCTTCGCAATGGCGACTCTGGTTGTCTGTTCGGATCCGCGGCCGCAGACGTGCTGCTGGCCGGGCGCCCCGAAAAAAGTGGCGCGCGATGCAGACCTGAACGAGTGCTCGCCAGAGTCTGCATGGACTTTATGATAGTTGAATGTCGACTCAGCCGAGTTCGATGATCTCGTAGTCGTGAGTGATGGCAACGCCAGCGGCACCGAGCATGATCGAGGCCGAGCAGTATTTCTCCGCCGACAGCTCGATCGCCCGCTTGACCTGGGCTTCTTTCAGGCCACGGCCCTTGACCACGAAATGCAGGTGGATCTTGGTGAACACCTTGGGATCTTCAGTCGCGCGCTCGGCCTCGAGAAAGGCTTCGCAGCTTTCAACCGGCTGACGGGCTTTCTTCAGGATGCTGACCACATCGAAGTTGCTGCAACCGCCCAGCCCCAACAGCAGCATTTCCATGGGACGAACGCCCAGGTTGCGACCACCGCTTTCCGGCGGACCGTCCATGACCACCACATGCCCGCTACCGGACTCTCCGAGGAACATGGCTTCGCCAGCCCATTGGATGCGTGCCTTCATCACCTAGACTCCACTGCTGAAAAAAGGGAGCCAGCTTAGCACAGCCCCCCGCCCCGACAGGAAACCGGCAACGGGCGACGACCGGTCAGTCGACCACCTAAATTCCCCATTTCCCACACAATGCCTCTGTTATGCTGGCGCCAAATCACTGGCGTTATGCCAGCGTTGCAGCTATGCCTAAAAAAACAAACCACACCGCGCAGTCTTTTCGGGATACAACCATGGTTGCTCTGGCTTCCGCTTCCTCCCCCAAGATCAAGAACCTCGACAAACTGCTGATGCATTGTCAGCGCCGCCGCTACCAGGCCAAGAGCAATATCATTTGTGCCGGTGATCGCTCGCAAACCCTGTCGTTCATCATCAAGGGCTCGGTCACGATCCTGATCGAAGATGACGACGGACGGGAAATGATCATCGCCTACCTCAATGCCGGCGATTTTTTCGGCGAACTGGGCTTGTTCGAACAGGCCGGCCATGAACAAGAGCGCAGCGCCTGGGTGCGGGCCAAGGTCGAGTGCGAAGTGGCGGAGATCAGCTACTGCAAGTTTCGCGAACTGGCCCAGCAGGACCCGGATATTCTCTATGCCCTCAGCGGCCAGATTGCCCAACGCCTGCGCAACACCACTCGCAAGGTCGGAGACCTGGCGTTCTTCGACGTCACCGGTCGTGTTGCCCGTTGCCTGCTCGAACTGTGCAAGCAACCCGATGCCATGACCCACCCCGACGGTATGCAGATCAAGATCACCCGTCAGGAAATCGGCCGGATCGTCGGCTGCTCGCGGGAAATGGTCGGACGGGTGCTCAAGGATCTGGAAGAACAGAACCTGGTGCACGTCAAAGGCAAGACCATGGTGGTGTTCGGTACCCGTTAAGGCTGGAAGATGTCCTGCAACATCTGTTGGTACAGCTCGCTGAGCCGCTCAAGGAATAGCGGCGCGGCATACACCTCATGCAAGGCAATATGGCTTTGCGCCCTGACCCGGGCATCCAACTGACAGGCCTGGTTGAAGCGATTGACCGCCGCCACCATCGAGTCGCGCTCGTTATCCATCAACATCGCCCCATGCACCAACCCCACCGGCCGAGTGCCACCCTGGCTCTGGCGCCAGCGCTGGGCGGTGCCGACCATCTTGCGGGCATTGAGGTTGACGTTGAAGCGGCCGTCGCAGAACGCGCCGTCGATTTCGCCCAGGGAAGAAACGCCACCCAGCTCATCGAGGGCATCGCAGATCGGCTGGCACAGACGCCGATAACCGGTCTCGATGCGATTCTGGTCACCTTCGTGACGGGGTGGGGCATACACCAGGGCAATATTGACCGTGGCGCCGGACTGCGGCACCGGCTCGCCGCCGGTTTCACGCAGCAATACCGGCCAACCACTGGCCGCCAGGGCATCGCAGGCCGCGTCGAAACCCGGCAAGCGATTCAAGCGCCGTGGCATCACCAGGGCACGGTCGCTGGGTTGCCAGAACAACAGCCCCCAATCCTGCTCACCGGCACAGACCGAGGCCAGCAAATCCTGCTCGGCGCGCAGTCCGGCTTCGACAGTGAGGGCAACAGGCAGGGGCATCGAAGTCATCCTGATAGCAAGTCCCGGTCAGTCGAGGGTCGAGCCACTGATGGCCGGTGCACCACGCTCCGGGAAAAACAACCGCTGCAATTCATCACCCGGGCTGTCCGCGCGCATGAAGGCCTCGCCCACCAGGAACGAATACACCTCGCTGATTTCCATCAGCTCGACATCCGCCCGGTTGAGAATGCCGCTCTCGGTAATCACCAATCGATCGCGGGGGATGATCGGCAACAGATCGAGGGTGGTTTCCAGGCTGACCTCAAAGGTGTGCAGGTTGCGGTTGTTGATCCCGATCAGCGGCGTGTCGAGGACCTTCAAGGCCCGCTCCAGTTCGGCGGCGTCATGGGACTCCACCAGCACATCGAGACCGACGCCCTTGGCTACCGCAGCCAATTCGGCCATCAGCCCATCGTCCAGTGCCGCGACGATCAGCAGGATGCAATCGGCACCGAGGGCACGGGCTTCGACGATCTGATACGGGTCGACCATGAAATCCTTGCGGATCACCGGCAACTTGCACGCCGCGCGCGCCTGTTGCAGGTAAAGGTCGGAGCCCTGGAAATAGTCGACGTCGGTCAACACCGACAGGCAGGTAGCCCCGCCCTTTTCGTAGCTGCGGGCGATGTCGGCCGGGATGAAGTTCTCGCGGATCACGCCCTTGCTCGGCGAAGCCTTCTTGATTTCGGCAATCACCGCCGGCTGCTTCTGCTTCGCCCGCTCGATCAGCGCCTGGGCAAAACCACGCGGTGCGTCAGCAGACCGTGCCAGCGTCTCAAGCTCGGCCAGACTCACACGGGCACGGCGCTCAGCCACTTCCTCGGCCTTGCGGGCGAGGATTTTCTCCAGAACGGTTGGCACACTCATCCTTCATTCTCCTGCTTGAATACGGCGGTGAACGCGCCCAGCTCTTCGAGTTTTTCCCGGGCAAGGCCGGTGTGCAGTGCATCGTGAGCCAGGGCAACGCCTTCTTTGAGGCTGCTGGCATGGTCGGCGGCATACAGCGCGGCGCCGGCATTGAGCACGATCATTTCCGCGGCTTTCTGGCCGTTTTCGGTCTTGCGACGACCCAGGGCATCGCGGATCAGTTCCAGGGATGCCGCCGGGCTATCGACCACCAAGCCAAACAGACTCTGGCTTTTTATACCCAAGTCTTCAGGCTGGACCCAGTATTCAGTTATTGCACCATCTTTCAGTTCCGCCACAAAGGTGGGGGCGGCAAGGCTGAATTCGTCCAGGCCATCCTGGGAATGCACCACCAGGATGTGCTTGCTGCCCAGGCGGTGCAGCACCTCGGCCAATGGCCGACACAAGGCCTGGTTGAACACGCCGACCACCTGATGTTTCACGCCGGCCGGATTCGTAAGCGGGCCGAGCATGTTGAACAAGGTGCGCAGGCCGAGATCGCGGCGCGGACCGGCGGCGTACTTCATGGCGCTGTGATGGGTCTGGGCGAACATGAAGCCGATGCCGACATTGTCGATGCAACGCGCCACCTGGACCGGAGTCAGGTTGAGGTAGATGCCGGCGGCTTCGAGCAGGTCGGCACTGCCGCTTTTACCCGAGACCGCGCGGTTGCCATGCTTGGCCACGGTGCAACCGGCCGCCGCGACGACAAAGGCGGACGCCGTGGACACGTTGAAAATATTCGCCCCGTCACCACCGGTGCCAACCACATCGACCACCCCGTCAAGGGTCTTGAGTTCGACCTTGTCGGCCAACTCGCGCATCACCGAGACCGCGCCGACGATCTCGTCGATGCTTTCGCTCTTCATGCGCATGGCCATCATAAAGGCGCCGATCTGCGCCTCGGTGCATTGCCCGGTCATGATCTCGCGCATGACATCGCGCATTTCTTCAGTACTCAGGTCCAGATGAGCGACGATACGGCCCAGGGCTGTCTTGATATCCATGAAAACTCCTTAGCGCGTGCCGCCGGTCTGTTTGAGAAAGTTGGCGAACAGCTCGTGGCCCTGCTCGGAGAGAATCGACTCGGGGTGGAATTGCACCCCTTCGATGTTCAGTGTCTTGTGACGCAGGCCCATGATCTCATCGACCGAGCCGTCTTCCAGCTGGGTCCAGGCGGTCAGCTCCAGGCAGTCCGGCAAGGTTTCGCGCTTGACGATCAGGGAGTGATAGCGGGTAACGGTCAGCGGCAGGTTCAGGCCGGCGAACACGCCCTTGCCTTCATGGAACAGCGGGCTGGTCTTGCCATGCATCACCTGGCGGGCCCGCACCACATCGCCGCCAAAGGCCTGGCCGATGGATTGATGCCCGAGACAGACACCGAGGATCGGCAGCTTGCCGGCGAAATACTTGATCGCTTCCAGGGAAATGCCCGCCTCGGTCGGCGTGCAAGGACCCGGCGAGACGACGATGCGTTCCGGCTTGAGGGCTTCGATTTCGGCCACGGTCAATTCGTCGTTACGCACGACCTTGACGTCCGCGCCCAGCTCACCGAGGTATTGCACGACGTTGTAGGTAAACGAGTCGTAGTTATCGATCATCAGCAACATGACAAAAAGCTCCTCAGGCGTCGGACGCGGGGGTTTGTTCAGCGAGGGCGACCGCACGGAACATCGCGCGACGCTTGTTCAGCGTTTCTTCCCACTCCAGCGCCGGCACCGAGTCGGCGACGATGCCGCCACCGGCCTGCACATGCAACTCGCCGTCCTTGATCACCGCGGTCCGAATGGCGATGGCGGTGTCCATGTTGCCGTTCCAGGCGTAATAACCGACCGCGCCGCCATACACACCGCGCTTGACCGGTTCCAGTTCGTCGATGATTTCCATCGCACGGATCTTCGGCGCACCGGACAGAGTACCCGCCGGCAGGATTGCGCGCAGGGCGTCCATGGAAGTCAGGCCGCTCTTCAGTTGTCCGGTGACGTTGGACACGATGTGCATCACATTCGAGTAACGCTCGATCACCATCTTCTCGGTCAGTTTCACCGAACCGATCTCGGACACCCGCCCGGTGTCGTTGCGGCCCAGGTCGATCAGCATCAGGTGCTCGGCGATTTCCTTGGCGTCGGACAGCAGGTCGTCTTCCAGTGCCAGGTCGGCTTCCTCGGTAGCACCGCGTGGACGGGTACCGGCGATGGGGCGGACGGTGATCAGGTTGTCTTCGACCCGTACCAGCACTTCCGGCGAACTGCCGACCACATGGAAGTCGCCGAAGTTGAAGAAGTACATGTACGGCGTCGGGTTGAAGCAGCGCAGCGCCCGATACAGGTCGATGGGAGCGGCCTTGAAATCAATGGACATGCGCTGCGACGGCACGACCTGCATGCAATCACCGGCAAGGATGTATTCCTTGATGGTATCGACCGCCCGCTCATAGTCACCCTGGGTGAAACTCGAACGGAACACCGGGTCGGCGGCTGGTGGCCGGTCGAGCTCCAGGCCGCGACGCGGAGTGATCGGCTGACGCAGCTGTTCAAGCAATTCCTGCAGACGCGCCTGGCCTTGTTCGTAGGCGTTGTCCTGGGACGGATCGGCGAGGACGATGGCGTGCATCTTGCCCGCCAGATTGTCGAAGACCACCACGGCGTCGGAAACCATCAGCAGGATATCCGGCACACCCAGTGGGTCCGGATTCGGGCATTTGCCCAGACGCTTCTCCACGTAGCGCACGCAGTCATAACCGAAGTAACCCACCAGCCCGCCGTTGAAACGCGGCAGCCCGGCGATGGTCGGCACGTTGTAGCGCGCCTTGAAGGTCTCGACGAAATCCAGCGGATCCTCGGCTTCGCAGCGCTCGATCTCGACGCCGTCGTGGGTCACGCTGACCTGGTGGTCATGGACCCGCAGCACAGTGCGGCACGGCAGGCCGATGATCGAGTAACGGCCCCACTTCTCGCCGCCCTGCACCGACTCCAGCAGGTAGGAGTTGGGCTGGTCGGCCAGTTTCAGGTAGATCGACAACGGGGTATCGAAGTCGGCCAGGGTTTCGCAGGCAAGCGGGATGCGGTTGTAGCCGGCAGCGGCCAAACGCAGGAATTCTTCGCGGGTCATGATATGCCTCGTGGCTTGAGGGTCGAACAGTCAGGTATGCAAACGTGCCGCATGAGTCGCGGCCAGGATCAAGTCAGGCGCGCCAACGCCAGCGGGCCAGGGCCTTGATGACTTTCATCCAGAGTTTGCGAGTGACCACCACGATGGCGTTTCCAGGAGGGGATTGAACAGAGTCCGCCGACATTAGCTCAGCGCCAGCTTCCAGGCAACCGGGAATCAGTGCCCGCAGATCGTCGATGACCAGCGCCGGCTCTTCTTCGGCGATCGGACGGCCATGGTTGTAGCCATAACTGAGGGCCACGCAGGTGACGCCGGCGGCCTTGGCGGCCTGCACATCACTGCGCGAATCGCCGATAAACAGGCACTGCGAGGCCGGAATACCGGTCATTTTCATCACATGGAACAGCGCCGCCGGGTCGGGCTTGCGCTGCGGCAAGGTGTCGCCGCCGATGATCAGGCGGAAAAACCGTCCCAGCTTCATTTCATCCAGCAAAGGCGCGACGAACTGTTCCGGCTTGTTGGTGATCAGGGCCATTTCCATGCCCTGCTTCTGCATCCAGCTCAAGGTTTCCCGTACGCCGGGGTAGACCTGGGTCAGCTCATGGCCACCGGCATAGGCCTCCATGAAGATCGCCAAGGCCTGTTCGGCTTCGCCGTCGTCGACGCCCGAGTGATCGATATGACCGGCCAGCGCCCGGCGCACCAGGACCAGCACACCATTGCCGACCCACTCGCGCACCGCGTGCAACCCGGCCACCGGACGCCCGAGGGCAAGCAGCATTTTATCCACCGCCAAGGCCAGGTCGGGCACCGAGTCCACCAGTGTCCCATCCAGATCGAACATCACCAGCTTGGGTAAACGGCCCGGAAAAAGCTGCTCGAACACGGTCATGATCGAGCCAGCGCCAGTTCGGCGCGCATTTTCTCGATGACTTCACGGTAGTCCGGGGCATTGAAGATCGCCGACCCCGCGACAAAGGTGTCGGCACCGGCCGCGGCGATTTCGCGGATATTGTTGACGTTCACACCGCCGTCGATTTCCAGGCGGATATCGCGACCCGAGGCATCGATCAAAGCCCGCGCTTCACGCAGCTTGTCGAGGGTGCCGGGAATGAACTTCTGCCCGCCAAAACCCGGGTTGACGCTCATCAGCAAGACCATGTCGACCTTGTCCATCACGTACTTGAGCACGTCCAGAGGCGTGGCCGGGTTGAACACCAGGCCGGCCTTGCAACCGCCTTCGCGGATCAGTTGCAGGGAACGGTCGACGTGCAGCGTGGCTTCCGGGTGGAAGGTGATGTAGGTCGCACCGGCTTCGATGAAATCGCCGACGATGCGGTCCACCGGGCTGACCATCAGGTGTGCGTCGATGGGCGCGGTGACGCCGTACTTGCGCAGCGCCGCGCAGACCATCGGACCGATGGTCAGGTTGGGCACATAGTGGTTGTCCATGACATCGAAGTGCACGAAGTCTGCACCGGCAGCGAGCACGTTATCCACTTCCTCGCCCAGGCGGGCGAAATCGGCGGAGAGAATCGACGGAGCAATAACGAAGGGCTGCATGACGCACCTTTTTTGAGCATAAACACGATGGCGCGCATTGTATACCGCCTGCTTTGCCCCGCCCACCGTGACCGCGACGATCGGCCATACAGGCCCGAAATGCTTGAGCTAAAGCCCTCAGTAAGCGGCGCGGTAGATCTTTTCGATGTCCACCGCGCTCAATCGGCGGGGATTGTTGCGCATCAAACGCTCGGTAGCAGCCGCCTCTTCGGCCATGGCCGGGATCGCGTCCAGGGGTACCCCGAAGCTTGCGAGGCCGGCGGGAATTTCCACCGCGGCGCATAAATCGGTCATCGCGGCGACGGCCTTGTCGGCCGCCTCGATCAGGCTCAGACCGGTGACATTGACGCCCATGGCGATGGCAATCTCCTGCATGCGCTCGACACAGGCGATCTTGTTCCAGCTCATGACATAGGGCAGCAACAAGGCATTGCTGACCCCATGGGCGATATTGAAGCGTCCGCCCAACGGGTAGGCCAGGGCATGTACGGCACCGACGCCGGCATTGCCGAAAGCCATGCCGGCCATCAGGCTGGCGGTGGCCATTTCTTCGCGGGCCTGGAGGTTGGACGGATTGGCGTAGGCCTTGGGCAGCGCCGTAGCGATCAGCTTGATCGCACCAATGGCCAGGGCATCGGTAATCGGCGAGGCATTGAGTGACAGGTAGGCTTCAATCGCGTGGACCATCGCATCCACGCCACTGGCGGCGGTGACGCTGCGCGGACAGGTCAGGGTCATCTGCGGGCTGACCAGGGCCACGTCCGGGAGCAGGTAATCGCTGACGATGCCTTTTTTCAGCTGGGCCTGCTTGTCGGAGAGAATGGCGACATTGGTCACCTCGGAGCCGGTGCCGGCGGTGGTGGGGATGGCGATCAGCGGCGGGCCCTTGCGCGGCACCTGGTCGCTGCCGAACAGATCCTCCAGGGCTCCGTGGTAACCGGCGTAGGCACCGACACTTTTGGCGATGTCGATGGCGCTGCCACCACCCAGGCCGATCAGGCCGTCGTGCCCACCTTCGCGGTAGACCCGCATGCAGTCCTCGACAATGGCGATTTCCGGGTCGGGTAACACACGGTCGAAGATTGCATAGCTGCGTCCACCCAGGTGAGCCAGTGCCAGGTCGACAGTCCCTGACTTGACCAGTGCCGCATCGGTCACGATCAACGGATGGTCGACATTCAGCCGGGTCAGCTCATCGGCCAATTGCTCGATGGCGCCACGGCCGGTGATCAGTTTATGGGCGATCTTGAATGAGGAAATGCTCATGCTCGCAGCCTTCTTGTCGTGATGATCAGGGCACGGGCAAGCATAACCGGGATTGGCTTTGCTCTGTCATCCAGAATGATGAATGACAGAGTCGCCAGAGGATGCCTTTATCAGACCTGGGTCGTGCGCAATTTCTCGCTGCGCCCACGCAGCCATTCCAGGGTCAGCAGCAGGATCACCGAGAAGACGATCAGCAAGGTCGCCGCCGCGGCGATGGTCGGGCTGAGGTTCTCGCGAATGCCACTGAACATCTGCCGGGGCAGGGTCGCCTGTTCCGGGCCCGCCAGGAACAGGGTCACCACCACTTCATCGAACGAGGTCGCAAAGGCAAACAGTGCCCCGGAAATCACCCCCGGCGCGATCAGCGGTAAGGTCACCCGGCGGAACGCCGTCAGTGGCGATGCGCCCAGGCTGGCGGCAGCACGTACCAGGTTGTGATTGAAACCCTGCAAGGTCGCCGACACGGTGATAATCACAAAGGGCACACCCAACACCGCATGCACCACGATCAACGAGAAGAAGCTGTTACCCAGTCCCAGGGGGGCGAAGAACAGGTAGCTGGCCACACCGATGATCACCACCGGCACCACCATGGGCGAGATCACCAGCGCCATCACCAGCGGCTTGCCTGGGAAATCGCCCCGGGTCAGGCCGATCGCCGCCAGGGTCCCGAAGACCATCGCCAGCACCGTGGCCGCCGGGGCGACAATGATGCTGTTGCGCAAGGCACGCATCCACTCCGCCGAGGCGAAGAAGTCCTGGTACCAGTGCAGCGAGAAGCCCTGCAGCGGATAGACCAGGAAGCTGCCCGAGTTGAACGACAGCGGGATGATCACCAGCACCGGCAGGATCAGGAACAGCAGGATCAGCCCGCACAGGATGCGCAAACTGTAGAACCAGACCCGCTCGACGGGCGACATGTAGGGGCTCAGCATTTTCTTGTTCTCCTTAGCTCAGGCGCAGGCGGCTGGCGCCGACCAAGCGGCTGTAAATCAGGTACAGGACCACGGTCGCCAGCAGCAGCAAGCCACCCAGGGCGGTCGCCATGCCCCAGTTGATGCTGGTGTTGGTGTAGAAGGCGACGAAGTAGCTGACCATCTGGTCGTTCGGGCTACCGAGCAAGGCCGGGGTGATGTAGTAACCAATCGCCAGGATGAACACCAGCAGGCACCCGGCGCCCACGCCGGCATAGGTCTGCGGGAAGTACACCCGCCAGAAGCTGGCGAACGGATGACAGCCCAGGGAGATCGCCGCGCGCATATAGGTCGGCGAGATGCCTTTCATCACGCTGTAGATCGGCAGGATCATGAACGGCAGCAGGATGTGCACCATGGAGATATAGACGCCGGTGCGGTTGAACACCAACTCGAGCGGCTTGTCGATCACGCCCATGGCCATCAACGCGCTGTTGATCAGGCCACCGGATTGCAGCAGCACGATCCAGGCCGCGACCCGCACCAGGATCGAGGTCCAGAACGGCAGCAGCACGAGGATCATCAACAGGTTGCTTTGCCGTGACGGCAGGTTCGCCAGCAGGTAGGCCAACGGGTAGGCCAGCACCAGGCAGATGGCGGTGATCACCAGGCCCATCCAGAAGGTGCGGGCGAAGATATCGAGGTAGATCGCCTGGTCCGGGGTGGCCGGGGCCAGTTCGCCGAGGTCGTCGATCCGATGGTCGACGGCCGCCAGCAGGTAATAAGGCGTGATGCTGCTGGTGTTGCGCCGGATCGCCTGCCAGTACGCCGGATCACCCCAGCGTTCGTCGAGGGCTTCCAGTGCTTCTTTATAGGAGGCCGGCTCGGTCTTGAACGGCAAGGCACGCGCGGTCTTGGTCAGCAGGCTGCGATAGCCGGCCAGTTCCATGTTCAGGCGCTTGGACAGATCGCCCAGGGTCTGATTCTTGCGGGCGTCGCCAAGGTCTTCGCTCAAGGCCTTGTAGACCGGCTCGCCGGGCAGGCTCTTGCCGTCCCAGGCGGCGACGGCGACCACGGTGCGCGGCATGGCGCCGACCACTTCCGGGTTACCGACACTTTTATAGAGCAGCGCCACGATGGGCACCAGGAACACCAGCAACAGAAACAGCACCAGCGGTGCAATCAAGGCCTGGGCCTTCCAGCGGTTGACCCGCTCGGCACGCGCCAGGCGCTGCTTCAAGGTGGGACTGGTGACCTCGTTCAGAGGAACGGTGAGGGCCATGGCGAACTCCGGAATTCTTTTATTGTTACAGCGGGCGGTGTCGCGTTGCCGCGCACCGCCCGTTGTTCTTGGGACCTGCTGTGTTACTTGGCAGCCCAGGCGTTGAAGCGCTGTTCCAGCTGCTCACCGTTATCCGCCCAGAAGGCAACGTCGATCTGCACCTGGTTGGCGATGTTTTCCGGGGTGGTCGGCATATCTTTCAGGATCGCCTTGTCGAGCAACGGGACCGCCTGGACGTTGGCCGGGCCGTAGGCGATGTTTTCCGAGTAGACCTTCTGCTGCTGCGGCATCACCGAGAAGGCGATGAATTTCTTCGCCGCTTCCAGACGCTCGCCCTTCAGGCCTTTTGGAATCGCCCAAGCGTCGAAGTCATAGACGCCGCCGTTCCAGACCACTTTCAGGTTGCTTTCTTTCTGTACTGCGGCGATCCGACCGTTGTAGGCCGAGCTCATCACCACGTCACCGGAAGCGAGGTACTGCGGCGGCTGCGCACCGGCTTCCCACCACTGGATATTCGGCTTCAACTCATCGAGCTTCTTGAACGCACGGTCCTGGCCATCCTTGCCGGCCAGTACCTTGTAGACGTCTTTCGGCGCGACGCCGTCAGCCATCAAGGCGAACTCCAGGGTGTACTTGGCGCCCTTGCGCAGGCCACGCTTGCCGGGGAATTTCTTGGTGTCCCAGAAATCAGCCCAACTGGTCGGTGCGCTGCTCACTTTGTCAGCGTTGTAAGCCAGTACTGTCGACCAGACGAAGAAGCCCACGCCGCAAGGCTGGATGGCGCCCTTGACGTAGTCTTCGCTCTTGCCGAACAGGGCCGGGTCGAGGGGCTCGAACATGTCTTCGTCGCAACCGCGGGACAGCTCGGGCGACTCGACTTCCACCAGGTCCCAGGACACGCTCTTGGTGTCGACCATGGCCTTGACCTTGGCCATTTCACCGTTGTATTCGCCGGCCACGATCTTGCCCTTGCCCGCCGCCTCCCACGGCGCATAGAACGCCTTGACCTGTGCGGCCTTGTTCGCGCCACCAAAGGACACCACGGTCAGGTCGGGGCCCGCCATGGCATTTGCCGCGCACATCAGCCCAAGGGTCAGGGCGCTGAATTTCAGGGATTTAAGCATTTATTCTTCTCTCCACAGTGCAGGTTGGTGAAGCACGGGGCGATGGATTCGCCTCTTGGGTTACCGCGATCAACTGGCGTCCAGTAACGGATCGAGCGCGCGAACGTGCTCCACTTGCCAGCCGATAGGTACGACGTCGCCTACCGCCAGGGCTGGGTCCAGCTCGGCAATCGGCTGTTTCACGAAAAAGTCGGTCTTGCCGCAGACTTCCAGGCGCACGCGCACGTGGTCGCCCAGGTAGATGAACTCGGCCACGCGGCCCGAGAAGCGGTTGACGCAGGACTCGCTGGAGCCGTTGAGGCTGATGCGTTCCGGACGAATCGACAGGGTCACCGGCTCGCCGGTTTTGCCGACGTTCACCGCCAGCGCCTCGACCTTCTCACCACGGCCGAGCTCGACCACGCAGCGATCGCCGGTGTGGCTGTGCAGGCGGCCGTTGAGACGGTTGTTCTCGCCGATAAAGTTGGCGACGAAGGTGTTCTTCGGTTCTTCGTAGAGGGTGCGCGGTGGTGCGATCTGCTGGATCTCGCCCTGGTGGAACACGGCCACGCGGTCGGACATGGTCAGGGCTTCGCCCTGGTCGTGGGTCACATAGACCACGGTCACGCCAAGGCGCTGGTGCAGGTGCTTGATTTCCATCTGCATGTGTTCGCGCAACTGTTTGTCCAGGGCACCGAGGGGTTCGTCCATCAACACCAGCTGGGGCTCGAACACCAGGGCCCGGGCCAGCGCCACACGCTGCTGCTGGCCGCCGGACAACTGCGCCGGGTAGCGCTGGGCGAACTTGTCGAGCTGGACCATGCCCAGCACCCGCTTGACCCGCTCGCTGACGTCGGTCTTGCTCAAGCCACGCACGGTCAACGGGAACGCCAGGTTCTCGGCGACGGTCATGTGCGGGAACAGGGCGTAGTTCTGGAACACCATGCCGATGTCGCGTTTGTGCGGCGGGACATTATTGATAGAGCGGCCGGCCAGCAGGATCTCACCGGCGGTCGGGGTTTCGAACCCGGCCAGCATCATCAGGCTGGTGGTCTTGCCGGAGCCGGAAGGCCCGAGCAGGGTAAGGAATTCGCCCTTGCGAATGTCCAGGTTGAGGTCTTTGACGATCAGGTTCTCACCGTCGTAGCTTTTCTGTACGCCACGAAAGCTGACCAGTACATCGTTCGCCCCAGCGCTTGAATCAACCACGCTCATACCCTCACCTTTTTGTTTTGGACTGCCGTGGGGCTTAGCCTAGTGAAGGCTCGCGGCAGCGCAAATCGGGGGGCGGGAGAGATTGGCCTCAGCCGTCTGGAAGAATTGGGGTAGGGATTGCCCTACAAGAATGGCGGGATTGGATAAGCCCGCGAGCCGTTCTCGACGCTGAGGCCCGGAACCGCGTCAGACGACAACCCGGATCTGTCGCAAATGGATATGTGCGCGGGCTCAGAGCAACTTGTGCTCCATCGCGTATTTCACCAGCTCAGCCAGGGAGGTGATGTTGAGTTTCTGCATCAGGCGCGCCTTGTGGGTGCTGATGGTCTTGCTGCTCAAGGCCAGTTGCTGGGCGATGTCGTTGACATTGGCGCCCTGGGCCAGGCGCTCGAAAACCGAGAACTCGCGCTCCGAGAGCAAGGCGTGCAGTGGCCGCGAATCAGTCAGGCCGACTTCGAAGACCATACGGTCAGCCAGGTCCGGGTCAATGTAGCGACCGCCGGCCGCGACCTTGCGAATGGCCGTCAGCAACAGCGCCGGATCGCTGTCCTTGGTGGCGTAGCCGGCGGCACCCACCTTGAGCGCGCGCGCCGCCATCTGCGCCTCGTCGTGCATCGACAGCACCAGA
>Ga0209888_1000575_pt1 | contig 17182 bp, 18 predicted proteins | sample OrgsoiDNA_201059_FD_185807 | JGI IMG/M metagenome (GOLD analysis project Ga0209888, IMG submission 185807) | Permafrost soil microbial communities from the Arctic, to analyse light accelerated degradation of dissolved organic matter (DOM) -... | ecosystem: Environmental > Terrestrial > Soil >...
CGCATCCGCCAAGCCATAGGCCGTGTCGAAACTGGTGCCCATGGGGCTGGCACTGACCCCGAAACTCGCGGTGATCTGCCGGTTTACCGGCTGCCCGAAGACATGCGAGGCAATGCAGTCACGCAGGGTCTCGGCAAGACTGAGGCCTTCCTCGAGCGTGCCGGCGGGAATCAGTACGGTAAACTCCTCTCCGCCCACTCGACCAATAAATCCCGCATTGCCCACGGCCCGGCGCAAGCAACCGACGATGCCTTGAATCACCGCGTCGCCCGCCGGATGGCCGAACTCGTCGTTGACCTGCTTGAAGTGGTCGATGTCCAGCACCACCATGGCTGCCCCGGTCTTGCGCAGCGCTTGCACGGTCAGGTCAATCACCGCGCCACGGTTCAGCACATCGGTCAGCGCATCGTGGGTGGCACGGTATTCGAGCTGGCGGGCGAGGGTTTGCAACTGCGCGTTGAGGGTGTTCATTTCGCGCTCGGCACGGTCGCTGCGGCGTATCAGCCGGCGCGTCTCGCGCATGAGCCGCTCGAAGTGCACGGTCAGCTCGCCGAGGGCTTGCTGGTACACCGGGGCGTCGGCTTCAGTCAGGGCCAGAATCGAACGGGCGTGTTCCAGGGCGTCGGTTTCGCTCCTGAACAGGTCGTGTGCCGCGTCATCCTGTGCGCCGGCGGAAGTGACTGAAGCGGTCATGCTCATCATCCTTCTCCAGGAATCATTGGAGAGTCGTTGCGTGGTCGTTGAAGATAATGGCGGTAAAGTCGGCCTTCAACTCTTCACCGAATTCGAAGATGGTTTCATCTTCTTCGTCGTGGTACCAGTTCACCTGCATCTCGTTACCCGATTGGGCGGCCTTGTCCAGGGCATCGAAAATGCTGAACAGCATCTTGGTGCTGGAGCTGTTGAAGTAGGCCAGGGCAATATGGGTGGTGATGAGGGTGTCCTCGCGGGCGGCGAGGTAGGTGCGCAGTTGCTGGAGGACAGGGGCATAGAAGGCGGCGGCATTTTCCGGGTAGGACTCGCCTTTTATCGTCAGCAGATTCTGATCGAAACGAAAGTCGACCTCCGGTGATGTGGCAGTTGCTTCAATGTAGAAATTATCCATGGCGATTGCGTCACTCTACTTAGATAGTGGCTTTAAGGCAGAACAGCGTGGTTCCCGGCTCGTCCGCTCTTGGGTAGAAATCGAATTCCAACGGGGCGCAGGCATCGCGCGCCATGGTCAGGAAGCCCAGGCCGGCGCCCTTGCTGTCCGCAGGGGTTTCCGCACGCAGGGTCACTTTGTACGCTTGCTTGATCTCTTCAAGCGACATGTTGCGCAGGGGTTCGAGCTTTTCCCGCAGGCGGTCGACATCACTGGTGGCGATCGGGTTGGCACAGAGCATCAGGTGGCGATCACCTTCGGCGCTGATGCACACCGCGCCCTGGCGCAGCGACGACTCTTCACGCGGCTCGGTGGGCAACGAGTCGGAGGAATAATGAATGATGTTCTGCGACAGTTCGACGAAGGAGGAAAACAATTTGCGCCGCGTCGGTCCGTTCACCCCGGAAATCTCCAGCTGCAGCCGGACCACCTCGGCCATGGCGGTGATGATGGTGTGGGAGAAATAACCCATGTGATAGAAAATCACATTGCGCTGCTGGGCCAGGTCGAAGAAGTGGCAATCGGCGTGAGCCGTGTTCGAGTTAATCATGATTGTTTCCAAGACGCGCGCAGAAGAGGGTGAGATCGTCACGCCGGTTTTGCTCTCCTTGCCAATTGGCCAGCGTGCGTTGCAAGGCTTCGCAGATGACGGTCGCTGGCTGATTGCGGTGTTCCAGTATCGTGTCGAAGGTCTTGCTCTTGCCGAAGGCGATGTTGCGCGGGCCGCCAATCTGGTCGGTCAGGCCGTCGGTGGCAATGAACACCAGGCTGCCCGGCACGATCGTCACGTGGCTGACCGGCCATTGGTAGTCGATGTCGCTGTCCACGTAGCCGACGCCCACGCGCTGGCCGGCGAGGGTTTCCAGCTGTTGGGCATCCGGTGGCAAGAGGTTGAGGGACATGCGCGCGCCGGCAAAGCTCAGGGTCTGGCTGGTGCTGTCGAACCAGAAGAACGCGGCATCCAGGCCATCGTCGGACTCGGGTGTCTCATCGACGCCCTGGACCTGTCCGAGCAGTTCCTTGACGCTTTTATTCACCGCCGATAACAGCGCGCCGGGATCCCGTGGGCCGAGCTGGACCAGCGCCTGGGTCAGCGAGGAGGAAGCGATCAGGGTCATGAAGGCGCCGGGAACACCGTGCCCGGTACAGTCGGCAATCGCCCCGAACCAGCCATCGGGGTAGGCGCAGAAATGATAGAAGTCGCCGCCGACGACATCCCGCGGTTCCCACAACAGGCTGGCATCGTCCAGGGTCGACTTCAGGGCATCCCGCGAGGCGCGCAGCATGGCGCGCTGGATAACGCTGGCGTATTCGATGCTCTGCATGATCTGGCGATTTTTCTCGGCCTGCATCGCCGCGACCACTTCCATCAACTGCAGGCCATTGCCCAGGCCGGCGAATTGGCCGTTGCGGGTGATGATAAAACCGTCCGCCAGGGTCTTTTCACCAAACTCCACGGTCTTGAACGTCAATTCTTCGATGCTCATCCCGGCATCGACGATCAACGGTTCCTTGTCCATGAAGGCAATGCAGCTTTTCTTGTCGTACAGCTCGCGGTGAAACGGCTTGCTCATCATCGACAGGAAGATGTTGCGGTTGATCAGGCCGATGGGACGCTCGTCTTCGAGCACCGCCAGGCAGACGATCTCCTTGTGCGCATTGAAGGTCTCCATCACCAGGGCATTGGTGCTGTCGGAGTCAATCACCGGCACTTCAATGCACAAGTCACCGGCGCAGCGGCGATCTCTAGGCCGCTGTGGACGCATAAAGGGGAAGTTTTCTGCGCGCATGCTGGGGTCGCCGGGCGAGGTGAAGGCACAATGCTATCTGCGGAATATGAAGCTTATATGACGGCCTCTCGCTTGTTCGCCGAGCCGGGTCCGCGATGGGATGACTGTCCGTGCACGGCAGGTCGTGTATCACACTGTGTACGAACTCGCGGCGGATACATCCCGCGACGTGCTGCCTGGGTCTGCGACACAGAAGGGATACACGCTCGCGATTAACTTTGCCGGTCGAACAACGCAGCCCAAGACGCTGCTGATTCGCGCCATCCATTGTTGATCGGGAGATGTCCATGAAGCGCCCCTACGCGGCCCTTGCCGCCACCCTCGCATTCTCGCTGACGGTCCTCGCCAGCGCTGCCCATGCCGCCGACGAAAGCCCCAAGGAAAAATGCTACGGCGTGTCCAAGGCCGGCCAGAACGATTGTGCCGCCGGCAAAGGCACCTCCTGTGCCGGCACCGCCGAGGCCGACTACCAGGGTAATGCCTGGGTGCTGGTGGACAAGGGCACCTGCCTCCAGATCAAGACGCCCAAGGGCGTCGGCTCTCTGACGGAGCAGCCATGAGCCGCGGCAACAGCAGCACGACTGCCGGCCTGACGCGCCTGTTGCCTGAGCCGCTGTTGCTGCTGGTGGCGCGCCTGGGGATCGCCTCGGTGTTCTTTCTTTCCGGGCGCACCAAGGTGCAAGGGCTGTTGACGATCAAGCCGTCGACCTACCTGCTGTTCCGTTCGGAGTACGTGTTGCCGCTGATCCCGTCCGACCTGGCGGCGCACCTGGCGACCTATGCCGAGCACCTGTTTCCGATCCTGCTGGTGCTGGGCCTGCTGACACGACCGGCCGCCGCCGCGCTGCTGGGCATGACCCTGGTCATCGAGATCTTCGTTTATCCCGATGCCTGGCCGACGCACCTGACCTGGGTCGGCCTGCTGTTGCCACTGATCGCCTATGGCGGCGGTCACTGGTCGCTCGATGCGCTGTTGCAGCGCCAACACCGGTAACGCAGCACCCATCATCCACCATCACATCAGGCCCTGGCGGCCTGTGGGGAAACACCATGCGCAAGATTCCAACCCTGGCCCTGGCCGTACTGGCCCTGGCGACACCGATAGTTGCCAGCGCCGTCGAGGCGACGCCGCCCACCGGCGCGAAAAACATCGTTATCGTCCACGGCTCCTTCGTCGACGGATCGGGCTGGCGGGTCGTTCACGACATCCTGATCCACAAGGGCTACAAGGTCACCGTCGTGCAGCAGCCGGCCACCAACCTGGACGAGGATGTTGCCGCTACCCGTGAAATCCTCGACCAGCAGATCGGTCCGGTGGTGCTGGTCGGCCACAGTTCCGGCGGTGAGGTCATCGGCATTGCCGGCGAGCGCGACAAGGTCAAGGCACTGGTGTATGTCGCCGCGCTGCAACCGGAGTTGGGCGAGAGCCTGAACCAACTGCTCGGCTCCATGCCGTCGCCGAGCAATGACATTCACGCCACCCGTGACGGGCACCTGTTCGTTGACCGCGCCAAGTTCGCTGAAGACTTCGCCGCCGACCAGACCACCAATCGCACCGACTTCCTCGCGGCTTCGCAAGTACCGGCCAGCAGCGCCACCTTCGGTGCGCAGAACTGGGGCGCGGCCTGGCACGACAAACCCAGCTACGGGATTGTCGCCACTGAAGACAAAGCCCTGAACCCGGATCTGCAGCGCTGGATGTACAAGCGCGCCGGTTCCACGGTGACCGAGATCAAGGGCAGCCACACGCTTTATATCTCGCAGCCCGAGGCGGTGGCGAAAGTCATCGAGCAGGCGGCGTTGAACGTCAAGTAACGCCCATCCGTATCTGAATCATCACTGCTGTCCCCCCTGACTGAACCTGGAGAAATATCATGGCTACCACCGCATCCCGTTTGAGCCTTGCCACCGCCGCCGCGTTGATCGCACTGGCGTCCGCGTCCTTTGCCGTATCCGCCAGTGCCGCCGAGAAAGAGCAGCCGGGCCGCTGCTACGGCGTCAACAGCTGCAAGGGCGAAAGCCTTTGTGCCACCGCCAAGAACGACTGCAAGGGGCTGAACAGCTGCAAGGGGCAGGGCGTCATCGTCAAGACCCCGAGTGAGTGCCTCAAGGCCGGCGGTACCTTGACCGAGGCGAAGTAAGGGCAGGGCACTGGTCGCTCCCGCCGGGCCGGTGCCTTGTACAAAATTTGTCATCGACACCGTCCTGTAGGAGCAGGGCTTGCCCGCGAAGCTTTTAGCGTTCTCACTGGCCCTTTCGCGGGCAAGCCCTGCTCCTACAGGTTAGGTGGTGTTTTCAAGACGGTATTCCTCTCTCAAGCCGAGTACATGCAATGTCCACTTCCCCTTTCTCGGGCTATGGCCTGGGCCTGCGCAAGGAGCACTATCAGGATTTCCTGGAGACCCGGATCCCCGTCGACTTCGTCGAGGTGATTTCGGAAAACTTCATGGTCGACGGCGGTCAACCCCGGCATATCCTGCGTCAGATCCGCGAGCGTTATCCGGTCGCGCTGCATGGTGTCTCGATGTCCGTCGGCTCTGCGGACGGGCTCGACTCCGCATACCTGTATCGCTTGAAGGCACTGGTCGACGAGATCGAACCGCTGTTCGTCTCCGACCACCTGAGCTGGTCGCGCATCGATCACTTCAATTCCCATGACCTGCTACCGGTGCCCTATACCGACGAGGCCCTGGATCTCGTCTGCGCGAATATTTCCCGCGCCCAGGATGTCCTGGGCCGCACCCTGCTCTTTGAAAATCCCTCCAGTTACCTGGCCTTCGACGGCGCCTCGATGACCGAGTGGGAATTTATCGCCGCCATGTCCAGGCGCACCGGCTGCGAGCTGCTGCTCGACGTCAACAACCTCTTCGTCAGTGCAAGCAACCACAACTTCGACGCCCTGGCATTTCTCGATGGCCTGCCGACCGACCGGGTACGGCAGATCCACCTGGCCGGCCACAGCCAGGGCAAGGAATTGCTGATCGATACCCATGACAGCCCGGTCTGTGCCGAGGTCTGGGCTTTATACACCCTGGCGATGGCCCGCTTCGGGCCTCTGGCGACAATGATCGAACGCGATGACCGGATCCCGCCGCTGGCCGACCTGCTCAAGGAACTGACGATAGCCCGGACCCTCGGCGGTCTCGATGGGCGGGCCTGCTCGCGGAGTGGTGCATGAACCTGGCGCAATGGCAGCGTGAGCTGCGCAACTGGTTGGTCTGCGCCTCGGAAGCCGCCGCCGCCAATCTTGGCGCTACGGCGCAGGCCGGATTGTCGGTCTACCAGAACAACTACCGCGCGCAGTTGCTGGGATGCCTTGAAGAGGCTTTTCCCCAGGTCCGCGCATGGATCGGCGCCGAGGCCTTTTTTACCGCCGCCGTTACCCATATCGATCAGCATCCGCCCCATGCCTGGACCCTGGATGCCTATCCCCAAGGCTTCGGCGCGACCCTGGCGACGTTGTTTCCCGACAACCCCGAGGTGCACGAGCTGGCCTGGATCGAGCGGGCACTCGACGAGTCGTTCGTGGCCGCCGATGCCGAGCCACTGCCCGTGGAAGCGCTGGCGAGCGTCGATTGGGAGACGGCCTGCCTGAGATTCACGCCATCCCTCAGGACTCATGCCCTGAGCAGTAACGCCGAGCCGATCTGGTCAGCCCTCAGCGAAGGGCTGCCACCACCCGCGCCCGAGCGCTTGGCTGAGACGGCGTGCCTGCTGGTCTGGCGTCGGCAACGGGTGGTGCGCCTGCGACCCGTCGAGGCACTGGAGCACCAGGCGCTGCTGCACTTGCAGGACAACGGCAGTTTTTCCGGGCTCTGCGAATGGCTTGTCGAGCGCCTTGGTGAAACCGCCGGTATTGCCAAGGCCGGATCGCTACTTGCCAGTTGGTTGGCCGGCGAGCTGATCATCGGCGTCGACTGATCTTGCGCCGGGGTCGCTCGAAAACCTGCTGGTGGCCTGATTGACTGTATCCTATGGGGGGGGATAGGATAAAAAGCACACTCATTCGGAAAACGGCGCCATGAGCGAATCCTTGCACGTGCATCAGACGCACGAGGCGATCATCAAACGGCTCAAACGTGCCGAAGGGCATCTGCGCAGCATCATCGGCATGATCGAAACGGGGCGGCCCTGCGTAGATGTGGCCCAGCAACTCCATGCGGTGGAAAAGGCCGTGTGCCAGGCCAAGCGCACGCTGATCCAGGACCATATCGACCACTGCCTTGAAGACACCGTCGGGGCGATGACCGCCGCCGAGCGGGCGCCGCTGGAAGCGTTCAAGCAGATCACCAAATACCTGTAGACGGGGCGGGCGTCCTTCCCGGGTGACCGGGTGTGAAGGCCCCGGGCACGTCGGAGCATCGTCATGCTGGATATCCTGAAAAACACCACCTATCGGCATCTGTTCCTCGCTCAGATCATCGCGCTGCTGGGGACCGGCCTGGCCACGGTTGCCCTCGGCCTGCTGGCCTACGACCTGGCCGGTGCCCAGGCCGGGGTCGTGCTGGGTACCGCCCTGGCGATCAAGATGAGTGCTTATATCGGCGTCGCCCCCGTGGCCGCTGCCTTTGCCGAACACCTGCCGCGCCGGGCGATGCTGGTGGCGCTGGATCTGATTCGGGCCCTGGTGGCGCTGGCCTTGCCCTTTGTCAGTGAGATCTGGCAGATCTATGTGCTGATCTTCGTGCTGCAATCGGCCTCGGCGGCGTTTACCCCGACTTTCCAGGCGACCATTCCCGATATTCTTCCTGACGAGGAGCAGTACACCCGCGCCCTGTCGTTGGCGCGGCTGGCGTACGACCTGGAAAGCCTGGTCAGTCCGATGCTCGCCGCCGCGCTGCTCGGCGTGATCAGTTTCCATGGCCTGTTCGGCGGCACCGCATTGGGGTTTTTTGCTTCGGCCATGCTGGTCGGTTCGGTGGTGCTACCCAAGGCCAGGAGAGGTGTGCGGCGCAGTATTTATGAACGCACCACCCGTGGCGTACGGTTGTTCCTGGCGACACCGCGTTTGCGCGGGCTGCTGGCCCTGAACCTGGCCGTGGCTGCCGCCAGCGCCATGGTGATCGTCAATACCGTGGTGTTGGTGCAGGCGCATTTTTCCCTGCCGCAACGCTTTACCGCCTTTGCCCTGGCGGCCTTTGGCGCGGGGTCGATGCTCACCGCGCTGGCGTTGCCGCGTCTGTTGAACCGCGTGGCGGACCGCACGGTGATGCTGTCGGGCGCCGGGTTGCTGGTGATTGGCCTGGGCATCGGCGCGACGCTGGCGTCCTACAGTGCGCTGTTGCCGCTCTGGTTCCTGCTCGGGGTCGGTTATTCCCTGGCGCAGACTCCCGGCGGGCGGCTATTGCGTCGCTCGTCCCACACAGAGGATCGTCCGGCATTGTTCGCGGCGCAGTTTGCGTTGTCCCATGCCTGCTGGCTGATCACTTATCCGCTTGCCGGCTGGTTGGGCGCGCAGGTTGGTCTCGGTGCTTCGTTCATGGTCTTGAGCCTGCTTGCCGCCATGGCAGTGCTGGTCTGCCTGGCGATCTGGCGGCCGGCTCACGAGCAGGCCGCGCTCAGGCATAGCCATGATGACTTGCCATTGGATCACCCGCACCTGCAGGCCGTCGGCGGCAAAATCCACGAACACGCCTATATTATTGACGACGAGCATCGTCGCTGGCCGGTGTGACGGGCAGGCAGCGGCCTGCTCCCGGTCCGACGGGGGTTGACTTCTCTTTTTATATCAGTAACATACACGGCATTCCGCAATAGCTCAGTTGGTAGAGCAAGTGACTGTTAATCACTGGGTCCCTGGTTCGAGTCCAGGTTGTGGAGCCAGATAGAAGAAAAGCCTGCAGCGATGCAGGCTTTTTTTTGCGCTTTTTTCAGCCCTGCCGTCGACAGGTCCGGAGGCGGGATGCCCCCGGGCCAGGCAATATCTTCAGCGACGATCCAGCCAAACCGTCTGCGCATTGCAGAACTCACGCACCCCGAAGTGCGACAGTTCACGGCCAAAGCCGCTTTTCTTCACGCCGCCAAAGCTGACCCGTGGGTCGCTGGCGCTATAGCCGTTGATAAACACACCACCAGTTTCCAACTCGTCGGCGAACTTGCGGGCCAACTCCAGGTCCGCGGTGTAAATGGTTGCCGTAAGTCCGAATTCGCTGTCATTGGCCAGCGCCAGCGCATGTTCGGCATCTCGTGCGGTAATGATGGACGCCACCGGACCAAACAATTCCTGTTTGAACGAGGTCATCTGGTCGGTGACATCAGCCAATACCGTGGGCTCGTAGAAGTTGCCGGAGCCGTCGGCCTTTTTGCCGCCAAGCAATAGGGTCGCGCCTTGCGCCAGGGTGTCCCGGACCTGTTGATCCAGCTCGTCACGCAGATCGAAGCGGGCCATGGGACCGATATAGGTGTCGGCTGTCAGCGGGTCGCCGACCACCAGGCGACGGGTGGCCTCGACGAACTTCTCGGTGAAGGCTGTGACGACGCCTTGCTCGATAATCAGGCGCTTGGCGGCCGCGCAAACCTGTCCGGTGTTCTGGTAACGGCCGATCACCGCGGCCTTGACCGCTTCGTCGAGGTCGGCGTCATTGAGCACGATAAAGGGGTCCGAACCGCCCAGCTCCAGCACGCACTTCTTCAAGGCCGCACCGGCCTGCGCGCCGATGGCCATGCCGGCGCGCACGCTACCGGTCAGGGTGACCGCTGCGATGCGTGGGTCGGCAATGGCCCGGGAGACGCCGTCCGGGGTGACATTGATGACTTCGAAGACACCTTCGGGGAAACCGGCGCGTTTGAAGGCGTCCAGCAGCAGGTAGGCGCTACCCATGACGTTGGGGGCATGCTTGAGCACGAAGGTGTTGCCGGCCAGCAGCGTCGGCACGGCACCGCGCAGCACTTGCCAGATGGGGAAGTTCCACGGCATCACAGCGAGGATCGGACCTAGCGGGCGGTACTCGATACGTGCCTTGCCGCCTTCCACCTGGGTCGCTTCGGCACTGAGCATGGCCGGGCCGTTTTCCGCGTACCACACGCAGAGCTGTGCACACTTTTCAATTTCGCCGCGGGCCTGGGCGATGGGCTTGCCCATCTCCCGGGTGATCATCTCGGCCATCTTCGTGGCGTTGTCACGCAGGGCCTGGGCCAGGGCGAGCAACGCCCGTGAGCGCTGTTCCAGTGTGGTACGGCGCCAGAGCGAGAACCCGGCCGCGGCCCGGGACAGGGCGGCATCCAGGACCGAGTCGGATTCAAAAGGGTAGTGGCCGATCTGCTCGCCATTGGCGGGGTTGATCGACAGGGCATGGGTGAGGCTGGAGATCGAAGACATGGCACCGTCCTGCTGGGTGGGTATTGGACTCAGATTACGGTGGTGTTAGTTTTCTGGAAACTGAATAATGGTGAGCATATCGTTCACGATTGGAGAATGACTTGGATCTGGTCCAGTTGGAGATTTTCAAAGCCGTTGCCGAGCACGGCAGCATCAGTGCGGCCGCCCAGCAGATCCATCGGGTGCCGTCGAACCTGACCACGCGGATCAAGCAGCTGGAGCAGGATCTGGGGGTGGATCTGTTTATCCGCGAGAAGAGTCGCCTGCGGTTGTCACCGGCGGGTTGGAGTTTCCTCGACTATGCCCGGCGGATCCTCGACCTGGTTGGCGAGGCGCGGGCCACCGTGGCTGGCGAAGAACCCCAAGGCGCCTTTGCCCTGGGTTCGCTGGAGAGCACGGCGGCGGTTCGTATTCCGCAACTGCTGGCGGCCTATAACCAGCGCTATGCCAAGGTCGACCTGGACCTGTCCACCGGTCCGTCCGGGACTATGATCGATGGTGTGCTGTCCGGTCGTCTGGCGGCTGCGTTTGTCGATGGGCCGGTGCTGCATCCGGCGCTGGAGGGGGTGCCGGCGTTCGAGGAAGAGATGGTGCTGATCGCGCCGCTGCAGCATGCGCCTGTCCAGCGTGCGCGAGAGGTCAACGGCGAGAGCATCTATGCCTTTCGCGCCAACTGTTCCTACCGGCACCATTTCGAAAGCTGGTTTACCCGGGACGGCGCGGTGCCCGGCAAGATCCATGAGATGGAGTCCTACCATGGCATGCTCGCCTGCGTGAGCGCTGGGGCCGGCCTGGCGCTGATGCCCCGCAGCATGCTGGAAAGCATGCCGGGCTGCAGCACCGTGAGTGTCTGGCCGTTGACCGAGTCCATGCGCTACTTGCGCACCTGGCTGGTGTGGCGCCGGGGCACGGTGTCGCAAAGCTTGAGCATGTTCGTGCGCTTGCTGGAGGAGCAGGGTGTGGTTTGTGACGCTCAAGGTTAGGCTATTGACCTGTGAGACCCACTGGATCGACAAAGGCAATGACCTCGGGCAGCACAACGTATGCTGACAATGCCAGTATCTGGTCCCTGGGAGACTCAAGTGCCGAATCGCTACCTTCCAAGTGATTCAGGAAATGTCCTACGCGCAATACATCGACGAACTGGGTGGCCAGGCGGCTCTGTTGGTCGTTGTCGATCAGACTCAGGACGAACAGGTTTTGCCAGACATTGGCCTGGCTGCGAGCCCATTGTTCGCTGGCAAGGAAATGCTCCACCTCTTCACCCAGCATGATGCCGACCTGCGTCCTCGTATTGGGCACTGATTGCTTGACCGCGAGGCTGGCCAGCCATTCCCGGCGCAGTGTCGGGAAGCGGTTGATCGGGGCCGGCAAGCTCGAGATATCGAGGATAAGGTCGTTGAATGCCAGAGCGGCGGCCTGTTTTTCGGCGATGCTGGTGCACCGATCCAGGATGGCGTAGAGCGGCAGGGTCTCAGGGGACTTGAGGTGAATGAAACGCAAGTGGGTATCCGCCGGCTTGCCAGACGTTAGCAAGCCGGATGCCTCGGTGATTGTCAGTGAGTAATTGCTGCGTTCGAGGACCGAATTATCGATGATGGCGGTGACGGTGACGTCGGGGTTGGTGGTCGTCACCGTTTTGGTGGCGATACCATTGATCACGGCATGGATGGAGAAACTATTGCTGATGCCCAGGGGGGCGGCGACGATTTCATACTGATCGACCACCGGAATGATGATCAGGCTGCCCGGGGGTAGGGCGGGCAACCGCGCAATGATCTGTTGGCCGTTTCTGACGACGTACTGGGCGTTGAATGGGGTCTGGTTGAGCAAGGTCATACTCATGGACGGCTCCTGGGTGCGGGGTTGGCCTTCGCTCGGGCAGGGTCTCGGTGGCCGGTGCAAAAAGCGCTCTGGAGCTTGGCTGAAATACCTGGAATGTCCAGGCTTGCCTCGATTGGGCTGGTTGCTGAGGTCTGGACAGGCGGTTGTCCGCTGCTTTGACATCAGGCAGTCAAGGGATTAACTTCGCGGCTTTTTACCCGTCACTCCAAAGGGTTGCGGGCAGTTATGGTTAAGGAAGGGCACGATGACGGAAGAAATGGTACAGCAGGACGATTTGTTTCAGACCGACAAGCGACTTTCCCTCAAGCCCGTGACGGACTTCAATGCCTTCCTGCTCCAGGCCTTTGCCGACGGGCCCTGCAAGTGCCTGCGCTGCGTGGAGGCGGCGGGTGTAGAAACCGGCTACGCCTTTCAGCACAGCTTCGAGCTGGGCAAGGTGGTCAATCGCCAGTTCGCCAGGACCACCCCAAGCGAGGTGCTCCTGGTGTTGAAGAAGGCCTGGTTGTCGTTCTTCAAGAGCGAGCTGGAGGTTCCAGGCGTGCTGGATTTGTCCAGCGTGCATGAGTTCGTGAAGCCTGAACTGCACGTTCGGCTGCGCCCGCTGCTGCAAGCCTGCGGCCTGATCGTGGAGCAGGAAGGTGGATGGATGTTGCAGGCGGTTGCTGAATAACGCGTAGGCAAGCACCTGTGGAACGAAGATTAATGCTCACTTAACCTGCAACCGTTCAAGTAGCGTATCTTTTCCCGTAACCCTTAATTCATTGGCGTCCTCGATGTTCAGGTTTCAGCTGATCTTGACCCTGGTGCTTAGCCTGATGCTGCCGATCTTCGGCAGTGTGGCTGCGGCCGCGTCTTTTGCTGAACCTTGTCCGATGCCATTGATGAACCATGCCGGGTCGAAAATGACCGGCGCACCCTGCTGTAATGATATGGAGCACGGTGCCGCCTCCAAGTCGCCCTGCAAATCCGGCGAGGAGTGCAAGATCGGTGGACTGGTCCAGATCCTGAGGATCAACGCCTTTACCCCCGTTCCACCGCTTCCGCTCACCCTGCAACCGCCCGCCGTGCTCCAGTCCGAGCCTGCCGATCTGTGGCGCCCTCCGCGTTACGTCTGATGCCTTGATTCGAATCCCCGCACGCCTGCAAAAAGCGGCGTAGGGGCCATCGCGACCGCCATTTGCGGCGGGCGCGTCGATCCTGCATTGGAGACGAAAGCATGTTCGCTTTCCTTCCCTCACACCGCGTATTGGCCGGTGTGATCGCTGTTGTCCTGGGCGCCAGCCCGTTGGTGGACGTCAGGGCCGAGCCGCTGAGTTTCGAGCGAGCCCAGCACCTGGCCGAAAACACCGCCCCCGAAAACCTCGCGCGCCTGGCGCAGGTCGAGTCGGCACAGTCCTCGGTCGGTCCCGCCGATGCATTGCCCGATCCCAAGTTGATGCTGGGGATCCAGGACCTGCCGATCCAGGGTTCCGGGCGTTATTCCTTTGATGGCGACTCGATGACCGAACGTCAGATCGGCCTGCGCCAGGAGGTGCCCAACAGTGACAAGCGCCTGGCCCGCAAGCAGCTGGCACTGGCGAACGTGGACGTCGCCGAAGCCGAGCGACGGGCCTCGCTGCTGGAGGTCAAGCGGCAAACCGCGCTGGCCTGGCTGAATGTCTATTACGCCGAACTCAGTGTGAAAAGCTTCGACCAGTTGGATCATCAGGTCGCGTTGTTGCGCAGCACCACACCGGCACGTATCGCCGCCGGCACCGCGCAGTCGGGCGATCTGCTCCAGGCCGACCAGGAGGCCCTGGCCCTGGCCGACCGCCGTGACGAACTGCTACAGAACATCGCCATGGCCCGGGCCAAGCTGCGCCGCTGGATCGGTGCCGATGCCGATCAACCCCTGCTCGACGGACCGCCGACCTGGGGCCCGATCCTGCCGCATACCCAGCACAGCCTGGCACACCATCCGGACCTGCAGGCTGCCACGGCCCGGGTCAGCGAGGCCAATGCCGAACTGGCCGATGCCATCGCGCAGAAGAAGCCCGACTGGGGCGTCGAGCTGGTCTACGGCCACCGTGACCGGCAGTTCGGCGGCGATATGGCGTCGCTGCAATTCACCTTCGACCTGCCGTTGTTCACCGGTTCCCGCCAGGGACCGCGGATCAATGCGCGGCAGCATGAGGTCGAGCAACGGGAGGCCGAGCAGGAAGTCATGTTGCGTGAGCACAAGGCCGAGCTGGAAAGCGGGCTGGCGGAACTCGAGCGTTTGAAGAAAGCCCTGGAGCGTTCGCAGCAGTCAGCGATTCCCCTGGCTGAGCGCCGCGCCGAGCTTTCATTGGCCTCCTACAAGGCCGGCAAGAGCCCGTTGAACGAAGTGATCGGCGCCCGTCGCGATCTGATCGAGGCACAACTGCGCAGTGTCAGCCAACAGAATCAGTTCAGCCAACTGTCCGCCAGCCTGTATTACGCCTATGTCGAGGGCCTGAAATGAAGAAGCTCACTTACTCGCTGCTGACCCTCGCGCTGGCCGGACTGGGTGTTGCCGGAGGCTACTGGGTCGGCCACGGTGGGACGCTGATGTCCGCTGCGGCCGATGGTGCAAAGAAGGAGCGCCCGACCCTGTACTGGTTCGACCCGATGTACCCGACCCAGCATTTCAATGCGCCGGGGAAGTCGCCGTTCATGGATATGCAACTGGTGCCCAAGTATGTCGATGGCGCCGAGGACACATCGTCCGTCAGCGTATCGCCGCAGTTGGCCCAGAACCTCGGCATGCGCACCGCCGCGGTGGTGCGCGAACGCTTGCCCGGCGGGCTGGATGCCGTCGGTTCGCTGGGCTACAACCAGCGTGATATCGCCAACCTGCAAACCCGTGCGGCGGGATTTGTCGAGCGGGTCTACGACCGTGCCCCCGGTGATGTGCTGCCGGCCGGCGCGCCCCTGGTGGATCTGTTGATACCGGAGTGGTCGGCGGCGCAACTGGAGTTTGTCGCCGTGCTTGCCAGCGGCGATAGCCGTTTGATCCAGGCCTCGCGCCAGCGCCTGCAACTGCTCGGCATGCCCGAGGCGCTGATCGCCCAGGTGGCGAAGACCCGCAAGGTTCGCCCGGTACTGACTCTGTCCACGCCGATTGCCGGTGAACTGCAAAGCCTGGAGGTCCGCGCCGGGATGAGTGTGTCCGCTGGGATGAGCCTGGCCCGTATCAACGGGCTGGGCAGTGTCTGGCTCGATAGCGCGATCCCCGAGGCGCAGGCAACCTTGGTCCAGGTAGGGGCTCCGGTGTCCGTCGCCTTGTCCGCTTATCCCGGACAGATGTTGGCGGGAAAGGTGGTGGCGATATTACCCAGTATCGATCCGCAGAACCGGACCCTGACGGTGCGCAGCCAGTTGCCCAACCCTGACGGCAAGCTGCGTCCCGGCATGTTCGCCAGCGTGCGCCTCGCCGATCCCGATCCGACCCCGAGCCTGCTGGTGCCCAGCGAGGCGGTGATCCGCACCGGCAAGCGCACCCTGGTGATGGTGGCCGAGGACCAGGGCCGCTATAAGCCGACGGAAGTCCGTATCGGGCGCGAGTCCGCTGGGCGCATCGAGGTGCTCGATGGCCTGAGCGAAGACCAGAAGGTAGTGACCTCCGGCCAGTTCCTGCTCGATTCGGAAGCCAGCCTGCAGGGCATTGTCCCAGCCGATGAACCGATGGCGCCCGAGGCGTCGATGGCACCCACGACGCCGGCCACTTCGATGGACTCGATGGAGGGCATGAAATGATCAAGCGCCTGATCCACTGGTCCATCGGCAATCGTTTCCTGATCCTGCTGGCGACCCTGTTTATCGTTGCCTGGGGCATCTGGTCGGTGCGCAATACGCCGCTCGATGCGTTGCCGGACCTGTCCGACACCCAGGTGATCGTGCGTACCACGTTTCCCGGGCAGGCGCCGCAGATCGTCGAAAACCAGATCACCTATCCGCTGGCCAGCACCTTGCTGTCGGTCCCCGGAGCGAAGACCGTGCGCGGCTACTCGTTCTTCGGCGACTCCTTTGTCTATGTGATTTTCGAGGACGGTACCGACCTGTACTGGGCCCGCTCGCGGGTGCTGGAATACCTCAACCAGGCCCAGGGTCGTTTGCCCCAGGGCGTCACCAGCACACTCGGTCCGGATGCCACCGGTGTCGGTTGGATTTATCAGTACGCCCTGGTGGATCGCAGCGGCCAGCATGACCTGGCGCAGTTGCGCGGAATCCAGGACTGGTTCCTCAAGTACGAGCTCAAGACCGTGCCCAATGTGGCTGAGGTCGCCACCATCGGCGGTATGGTCAAGGAGTACCAGGTGCTGCTCGACCCGCAGAAGATGGTGGCCTACGGCATCACCCAGCAGCAGGTGAACGAGGCGTTGAAGAGCGCCAACCAGGAAGCCGGCGGCTCGGTGCTGGAACTGGCCGAACGCGAATACATGGTGCGGGCCTCGGGCTACCTGAAAAGCCTGGAGGACTTTCGCAATATCCCGTTGAAAACCTCGGCGCAAGGCGTGCCGGTGCTGCTCGGCCAGGTGGCGACCATCCAGATCGGCCCGGAGATGCGCCGTGGTATTGCCGAACTGGATGGTCAAGGCGAGGCGGTCGGCGGCGTGGTGATTCTGCGGTCGGGCAAGAACGCCGACGAAACACTGCAGGCGGTGAAAGCCCGTCTCGACAGCTTGCGCGGCAGCCTTCCGCCCGGGGTAGAACTGATCACCACCTACGACCGTTCGCAACTGATCGACCGGGCGGTGCACAACCTCAGTTTCAAACTGTTGGAAGAGTTTGGTGTGGTGGCGCTGGTCTGCCTGCTGTTCCTCTGGCACTGGCGCTCGTCCCTGGTGGCGATCATCACCCTGCCGCTGGGGGTGTTGATGGCTTTTATCGTCATGCGTATCGAAGGGGTCAACGCCAATATCATGTCCCTTGGTGGCATCGCCATTGCCATTGGCGCGATGGTCGATGCGGCGGTGGTGATGATCGAGAACGCCCATAAACATATCGAGGCCTGGCAACTGCGCCATCCCGGCCAGAAGCTGCAAGGCGAGGCCCATTGGCGGGTGATCGGCGAGGCGGCGGCGG
>Ga0209888_1000582_pt1 | contig 17028 bp, 22 predicted proteins | sample OrgsoiDNA_201059_FD_185807 | JGI IMG/M metagenome (GOLD analysis project Ga0209888, IMG submission 185807) | Permafrost soil microbial communities from the Arctic, to analyse light accelerated degradation of dissolved organic matter (DOM) -... | ecosystem: Environmental > Terrestrial > Soil >...
CCATGCGGGTGTTGGGCATGGCGGATTGGGAGGAGCTGGATCGACGGGTGGTGAATACCTGGCTTTAGAGGTTGAGGCCGAACGGCAAAAAACCAGGGTAGATTAAGGTTGGCTCCCAGCGGCGAGCGGGATTCGGCGGGAAATGCTGTCACTCCCGATCCCCTCAATGTGCCCCAGAGGATCGCCTGCACGGAGACCACAAGGTGAATTTATTTTTGGCGCCAACAAAAGCGTCATAAAGCCATCATGCAATATTGTTACAAACGTCGGCGTAGTTCCTCATAAAGAGCCCGACGCCGTGAACCTTCGTTTCGCCTTTCTCCGCAAGCCTTCCCACCGACCCGCCCTGCTGCGCCGCCTGAGTATCGGCAAGCGCCTGCTGGCCAGCTTCGGGCTCTGTGCCCTGTTGCTGGTCGCCTTGGGCGGGTTGTGTCTGACGGCCATGCAGCACATTCGCCATGAGGGCGAGTTGATCGAGCAAGGACCGCTGTCGAGTATCGCCCAGGCCGACGCCATCGCCATCGACCTGGCCAAGATGCGCACCGAGGCCGCGCTGTTGCTGGTGTATGCCAACGACCCGGCCGAACTGACCAACCGCAAGATCAACCTGCAACAGCTCAGTGCCGAGGTGAACCAGGGGTTTACCGAGTACCTGGCCAAGGTCCCGGAAGGCACCGAACGGGACTCGATCAAGTTGCTGCAGGATGCTTCGCAGCAGTTTGTCACCCTGTTCAAGCAGGCCATCGACCTGGTCGAGCAGAAGAAAATGAGCGAGGCCACCAACCTGTCCAACAACGACCTGTCCAACCAGGGTTCGATGATGGACATGCAGGTGCAATTGCTCCGTGAGCTGAACAAGCAGACCACCGCGCAGGCCCTGGAAAACACCGCCAGTACCTTCAAGAAAGTCCAACTGCTGCTGCCGATTGCCATCGCCGTGGCGCTGATCCTGATGCTGTTGCAGGCCTGGCGCCTGAGCGTGAGCATCACCCGCCCCCTGCGCCAGGCCTTGCAGGTGGCCAAGACCGTGGCCGCCGGCGACCTTAGCCAGTTGGTGGTCGCCCACGGCCAGGACGAAGTGGCGCAACTGCTGCAAATGCTCGGGCATATGCGCGATCAGCTGCACGCGGTGATCAATCAGATCGGTGGCGCCGTCGGCCGCCTGAACACGGCCACCCAGGAGATGGGCGCGATCATGCATGACAGCGCCCAGGACCTGCATCAGCAATACGGCGAGATCGAACACGCCGCCACCGCCGTCACCCAGATGAGCCAGGTGGTCGAGGAAGTCGCCCGCAACGCTGTGGAAACCTCTTCCGAGTCCCGCAGCTCCAGCACCGCCGTGCGCGAAGGCCAGCAGCAATTGGACGAGACCATGGCCGATATCGGCATCCTCGCCGATCAGGTCGAACAGGCCAGCCTTCGCGCCCAGGCCCTGGCGGTCGAGACCCAGGGCATCAGCAAGGTGCTGGAGGTGATCCGCAGCGTGGCCGCCCAGACCAACCTGCTGGCGCTCAATGCGGCCATCGAGGCAGCGCGGGCCGGTGACGCGGGACGCGGTTTTGCCGTGGTGGCCGATGAAGTGCGCGGCCTGGCGCAACGCACCGATGCGTCTACACGGGAAATCGAAAAGATGATGGACGGGATTCATCAGGGCACCGGCGACACGGTTGTGGCCCTGGCCGAAAGCGCTGCCCAGGCCGGTCGCACACGCCAACGGGCGCAGGTGGCCAAGGATGTGCTGGGGAGCATCTCCAGGTCGGTGGCCGGCATCGACGAGCGCAACCTGGTGATCGCCACCGCCGCCGAGCAGCAGGCCCAGGTGGCTCGTGAAGTGGACCACAACCTGGTGCGTATCCGCGACCTGTCCATGCAGACCGCCAGCGGTGCCGCGCAAACCAGCAACGCCAGCCAGGAACTGGGGCGCCTGGCGGTGGAACTGGACGGCATGCTGGCGCGCTTTTCGCTGTAAGGGATGGGCGGCCTGTCGATCGTCAGCCCTGGGGGCCTTCGATTTCGAAGGTCACCTTGTCAGCGTAAAAGGCAACGTGCTCCTTGATTTGCGCCACCGCCGGGTAGGTGTCTTCGTAGGTCCAGACCGCGTTTTCAGCGGTCTTTCCGTCGGCGCTCAGGCTGAAATAATGCGCCTCGCCCTTGTAGGGACAATGGGTTGTATGTTCGGTGCGCGCGTAGTGTTCAACCCGAATGTCGGATCTCGGGATATAAAAGACCGCCGGGTACTTGGCCTCTTCGAGTTGCACCGCCTGATCAGTCTGCGCGACGACAACATCATTGAAGCGAACGGTGACGCGCCCCTGGAAAGGGGTAATGGTGATGGGATGATCCGGGCCGGGGATTTTCATGATGATCCGTCCTTATGATTCACTCGGAAAAAGGCGGCGCGGCAAACGCGCCGCAGGTGCCCATGTTTACGCGGTTCGACGAGCTGCGGCAATAACGGTTCGATACACCGGGAACCATTTGGAGCTGATCACTTATCCGGCTAACCTTGCTCCTTGCACCGTCCTGCACTTCAACTGGAGTCCTGTCGGGTGATCAAACCGTTATTGCTGATACGCCGTCGTTTTGCCTCCATCCGCTGGCGCACTCGTGTAACCCTCTGGGCTGCCGCGACCCTCGCGGGGTTACTTGTGGTGATGTTCGCCCGGCTGGCTGACCTGGCACTGACACAATTTGCCCTGCACACCGCCGAACGCCCCTGGTTGCCCTTTATCTACACGCCACTGGTCGGCATGCTGGTGGTGTGGTTGACCACGCGCTTTTTTGTCGGTGCCCAGGGCAGTGGCATTCCCCAGGTGATTGCCGCCACCCGTTTGGCCCACAAGGGCGCGCCAGTCGACAAGCTGGTGTCGCTGCGGATTGCCTTCGCCAAGATAGGCCTGGGCACACTGGCGCTGACCGGCGGTTTTTCCGCGGGACGCGAAGGGCCCTCGGTCCAGGTCGCCGCCTCGATCATGCATTTTTTTCACCGTTACCTGCCCAATGCCCGGATCATCCGTAGCGAAGACCTGATCCTGGCCGGTGGCGCAGCCGGTATCGCCGCCGCGTTCAATACCCCCCTCGCAGGTGTCGCGTTCGCGGTGGAAGAGCTGGGACGCAAGCTGGAAACCAGAACCAGCGGCGTGCTGCTCAGTACCATCATCCTGTCAGGGATGGTCGCCATTGCCTTGCAGGGCAACTATAACTATTTCGGTCACTTCGACGTTCAAGAGATCACACTCGACATCGCCATTGCGGCGCTGGCGACGGGTGTCGGTTGCGGGCTGCTGGGTGGTTTGTTCAGCCGCATGCTGCTGTGGCCCCAGCGCCATCGTCATTTCATCGTCTGGCAGTGGCGCCGCACGCATCCTGTCTGGTTCGCAGGCGCCTGTGGACTGCTGGTGGCCATCCTGGGCTGGCTCAGTGGCGGGATGTCATTTGGCAGCGGTTACACCATCACCACCCATATCATTGCCTCCGATACCGGCCTGCTTTGGCACGCGCCTGTCACGCGCTTTCTCGCCACCCTCGTGACTTATTTTTCTGGTATTCCCGGCGGCATTTTTGCCCCGTCCCTGGCGGTCGGCGCCGCCGTTGGCGCCAATGCCGCCGACTATTTCGGTTTGGCCGCTCAGCCGATGATTGCCCTGTGCATGGTGGGCTTTCTGGCCGCCGTGACGCAGTCGCCCATCACCTCCGCGATCATTGTGATGGAGATGATCGACAGTCATGGGATGGTTATCAGCCTGATGGCCGTTGCGCTGATTGCCAAAGCGGTCAGTTCACGGATGAGCCCCGAGTTGTACCAGCAGATGGCTCGAGGTTTTCTTCAGCCGCCGGGCGATGGCACGGCCCCCAAAAAAGAAAACCCATAGGTTGGCCAAGCCAGTCGCGCCAGACTGACGAGAGCCGTCATTCTCAGCCGGCTTGATCACCGCGAGCCGGCATGAGGCCGTTGGTCCCAATGGTTCACGGATTTGCATCTCACCCATCAGGTTCTTATCATCGCGCTGGGTGCGCTGCTGCATACGGCACAGCGCAGGTTAAAGCATAAACGTTGGTCGGGCCGCCAACGGAGAATTGCTGTGCCTGAAAGACACCCAGCGTCGCCTTCCATTCCTCGCCCTCAGGTTTTGACCGAACGCGCCTTGTCGGCCCTGGAGCGCTTCTCGCATATAGAAGCCGTCAGCGGCATTGTGCTTCTGCTGGCCGCGATTGCGGCCCTTATCTGGGCCAATAGCCCCGTCGCCGACTCCTACGAGCATTTCTGGAACACCCCGCTCACGGTGAGCCTGGGTGATTTCACGGTCTCGCGTTCACTGCATTTTCTGGTCAACGATGGACTGATGACCATCTTCTTCCTGGTAGTGGGGGCTGAAATCCGCCAGGAGATCAAGGACGGGGCACTGGCCAACCTGAAGCTGGCAACCCTGCCCCTGGGCGCGGCCTTGGGCGGTGTGCTGATGCCGGCGATCATCTACACCCTGCTCAACCACGGTACCCCGGCAGCCAACGGGTGGGCCGTACCCACCGCCACGGACATTGCCTTTGCGGTAGGTGTCCTTGCCCTGTTGGGCAAGTCGATTCCAAGCGGCGTGCGTGTCCTGTTACTGGCCTTGGCAATTATCGATGACATCGTCGCCATTCTGATCATTGCCATCTTCTATGCCGCCAGCCTGGATTACCTGGGTCTGGTGATCGCGGCAGGTGGCCTGTTGCTGGTGCTGGTCTTCCAGCGGATGGGTATCGGCAAGGCGTATGCGTACCTGCTGCCGGGGACCATTGTATGGTTCGGGCTGCTGAAGACCGGTGTGCATCCGACTCTGGCAGGCGTGATTCTCGGCCTGATGACCCCGGTCAGCTCCCGCCCCGCCAAGGAACAACCGCTGGAAACCATCGGGCGGACGCTCCAGGAGTTGATGGAACGATTTTCCTCTTCGGGCGATAGCCCACAGGCCGTGGCCAAACCCCTGAAGCAACTCCGCCAGGCCCAACGGGAAATGTTGCCGCCGGTGCAACGGGTTCAGGCCGGGTTGCATCCGTGGGTGGCGTTCGGCGTCATGCCGCTCTTCGCCCTGGCCAACGCGGGAGTCAGCCTGCAGGGGCTCAATCTGGACGATGGGCTTTCCCTGCATGTGTTTATGGGCGTGATACTGGCGCTGGTACTGGGCAAGCCCCTGGGGGTCATGCTGGCCAGCGTGGTCCTGGTCAAACTGAACATCTGCCGGCTGCCTGAAGGCGTTACCTGGAGTGGTGTCGGCCTGGTCGGCCTGCTGGCGGGCATCGGGTTTACCATGTCGATTTTCATTTCGGCGCTGGCGTTTACCGACCCGACACTACTCTCGGCGGCCAAACTCAGCGTGCTCGCCGCGTCGTCTCTGGCGGCGGTGCTGGGGTTGCTCTGGGGCAGGACCAGGCTGAAAGGATGAATGGGGCGCCGGCGTCGGCAAGACGGACGACTGGAACCGCACCATCGATGCCCGACGTGGCCAGGGGCATTAGTCAACGGGCCAGCGCCGGTTATCGCATCGGCGTCACGGCCTCGCGGCCATCAAGCGCGGGATGCTGATCGCCTCGGTCTTCCAGGACCCCAAGGCCCAGGCGACCGTGGCGGTACAGTCGGCTATCAAGATGATCAAGGGTGAAGCGGTTGAACCGGATGTGTGGGTGCCGTTCCAGTTGATCAAGCCTGAGCAGGTGGCGATGTTCGAGCAGCATTATAAGTAGTGTCGAACGGGAGGCTGGCCCGGACCGCCCTCCTTCAACTGTGAAAAATAGTACGCTGCCAGAGGTGTTACGCTCGCCATTTACTAGCACCCGGTTTTGAAGAGAAAGCAGTAAATGCCCAAGGCAGCCATTCTCACCGCCTGCGTCATCGTCATATCCCTACAGTCGGCGGCCTATGCCGCCGATGGCTTTTACGTCAATCCCGGATCAACTGCCGCGCAATGGGTGAAGGCGAACTCCCAGTCCCCTCTTACGGCAAAAATCCGGACGTCGATTGCCGGTGTACCCAGCGCCCGCTGGCTGACCGGCACCAGCCAGACAACCGACAAGCTCACCGACACCGTCAGCCAATACGTTGGGGCGGCGGACAAGGTCCACCAGATACCCATTCTGGTGGCGTACAACCTGCCGGGTCGTGACTGCAGCGGCGGCGCATCGGCGGGTGGTGCGGCAAATGCCTTGGAGTATCGAGACTGGATAGACCGGTTTATCAACGGTATTGGTGACAAGCCCGCCGTGGTTATTCTGGAGCCGGATGCGCTGGCAGACAGTGAATGCCTGTCCCAGCAAAAGCGTGATGAGCGCCTGGCGCTGTTCAATTACGCGGTGTCCGGGTTCAAGCAGCGCGCGCCCTCCGCAGCCGTTTACCTGGATGCAGGTAATGCAGGCTGGAAACCTTCAGACATCATGGCTGGCTACCTGAATGCAGCGGGCGTGAAGAATACGCGAGGATTTGCGTTGAATGTCTCCAACTATTACGCGCTCGACCAGTCCCGCAGCTACGGCGACGCAATCAATGCCAAGTTGTCCGCTGATTACGGTTATGCAAAATCCATGGTGATCGATACCAGCCGCAACGGTAATGGAGCCACTCCCGGCGACTGGTGCAATCCTTCCGGGCGCAAAATCGGCCTTCAACCCCAGGCCATCACAGAGACGGTGTTGGCGGCCTGGATCAAGATCCCTGGCAACTCGGACGGTTCATCCTCAGCGACCCGAAACTGCCACGGCGGCCCAGCGGCAGGGACGTTCAGTCCTGAGCTGGCTGAGCATTTGATTGATGGGAATTAACTGCGTTCCAGACAACAGGCGAAAGCAGCATTACAGCGATAAGAAAGGCCACCTGAGACAGGTAGAAAGACGCCAGCCACTGCTGATTCAGTGCGACGTAGTAGGTGTTGTGGGCAACGTCCGCCACGATGATGGCGGCGGTCAGGGCAATCCCCGCCCGAGGCTTGATGAACAGCAGCAACGCAGCCAACGGATCAAGGAATGTCAGCGCGCCCCAGAACACGCGACTGGCCCAGTGGGCACTCTCCCCGTACCCGTAGTCCCAGAGCAACCCATGCTAAAAATCCGCTCGCAGGTGGTTGACGGTGGCAACCAGCAGGCAACACGCGAACAGCACGCGGATGGAGAAGGACAACCTGGGCATAGCGTGACCCGCGTTAGTGAAGTAAGACCAGCAGGATATCGGGATTGCACCGCTTCGGCAGCAGTGTCCGCCCGCAAGCCCATCTCCGGGCTGAACTTACCAGTACGCACAATAGGCCTCGACGCCCCCGATGACTTTGGCTATACCTTCGAACTGCCCATCACCCACATGACCAGGGTGTCCAGACAGGAGTAGCAAGCATGAGCCCCATCAGCACTGAAGTTGAATTTACCCTTCCACTCGGCTACCGCGATGGGGAAGGCAACCTGCACAGAAACGGCGTAATGCGCCTGGCCACCGCCGGTGACGAGATCCTGCCGTTGAAGGATCACCGGGTACAAGCCAATCCGGCCTACCTGATCGTCATCGTGCTGTCGCGAGTGGTTGTGCGGTTAGGCCATCTCGATATGATCAACACCAAAGTCATCGAAGACCTGTTTTCCGCCGACTTTGCCTATTTGCAAACCTTGTACAACCGCATCAACCAGGTCGACGCCGACGACAAGGCGATATAGACCTAGGCCTCCAGCGCTGAAAGATAAAGCCGAACCATATCCTTGGCCTCCGCCAGCAACACCCGCTGCACGGCGGGTGCCTCCTCGCTGATCCGTCCCACGCCCTTGAACACATTCAGCAGCGTCATGGCCACGGCCTTCGATTTGGCCGGGGCCAGGGACGGAATCACCTCGCGCAGGGCCCCCTCGATACCGTCCACCATGGCCTTGCGAAACTGCTGCCGCCGGCTTTCGCTGGCCCCCGCGACATCCACCAGGTTGATGGCGAACTGACGCTCAGACTGCAGCGCGAGGCTGAAATAGATAAACGCCGATGCCAGTTCAGGAGCTGTCATGGTGCGAGCTTGCACGCCCAGCTCAGCGAGAGATTCAAAGGCATGCTCGACGTAGTTCATCAGCAACGCCTCAGCCACGGACTCCTTGGTCGGAAAGAACCGATACAGCGAGGCAATCGCCGTCCCAGAACGCGCCGCGATCTCCGTCATCGTCGTCGCATCAAAGCCCTTTTCCGTAAACAGCTCGACCCCAGCTTCCAGAATGGCCGCCACACGAATATGCCCCTTGGCACGTTTGGGCTCCTGACCCTTGGCGATGGGTTCTGTTGACATATGAGAGGATGTCCTTCACTATTTTTACGAGAGGATATCCTCTCATTCTAGCATCACACCGACCCGAAGCAACGCCCGGCCTCCAGTCCGGCTCCATCAAGGGGTTTCCATGTCCAACGCTGAGGCTCATATCGCCATGTCCAAATCAGGCAAGCTCGCTTCGACAGGACAGTGGAGCGCTCTCCTGGGATTGTCCGCACTGTTTGCCCTTGCCCTGACCTGGGCCGGCATTCCAGCCGCCTTGCTGCTCGGCCCCATGCTGGGCGCGGTCATCACCGCCATCACCTTCGTCGACACCCGGGTTCATATCCCACGACCGGCATCCGCCTTCGCCCAGGGCATCCTGGGCTGCATGATTGCCAAAACCCTGGTGCAATCGCTCTCCGGTGCAGCCGTCGGCAGCTGGCCGCTGTTTGTAGTGGGCGTGATCGGTGTCGTTGTCGCCGCCGGTTTGCTGGGATGGGGCCTGACCCGCCTGCGCGTATTGCCGGGAACCACCGCTATCTGGGGGCTGAGCCCGGGCGCGGCCACGGTGATGATCCTGATGGCCGAGAATGCCGGGGCCGACGCGCAACTCGTCGCCTGCATGCAGTACACCCGCGTAATTCTGGTGGCAATCATCGCCACGCTGATTACCCACTTCACCGGTGCCGGCGTGGTGCATGAGGTGCATTCGGTGATCTGGTTTCCGAGCATTGACTGGCTACCACTGGCCCAGACCCTGGCCCTCGTGGCCGCCGGCCCGCTGGTGGCGCGCCTGGTGAAAATACCGGTGGCCTCCCTGCTGGTGCCGATGATCGGCGGGATCTTCCTCACTCATCAGGGCCTGATCAGCATCGAGATGCCCCATTGGCTGCTGGCACTCGGTTATGCGGTTATCGGCTGGCGGATCGGCCTGCCCTTCACCCGACCGCTGGTGAAGTACGCCATGAAAACCTTTCCGGCAATCCTCGCCAGTACCCTGGCGCTGATTGCGATCTGCGGCTGCCTGGCCCTGGTGTTCGTCTTTGCCGCCGGCATCGATCCACTCACCGCCTACCTGGCGACCAGCCCGGGCGGTGCGGACTCCGTCGCGATCATCGCCGCATCCAGCCACGTCGACGTGCCCTTCGTCATGACCATGCAGATGGCCCGCTTCGGCGTAGTGCTGCTGGCCGGACCGGCCATCGCGGCCTTCATCTCCCGTCGCGTCGCCTCGACGGGCCAGGCTACCGATAGCTGAAACCACCAACCTTTATCCATGCCCAGCCTGAAGGTGATCCATGTACATCACAGCGTTTTTTGCCGGTGTCTTCCTTTGCAATGCCCTTCCGCACATTGCTGCCGGATTGTGCGGTGAAGTCTTTCCCACGCCCTTTGCAAAACCACGAGGAAAAGGTCCCTCGTCACCCTTGGTGAATTTTCTCTGGGGGGTCTTCAATCTGCTGGTGGGGCTTGTGCTGCTGTCGAAACAGCCGGTGATTATTGGCTTGAATTCGGAATTTATCGCGCTGACAGTCGGCGCCCTGGCGATAGGGACTTACCTGTCCGTGCACTTCGGCAAGGTGCGTGCGTCCGCCAAAGCCTGATCCCTGGCGCCGCTCCTTGCCGAAAAGGAGCGGCGGACCTCCGCAGAGAGGCCGGATAGAGACCGCTACGTAGAACTATCGATCAAGGCTTGGCGACATGCCAGACCTGGTTCACGCCTTCACCCTTGGTGTCGCCCGGCTTGCCGTCCTTGACCCAGCTGTAGAGCGGCATGTCCTTGTAGGCCCACTGCTTGCTGCCGTCATCGCGGGTGACAATGCTGTAACCATCAGCCGCCTTGGCACCGGCAGCCACTGGCAACGGCGGCCAGTTGCTGGCGCACGGCCCGTTGCACACGGATTTGCCCGCAGTGTCCTTGGTGAAGGTGTACAGGGTCATGCCCTTGGCATCGACCAGGACCTTGCCCGCGCCGGTGTCAGCAACTTTGGCTGGCGCATCGGCAAAGGCCAGGCCGGACAGGCAGGTCATGGCGACGGCGGCAGCGAGGGTGATTTTCTTCAGCATGGGTAGCTCTCTGTTTGTAGGGTAAGTCGGACCATATGGGGATGGCGCAAGCAGCCGCCACATAGGGCAAACACCCGACAAGGCACTTTATTCACCCGATCGGGAAAATAATTGAGCCTTGTCGAGTGGTCGCCCAAGCGGGTTAAGCCTCAGCACGACTGACGCCCCCTCACTTATTGCGCCGTCAGAAACTCACGATACTGCGCCGCCGTCTGCTCCGGCCGCTCGACCATCGGCAGATGGCCCACGCCGTCCCAGCACTCCAGGCGCGCATGGGGAATGCCGACGATCCAGGTTTTTGCACTGGCCAGGGGGACCATGCGGTCTTCGCGGCCCCACAGCAGCAAGGTCGGGACACGGATATTGCTCAGCCAGGGCTCCATACGTGGGCTGTCATGGAAGTCATCGAAGATTTCCGCCAGCTCAGGGCGCCGGTCGATATAGGACTGCGACTCCGCCGCCAGCAACACCCCCGGTATCCAGGGTGGCGAGGCCATGGTCATGGAGAAGAACCGATCAAACTCCGCCCGCGAGTGGATCAGAAACGGGTTCTTGCCTTGCTTGACCAACTCTTCCACTTCGTTGGGTTGCGGCAGGTTGACCCCCACCGGCCCCATCAACGCCAGGGACAGCACCCGCTCCGGAAAATGCGCCGCCAGCCAGGTGCCGATGTAAGCGCCCATGGAACTGCCGACCACATGCACCTTGTCGATCCCGCTGGCGTCCAGCAGCTCGACCATGCGTTGCGCCTGGGTCGCGATGCTGTAGTCGCCGCCCGTTTCGAAGCCACTTTTACCGTGCCCGGCCAGGTCGGGAATGATCACCCGGTGGTCGGCAACGAAGGATCGCGCAAAACGCAGCCAGAGGTTCTTGTCGGCACTGAAGCCGTGGATCAGCAGCAGCGGCGGCGTGTTGCGTTGCGTCCCACCCTGGAAGGTCGACAAGGTCATCCGCTCAATCGCCACCGGGACTTCCTTCACCCGGGAGAGTCGTGCTTCCAGGCTCGTAATCAGGTCAAACAACAGCCCTCCCATACGTGGATAGGTCCACCATCCCCAAACGACGAGGATGGCGATCAGGGCAAGGATCAGGAACATCAACACTTCTCCAGGACAGGGTTCGCGAAACCAGTCTCCGCGCTACCGGGCGAGTCATAAAAACAGAACGGGCATCCGCCAGCAAGACGCCTTTGCGGATCGACGTGACAACGCTCGAGTAGCTTCTGATAGGCTGCCAGGCCGGACCATCCACACAGCCAGGCCCAGCCCCATGATCAATATCCGTGCCATGACGATGGACGATTACCAGGCGGTCATCGACCTGATGCGCAATACCCCGGGCATCTCCCTGCGTGACGCCGACTCCCGCGAGTCGACCGCCCGCTACCTGGAGCGAAACCCGGGGATGAGCTTCGTCGCGGAAGTCGATGGGGAGCTTGGCGGTTGCATCATGTCCGGGCATGACGGTCGTCGGGGCTACTTGCAGCACCTGCTCGTGCTGCCCCGTTATCGGCGTCAGGGCATCGCCCATGCATTGGTCGAGCGCTGCCTGTCGATCCTGGAGAGCCACGGCATCCTCAAGTGTCATCTCGACGTGTTCAAGACCAATGAGGAAGCTGCCCGTTATTGGCAAAGCCAGGGCTGGCAGCTCCGGCAGGATATCGACCGCTATTCGTTTACCCGCCCGGGCAATCAGAACGCGTGACGGGGTGGCTCAATAAACCCCGGGCAGCAGGCGCCAGGTGCGTGCACGATAAGCCTCGTACTCTTCGCCAAACTCGGCCTTGAGCAAGGCCTCCTCCGAGTGCATGCGCGCTATCAGCGGGATCAGCGTCAACGCCGTCAGCAACACCCCGACGCCGGAGCGAAAAGCCAGGGCCCAGCCCAGCGAGTTGACCAACAGCCCGAGGTAGCTCGGGTTGCGCAAAACCCGATAGAGCCCGGTGGTCACCAGCCGATGCCCCGGTTGAATCGCCACCAGCCCGCTGAAGCGTTTGCCCAGCACAAACACCGGCCACATCCGCAACACACCGCCAACGGTAAACAGCAGCACACCGAGCCAACGCACGCCCTCACCGCCAAAGGTCCACCAGCCCAGGCGAGCCGTCCAGGGCACCAGCCCCACCAGCAGCAAGCCGAGGGCGCCGATAACCGGGATCACCCAGCGATTGCCTCGATCCTCACGTACACCGGGGCTGAGATTGGCTTCGGTAAACAACGCCGAGCCCGCCAACAACAGGGTCACCACGGCGATCGCAAGCAATGCGGGCTGGGCAACAAACGCCGACCAACCACCGAATCCCCACACCGCCAACCCGAGATAGCCCAGCGTTGCCACCATGCTGAAAAACGCAAGCCGAAGTGAGATTTTCATGCTGCCCTCAACTCGATAGATCTGATGCTTTCAGTGTAGAAGCATTCGTCCGAGCCAGTGATCGCCAACGCTCTAGCCCGCGGCTTAGACGAAGTCCCCGGAAAACCGACTTATTCCATAAAAGCATCAACAAATTCTTTTATATTCTTTTATTGTTTATTCATGGACTGCAAGACTCGGCACCAGAATCATCCACTAAGTGTTGAGATCACCATGAAGAAACTGACTGCCCTCACTGCCCTCACCCTCGCCGTCCTCTCGGGGCTGGCCCATGCCGACCGCCTGGAAGACATCAAGAAATCCGGCGTTCTGCGTGTCGCCTCGTTCGACAGCAACCCGCCTTTTGGCTTTATCGATGCCAAGAGCAAACAGATCGAAGGCCTGGACGTGGACTACGCCAAGGCCATCGCCGACAAGCTGGGCGTCAAGCTGCAACTGCAACCGACCAACCCGGCCAACCGCGTCCCGCTGCTGGTCGCCAATAAGGTCGACCTGGTCCTGGCCAACTTCACCATCACCCCGGAGCGTGCCGAGCAGGTCAACTTCAGCATTCCCTACTTCAGCTCCGGCCAGCAGTTCATCGTCAAGAAAGGCACCCTCAAGTCCCAGGATGAGCTGAACAAATGGCGGGTCGGCGTGGACAAGGGCACGGTCAACGAAGGCGTGCTGCGTGAGAAATTCCCGGGCGCCAAAGTGGTTGCCTACGACGATACCCCGTTCGCGTTCACTGCCCTGCGCAACGGCAATGTCCAGGCCATCACCCAGGACGGTCCGAAGCTGATCGGCCTGCTGGCCAACGTCCCGGACAGGGACAAATACGAAGTACCGCCCTTCACCATTTCCAATGATCTGATCGGCGTCGGCCTGCCCAAGGGCGAGAAAGCACTGACCGATGTGGTCAACCAGACGCTGGTCGAGCTGGAAAGCAAAGGCCAGGCGCAGAAGATCTACGACACCTGGTTCGGCCCGGACACCAAGACACCGCTGGCCCGTCTGTACAAGATCGGCGACAAGAGCTGATCGCCCTCCCCGTCGTACACCCACAGCCCGCGCGGTTTTCCGTGCGGGCTCTTTGTATTCTGGATGGACACCGTGATTGATGTTTGGTGAATTGCTGGGCCCGCATTACCTGAAATGGCTGTTCGATGGATTTATCCTCACCCTGACCCTGTCCGCCGTGGTCTGCCTGGTGGCCACCGGGCTCGGTTTCCTGGTCTGCCTGGCACGCCTCGGCAGCTCGCGCCTGGCGTCCTGGCCGGCGCGCACCTATCTGGCGCTGTTTCGCAACACGCCGCTGCTGGTGCAATTGTTCTTCTGGTATTTCGGCCTCAGCGCCCTGCTGCCCGAAGGTCTGGTGAGCTGGCTGAACACGCCCCATGAAGTGAGCGTGGCTGGCGTTGAAATCAGCTGGCCGTCCTTTGAATTTATCGCCGGTTTCTGGGGATTGACGCTCTATACCTCGGCCTTTATCGCCGAGGAGTTTCGCGCCGGCGTCGCCTCGGTACGCCCGCAACAACGCGAAGCCGGCGTGGCCATGGGCTTCCGACCGGCACAGGTGTGGCGTTATATCGTCCTGCCCCAAGCCTTGCGCACCGCCCTCGGGCCCTTGCTGGGGCAATACATGAACGCGCTGAAGAACTCCTCGCTGACCATGGCTATCGGCCTTGCCGAGCTGTCCTACGCCTCGCGCCAGGTGGAGACCGAAACCTTCAAGACCTTCCAGGCCTTCGGCTTCGCCACCCTGCTCTACATCTTCAGCATTGCGCTGATCGAAGCGGCCGGACAATGGATCCGCCAGACCAAACGTTATCGCCAGGGAGCCGCGTGACATGGACTTTTCCGTTATCAGCGACAACCTCGAGTACTTCCTGATCGGCGCCTACCCCGACGGTCCCCTGGGCGGCGCGGCCCTGACCCTGGTGCTGAGCGTACTGTCCGGAGTATCCGCCGCCATCCTGGGCCTGGTGCTGGGCATCGCCTTGAGCAGCCTCAAAGGCTGGCCACGGGGAATACTGATCGCGGTGCTGGGTTTCCTGAGGGCGATCCCGGTACTGATGTTGATCTTCTGGAGCTACTTCCTGCTGCCGATCATCTTCCATGTGGATATCCCGGCGCTGTTCACCGTGGTCTGCGCCCTGTCGCTGATCGGCGGCGCTTACCTGGCGTACTCGGTCCATGCCGGGATCCAGAGTCTGCCGGACGGCCAATGGGCGGCGGCTCGCGCGCTGGGCATGCGACCCGTTCAAGTCATGCGACTGATCATCCTGCCGCAGGCCTTGCCGATCATGCTGCCCTCATTCCTCAACCAGTGGATCTCGCTGATCAAGGACACCTCCCTGGCCTATGTGATCGGCGTCGGCGAACTGTCCTTCGTGGCGACCCAGGTCAGCAACCGAGTGATGGTTCATCCCACGGAGATCTTCCTGTTCGTGGCGCTGGTCTACTTCGTGTTCTGCTCCAGCCTCGATCTGCTGGCCAATTTCACGACTCGAAAGCAGGCGGTGAAGCACGCTTGATCAACTCTGCTCTGTAACAGGCAATTCGCGGAGCGGTTCCTTGGGGCCAATAAAGCACCAGAGCAGCAGGCCCAGGAGCGGCGCATAGATGATCACAACGATCCAGAGTCCCTTGGTGCCGGCACCACGCCCACTTTTGAGCACGCTCCTGATGGCCCACAATTCGACCAGCAACAACACCACTGCCGCCGCCACGGCGATCCAGATATATTCAGTTTGCATGGTTTTCCTCCGATATGTCCTGCGTTAGGTAGGAGGAGACGGTGAGGGTTCATTAAGTTTGTGCCAGACGTTCGGCCGTCCTAGGTGTTCAGAAACTGCGTCAGCGATTCTCCCAACGCATCGAACACCAAGGCGATGCGTTGAACCCTCCGCATGTCCTGGTGCATGGCGATCCAGACATCCACGGAAAAATCCACCTGCTGGGGCAGCACGCGTATCAGTCCATGACGCCGGGCCAGTTGGCTGGAACACACGCCGATCCCCAAGCCCGCGCGCAATGCCGCCAGTTGTGCGAGGTGGTCATCGGTGCGAATCAGCGTTCGCTGCGGTGTGCAGTCGAAGCCACGCTCGCGCAGAAACTGCAGCTCCACCAGATTGCGGTCAGGCCCGATCAGCGGATAGTCATCAAGCTGCTCGACGGTGTCTGGCGTGCCCAGCTCCGCCAACAGTTCAGGGGTGGCATACAGGCCGACCTGTAAATCACCCACCTTGCGCGTGACCACGGCGGCTTCGGTCGGCCGACGGATACGCACCGCCACATCGGCCTCCTGCCGGGCCAGCGCTTGCAGACGGTTCGACACACTGAGTTCGACAGCCAATTGTGGATAGGTCTGGCGTAGCGTGCGCAACATGGGCGGCAATACTTCGACCCCGAGCAATTTGCTGCTGGTCAGGCGCACCGTGCCGCCCGCCAATTCCGCATCCGCCGACGCCACCCGGTTGAAGGCATTGGCCGCCATGGCCATGGCTTCGACATGGCTGATCAGGTCCTTGGCCATCTCCGTCGGCAGCAGCCCGGACGGTGAGCGGATAAACAGGCTGACGCCCACGCTCTGCTCCAACGCCTCGATCCGCCTGCGCGCGGTGGCCTGCGCGATGCCCAGCAAACGGGCCGCTCCCGATAGACTGCCGGTGCGCAGTACCGCCAGAAAGGCACGCTGGGTTTCCCACTGTAGCTGAGGCGCGTTCATACATTTCCTGTGAGCCGCTGGGCAATTTTGGCTAATTTTCTTTCGTGAGGCGCGGCCTCATGCTGGTCAAGCATATCCCACGAGCACCCCGCTTCGTCCGCCACCTCAACGCTTGAAGGAGTTTTACCGATGCCACTCACTGGTCAATGCCGCTGTCGCGCCGTGAGCTATAACCTGACTGCCGACCTGCCGCTGGCGGTCTACGCCTGCCATTGCCGCGACTGCCAGACCTGGAGCGGCAGCGCCTTTGCCCTGCATGCGCTGGTGCCGGAAGGCGCCATTCACGCTGAAGGTCCGATCACTGAATACGCCTATGACAGCAACGGTCTGTATTCCCGTCACACCCTCTGCTGTGTCTGTCATACCCGACTCTACAACACCACCAGCGCCGCGCCGGGCCTGCAGGTGTTGCGCGCCGGCACGCTGGATAACAGCCCGTCGTTGCAGCCTGTCGCGCATATCTGGGTGCAACACAAACAACCCTGGCTGGCACTGCCGGACTGGATTCCCACCTGGCCACAAAGCCCGACGCCAGAAGCCTTCGCTGAAGCTTTGAGGGGATAGGAGATCGGTCATGACCCATTCAGTATTTGCCAGCGGCAGTTGCCGCTGTGGCCAGGTCGCTTTTGA
>Ga0209888_1000583_pt1 | contig 17019 bp, 15 predicted proteins | sample OrgsoiDNA_201059_FD_185807 | JGI IMG/M metagenome (GOLD analysis project Ga0209888, IMG submission 185807) | Permafrost soil microbial communities from the Arctic, to analyse light accelerated degradation of dissolved organic matter (DOM) -... | ecosystem: Environmental > Terrestrial > Soil >...
ACACCAGGTCGTGGGAAAACAGTCGCTGCTGGTAGATGTTCGGCGCATCCAGGTCCGGGAAATAGCCCAGCACCATATCCACCTTGCCTTCGCGCAGGTGTTCGGTGAGGTCCTTGGGCGACAGGCTGAAGGTACGGATCCGCGCTCGCGGTGCGACCTTGCGCAGGTGTTCGAACAAGGTCGGCAGGAACACCACTTCACCCACTTCACTCAGGCAGAAGGTGAACTCCTCGCTGCTCGCGGCCGGATCGAAGGTCGGGTTGCTGAGGATGTCGCGGTCGATGATATCGATCACCTCGCGGGTCCGTTCGATGATGCTCTGGGCCCTCGGCGTGGCTTCCATGCGACTGCCGGAACGAACGAACAACGCATCCCCCAATGAATGACGCAAGCGCGAAAGGGCGGCGCTGACTGCCGGTTGGCTCATACCCAGGTGCTGGGCCGCCGTGGTGACGTTACCGGCTTCGTGGATCGCCAGCAGGACGCGGAGCAGATTCAGGTCGGTGCGCATGCTCTATAACCAAATCAAATAGTCTGAATAAACAGAATTAGCTTCGATTATTTAAGCCAGGGCGCGAGGATTGTGTCCAGACAAAAATAATACCGAGGCTTCCCTCATGATCAATCTGCATGACATCCGCTACGTGCGACTGGGCACGGCGGATATCGACCAGGCTCGCCAGTACGCCACGCAGGTGCTGGGATTGCAGGTCGCTCGCAGCGCCAACGGAGCGGTGTATTTACGTTCCGACAGCCGCGACCACACCTTGTGTTACTACGAAGGTGACCCCACCGAAACTACCACCGCCTTTGAAATCAACTCCAGCGCCGAACTCGACCACGCCGCGCAGTTGCTGGAAGACAACGGCTTTGCCGTACGCCACGGCAGCCGCGAAGAGGCCGAGCTGCGGGCGGTCGCCGAGCTGATTCACTTCCGCGATCCCAGCGGCAACCAGATCGAACTGGTGCTCGCCCCACACGCCTATGGCGGACGCTATTTCCCGTCGCGGGATGCCGGCATCACCGGCTTCAGCCACATCGGTCTGCGCACCACCAACGCTAAGCGCGATGAAGCCTTCTGGACCCAACTGGCGAATGCCCGGGTCAGCGATCGGATCGGCGATGCGCCGCTGCTGCGCATTGATGAGGTGCACCACAAGATCGCCCTGTTTCCCTCGGCGCATCCGGGGGTGCAGCACATCAACCATCAGGTCGAGAGCATCGACGACGTGATGCGCGCCTATTACTTCCTGCGCGAGCGCGGCATCAGGATTCTCTTCGGGCCGGGCCGCCATCCGACTTCGGGTGCGGTATTCCTCTATTTCGAGGGGCCGGACGGCATGACCTACGAATATTCCACCGGGGTCAGCCATATTGCCCCCGAGCAGGAAGCCACGCACCACCCCCGGCAATTCCCGCTGGCGCTGTCGTCGTTCTGCGCCTGGGGCTCGAAGCCGGATATCCCGGAGTTCAAGTCATGAGCCGGACTCCCGTGGCCACCACTGCCCAACAGATCGAACTGCGCATGGCCGCCCGGGCCTTGTCCCGGGCCGGCCTGGCCCATGCCTACGGGCATTGCAGCCTGCGCCTGGATGCCGGGCATTTCCTGGTCTGCGCCGCCAAACCCATGGGGTTGATCGAGCCGGGCGAGGACGGTGTGGTCGTCGCCATCGACGCCGAACTGCCGGCCGGGGTGCTGGGGGAAGTGCGTATTCATCAGCAGATCTATCGCCGCCGTGCCGAGGTCGGCGCGGTGATCCGCAGCATGCCGGCCCAGGTGATGACCTTGTCCTGTGCCCGCCTGACCCCGCAGTCGCGGCATGGCATGGGCGCCTATTTCCACTCCTCGATCCCGCTGTGGGACGACCCGCAGTTGCTGCGCGACGATTCCCAGGCCGCCGCCCTGGCCGAGCAACTGGCGAGCAACCCGGCGCTGGTGATGCGCGGCAACGGCGCGATCGTGGTCGGCGCCTCGCTGGTGGAGGCGCTGACCCTCAACTGGTACCTGGAGGACGCCGCCCGTATCGAGCTGCAACTGCTGGCGTCCGGTCTGGCGGGGGTGGTGCTCAGCGCCGGGGAAACCGAGCGCCGCGCCACGAACTCGGGACGCATTTTCGAACGCATGTGGGACTACCTCACCGCCGGCGATGCCGAGGCGGCTGTCCGCTTACAAGAAGAAGGAAATTGATCATGTCCAAACTGCCTCTGCGCGAGTTTCACAACTTTATTGGTAACCAGTGGGTCGAGGGTGTGCGCACCTTCGACAACCGCAACCCCGCCGACAACAGCCTGATCGGCCCGGTGCATGAAGCCGGCCAGGCCCAGGTGGATGCAGCGGTCAAGGCTGCCCGGGCGGCGTTGTCCGGGCCTTGGGGCAAGCTCTCCGTGGCCCAGCGCGTGGCCTTGTTGCACAAGGTGGCCGAAGGTATCGAACGGCGTGCCGAAGAGTTTATCGCCGCCGAAATCGCCGACACCGGCAAGCCCTATGGCCTGGCCAGCCACCTGGACATTCCCCGGGGCGCGGCCAACTTCAAGGTTTTCGCCGACCTGATCAAGAACGTGCCCACCGAAAGCTTCACCATGGACACCCCGGACGGCGGCAAGGCGGTCAACTACGGGGTCCGGGCACCCAGGGGCGTGATCGCGGTGGTCTGCCCGTGGAACCTGCCGCTGTTGCTGATGACCTGGAAAGTCGGCCCGGCCCTGGCTTGTGGCAACACCGTGGTGGTCAAGCCTTCGGAAGAAACCCCGGCCACCGCCACCTTGCTCGGCGAAGTGATGCGCGATGCCGGTGTTCCGGCCGGGGTCTACAACGTGGTCCATGGTTTTGGCGAGAATTCCGCCGGGGCGTTCCTGACCGCGCACCCGGAGGTCAACGGCATCACTTTTACCGGCGAAACCGGCACCGGTGAAATCATCATGAAGGCCGCGGCCAAGGGCCTGCGTCCGGTGTCCCTCGAGCTGGGCGGCAAGAACGCCGGCGTGGTGTTCGCCGATGCCGACCTGGACAAGGCGGTGGCCGGCATCGCCCGCTCGGCCTTTGAAAACAGCGGCCAGGTTTGTCTCGGCACCGAGCGGGTCTATGTCCAGCGGCCGTTGTTCGAGCGCTTTGTCCAGGCCCTCAAGGCCAAGGTCGAAACCTTGCGCATCGGCGCGCCCTATGCCGAAGGCACCACTCTGGGCCCGCTGGTTTCCCTGGGGCATCGGGAAAAAGTCCTGGGTTACTACCGCCAGGCGGTGCAGGACGGTGCGACGGTGGTCAGCGGCGGTGGAGTCCCCGAGATGCCTGCGGAATTGGCCGAAGGCGCCTGGATCCAGCCGACCATCTGGACCGGCCTGGCGGAAAGCTCGGCGGTGATCCGCGAGGAGATCTTCGGCCCGTGCTGCCATATCGCGCCGTTCGACGATGAAGACGAAGTGGTGCGGTGGGTCAACGCCACCCAATACGGCCTCGCCGCCAGCGTCTGGACCAGCAACCTGCAAGTCGCCCACCGCATGGGTGCGGCGCTGGACGTCGGCATCTGCTGGATCAACTCGTGGTTCCTGCGCGACCTGCGCACCGCTTTCGGCGGCGCCAAGCAATCGGGCATCGGCCGCGAGGGCGGCGTGCACTCCCTGGAGTTCTACACCGAACTTCGCAACGTCTGCGTTCGTCTGTGAGGCCGGCCATGAACTCCCCCTCTATCCAGCAACTCGGCGCCGAACTGCACAGCGCCCTGAGCGAACGCCAGGCCATCGCGCCGCTGACCGAGCGCTATCCGGCGCTGACGATCGAAGACGCCTACCAGATCCAGTTGGCGATGATCCAACCCCGGCTGGACGCGGGCGAGCGGGTGATCGGCAAGAAAATCGGCGTCACCAGTCAAGTGGTGATGGACATGCTCGGGGTGGATCAGCCGGATTTCGGCCATCTGCTCAGCGGCATGCTCCTGGGCGATGGCGCATCCATCGCCTGTGCCGACCTGATCGCGCCCAAGGCCGAAGGCGAAATCGCCTTCGTGCTCAAGGACGACCTGAACGGCCCCGGGGTGACCCTGGCCGATGTGCTGCGGGCCACCGCCTATGTGATGCCGTGTTTCGAGATTGTCGACTCGCGGATTCGCGACTGGAAGATCCGCATCCAGGACACGGTGGCCGACAACGCTTCGGCGGCGGCCTTTGTCCTCGGCGATACCGGCGTCGCGCCCCATGAAGTCGATCTGGCCTGTGTCGGCATGACCCTGGAAAAAAACGGTGAAATCGTCGCCACCGGTGCCGGCGCCGCAGCCCTCGGGCACCCGGCCAATGCTGTGGTCTGGTTGGCCAACACCCTCGGACGCCTGGGCATCGGCCTCAAGCGCGGCGAGGTGATTCTCTCCGGTTCGCTGGCGGCCATGGTGCCGGTCAAGCCTGGCGATCAATTGCGCATGAGCCTCGGCGGTATCGGCTCGGCCTCCGTGCGTTTCGTATAAGGAAAACCTGATGAACCTGACAGCAGAAACCATTGCCGGCCTGGCCGAGCACCTGGAAAACGCCGAGCTGAACCGCGAGGCGGTGGCCAAGATCACCGACACCCACCCAGAGATGGACTGGGAAGACGCCTATGGGATCCAGGACGCGATCCGCCAGCGCAAGGAGGCGCGGGGCGTACGCATCGTCGGCCTGAAAATGGGCCTGACGTCCTTTGCCAAGATGAAGCAGATGGGCGTTACCGAACCGATCCACGGCTTTCTCACCGACTACGGCTCGTGCATGGACGGTGCGGTGATCGATGTCGATTCGCTGATCCATCCCAAGGTCGAGGCGGAGATCGCCTTTGTCCTCAAGCACCCGCTCCGGGGCCCGGGTTGCCATATCGGCGATGTGCTGGCGGCGACCGATTTCATCCTGCCGGCGGTGGAGGTCATCGACTCGCGTTACGAGAACTTCCGTTTCGACCTCAAGAGCGTGATCGCCGACAACACCTCGTCGGCGCGTTTTGTCACCGGCGGGCAGTCGCGCAGTGCCAACGGCATCGACCTCAAGTGCCTGGGGGTGGTGCTGGAGAAAAACGGCGAAGTGGTTGCCACCGCGGCCGGCGCGGCGGTGCTCGGGCACCCGGCGCAGAGCGTGGCGATGCTCGCCAATATGCTCGCGACCCAGGGTCGTGAATTGCCGGCCGGCTGTTTCATCATGACCGGCGGCGTGACCGAAGCCATTGCGGTGGCGGCGGGCGACCAGATCACCGTGCGTTACCAGCACCTGGGCAGCGTTTCGATGCGCTTCCAGTCGCAATCATCCTGAGGAGTCGGACCATGCCCATCATGCAGGTTTTCCTGATCGAAGGCCGTGACGAAGAACAGAAGGCCCGCCTGATCGCGGCCTTGACCGAGGCGGCGGTGGAGTCGATCCAGGCGCCCCGCGAATCGGTGCGGGTGATCATCACCGAGATGCCCAGGACCGATTTCGGCATCGCCGGCAAGACCGCCAAGGCCCTGGGCCGCTGACCGCGAGGAACACGACATGAGCGAACACAAGAAAAAAGTCGCCATCATTGGCTCCGGCAATATCGGCACTGATCTGATGATCAAGATCCTGCGCCACGGCCAGCATCTGGAAATGGCCGTGATGGTCGGCATCGACGCCGCTTCCGATGGCCTGGCCCGGGCCCGGCGCCTGGGCGTGTCCACCACCCATGAAGGGGTCGAAGGCCTGGTGCGGATGGCCGAGTTCACCGACATCGATTTTGTCTTCGATGCCACTTCGGCCAGCGCCCACGTGGCCAACGACGCGCTGTTACGCCAGCACAAACCGGGCATCCGCCTGATCGACCTGACCCCGGCGGCCATCGGTCCGTACTGCGTGCCGGTGGTGAACCTGGAAGCCAACTTGCAGGCGACCAACGTCAATATGGTCACCTGTGGCGGCCAGGCGACCATTCCCATGGTGGCGGCGGTATCGCGGGTGGCGAAGGTGCACTACGCCGAGATCATCGCTTCCATCAGCAGCAAGTCAGCCGGCCCCGGGACCCGGGCCAATATCGACGAGTTCACCGAAACCACCTCGCGGGCCATTGAAGCTGTGGGCGGTGCGGGGAAGGGCAAGGCGATCATCGTGCTCAACCCGGCCGAGCCACCCTTGATGATGCGCGACACGGTGTATGTGTTGTCGCAAGCAGCCGACCAGGGCGAAGTTGAAGCTTCCATCGAAGAAATGGCCCAGGCGGTGAAGGCCTATGTGCCGGGCTACCGCCTTAAACAGAAGGTGCAGTTCGAGGTGATCCCCGCCGAGGCGCCACTGAATATTCCCGGTCTGGGCCAATTCAGCGGCCTGAAGACCACGGTGTTTCTCGAAGTCGAAGGCGCCGCCCATTACCTGCCGGCCTATGCCGGCAACCTCGACATCATGACCAGTGCCGCGTTGGCCACCGCCGAACGCATGGCCCGGTCCATGGCCCACTGAGGAGACTCCCATGAGCTTCAATCCCGGCAAGAAACTCTATATCTCTGATGTGACCCTGCGCGACGGCAGCCATGCGGTACGCCATCAGTATTCCATCAACCATGTACAGACCATCGCCCGTGCCCTCGACAAGGCTCGGGTCGACAGTATCGAGGTCGCCCACGGTGACGGCCTGCAAGGTTCCAGCTTCAACTATGGCTTCGCTGCCCATACCGACCTGGAGTGGATCGAAGCGGTCAGCGATGTGATCAGCCATGCCAAGGTCGCGACCCTGTTGCTGCCAGGCATCGGCACCGTCCACGACCTCAAGGCCGCCTACAACGCCGGGGCCCGTGTGGTCCGGGTCGCGACCCACTGCACCGAGGCGGATGTCTCGCGCCAGCACATCGAATATGCCCGCGAGCTGGGCATGGACACCGTCGGTTTCCTGATGATGAGCCACCTGACCAGCCCGCAGAACCTGGCTGTCGAGGCGAAGAAGATGGAAAGCTACGGCGCCACCTGCATCTACGTGGTGGATTCCGGTGGGGCGATGAGCATGCAGGATATCCGCGAGCGTTTCCGCGCGTTGAAGGCGGTGCTCAAGGCGGACACCGAAACCGGCATGCATGCCCACCACAACCTGTCGCTGGGGGTGGCCAACTCCATCGTTGCCGTGGAGGAGGGCTGCGACCGCATCGACGCCAGCCTTGCCGGCATGGGCGCCGGTGCCGGCAATGCGCCGTTAGAGGTGTTTATCGCCGCCGCCGAACGTCTCGGCTGGAACCACGGCACCGACCTCTACACCCTGATGGATGCGGCCGACGATATCGTCCGGCCGTTGCAGGATCGGCCGGTGCGGGTCGACCGCGAAACCCTGGCCCTGGGTTACGCCGGGGTCTATTCGAGCTTCCTGCGCCATGCGGAAATCGCCGCGAGCCGTTACGGGCTCAAGGCAGTGGACATCCTCGTCGAGCTGGGCGCGAGGCGCATGGTCGGCGGCCAGGAAGACATGATCGTCGACGTTGCGCTGGACCTGCTGCAGAGGTCGAAAATCTACCCGACCTGAGCGTGCTGAAACTTGTTTCACCCCCACTGACAAATCCAATAACAGGGGAAACACCATGAACCACAAGACCGCCTCCATTGGCGAAATCATCGACGCCTGCGGGATATCCCGTTACCAGATCATTGTCCTGCTGCTGTGTTTCCTGGTGGTGCTGGTGGACGGTTTCGATACGGCCGTGATCGGCTATATCGCGCCGTCCCTGCGCCAGGAATGGGGCCTGCAACCGAGCCAGTTATCGCCGGCTTTTGGTGCTGGCCTGTTCGGCCTGATGTGCGGGGCTTTTCTGTTCGGTCCCATCGCCGACCGGTACGGGCGCAAGAAGGTGCTGCTGGTGTCGGTGCTGATCTTCAGCCTCGGCACCCTGGCCTCGGCCTGGGCCCATTCCATCGACAGCCTCACCGCCTTGCGTTTCCTCACCGGGATCGGCCTCGGTGGGGCGATGCCGACCTGCATCACCTTGAGTGCCGAGTATTCGCCATTGCGGCGGCGGATGATCATGGTGACCCTCAGCTACAGCGGCTTCACCACCGGTCTGGCCCTGGGTGGGGCGGTGGCGAGCCAGATCATCCCGAGCTTCGGCTGGCGCGGCGTGCTGCTGATCGGCGGGCTGGCACCCTTGCTGTTGCTGCCGCTGCTGGCCGGGTATCTGCCGGAGTCGGTGCGCTACATGGCCGCGCATCCGCGTTATGCCGCGGCCTTGCGCAAGGTGGTGGAGAAGATCAGCGGGCGCCGTGACTGGGACGAGGTGACCTTTGTCGAGGACCAGCGGCCGGCGGTCGAACGCTCGCCGATCTCGCAACTGTTCAGCGAAGGCCGGGCGCTGCGTACGCTGCTGCTGTGGGGCACGTTCTTCTGCTCGCTGTTTGTCTTCTACCTCCTGACCAGCTGGTTGCCGAGCATCCTCAAGGACGCCGGTTACGACATCGCCAGCTCGGCGCGGATCGGCGCCATGGTGCCGCTGGGCGGGACCCTCGGGGCGATTTTCATGGCGCTGCTGATGGACCGGGTCAGCCAGTACAAGGTGCTGGGCCTGGCCTACCTCGGCGCGGCGCTGGTGATCGCACTGGTGGGCTTTGCCCTGGGCCAGGCGGCCTGGCTGACGGTGGCGGTGTTCTTTGTCGGCTTCGGCGTGGCCGGGGCGCAGAACGGTCTGAACCTGCTCTCCGCGAGCATCTATCCGACCACGGCGCGGGCCACCGGGGTGAGCTGGGCCATGGCCAACGGCCGGGTCGGCTCGATCATCGGCTCGATGCTCGGCGCCTGGCTGATCGCCCAACTGGGCCAACCGACGTTGTTCTTTATCGCCCTGGCGGTGCCGGCCCTGTTCGGTTCCATCGCGATCTTCTCGTTGCAGCGCTTTGCGGTGCGGGAAGACCTGAGTGGCCCGCAGGTGTCCGCCGCCCACTGAGGCACTGACGCCGACTCACAGACACAACTTCACCAATCCTGCCGTTCGCGGCAGGAGGGGCCGCGCTTTGCCCGCGTTCGGCCCCGAGCTCCCGACAATAAAAAAACCAAGGGTGTCACTACCATGCGTCAACACAACATGATCTCGCGTGCCTTCAAACCCACGGCCTTCGGCCTCTCGCTGCTGACCCTGGCCATCGCGCAACAGAGCCACGCCGACGGCTTTATCGACGATGCCAAGGCCAAGCTCGACCTGCGTAACGTCTACTTCAACCAGGACAACCGCAGCGGTGCGGCGGCGCCGTCGAAACTGCAGGAGTGGGGCCAGGGCTTTATCCTCAACTTCACTTCTGGCTACACCCAGGGCCCGGTGGGCTTTGGCGTCGATGCGCTGGGCATGCTCGGGGTGCGTCTGGACTCGGGCAAGGGCACCCACGGCAATCAGACCGCTGCGACCCAGGGTGGCTTCGTCTTTCCCAGCGACGCCAGCGGCCGGGCCGTGGATGACTTCGCCACCCTCGGCCTGACCGGCAAGATCCGCATCGCCAAGACCGAACTCAAGGCCGGTACCTTGCTGCCGAAGATGCCGATCCTGATCTACAACGATGGGCGCCTGTTGCCGGAAACCTTCCAGGGCGTGCAGGTGACCTCAAAGGATTTCGATCACTTCACCCTGACCGGCGGGCAGGTCAGCGCGGTCAAGAGCCGAAACTCGTCGAACAATGAAGACCTGGCGATTGCCGGGGCCGGTGGTCCGGCTGGACGGCGCAGCAATAAATTCAATTTTGCCGGGGTCGATTACCAGGTCGATCCGAGCCTGCTGTTGCAGTACTACTACGGCAGTCTGGAGGATTTCTACCAGCAGCACTTTCTAGGGTTGGTGCAGACCCAGCAGCTGCCAGTGGGTAGCCTCAAGACCGACCTGCGCTTCTTCGACAGTTCCTCCGCCGGCTTGAACGGAACCCTGGCCGGGCGTCAGGAGGGTTATGTGAGCAGCGGTTATCACAACAACGGCGAAGTGGATAACCGTGCCTTGGCCGGGTTGTTCACCTACAGCCTGGGCGGGCATGCGCTAAGTCTGGGTTATCAGCACCTGAATGGTTCCAGTGATTTTCCGTTTCTCAACGAGGGCGACGGTTCCTCGACCTACCTGATCACCGACCGCCAGACCGGCGCCCGCTTCCAGCGCGCGGGGGAGAACACCTGGGTCGGGCAGTATGGCTACAACTTTGCGAGCCTGGGCTTGCAGGGATTGACCACCCAGGTGACCTACCAGCGTGGCGGGCAGATCAAGTCCGATCAGGGTGACCAGCATGAGTGGGAGCGTGACCTGATGGTCAGTTATGCCTTCCAGGGCCCGATGTTGCGGGGCTTCGCGATGCAATGGCGCAACGCGATGTTGCGCAGCAGCGTGCCGAGCCAGCGCGGTCTGGATGAGAACCGGGTGTACCTGACGTATACCGTGGATCTGTTCTGAACCCTAGGCAAAGCGCCTGACCATAAACTCGATAAAGCTGCTCAACTTCGGCGTCATCTGCTTGTCCGGCAGATAGACCAGATGCAGTGGCCGATCCAGGGTCTCGTGGTCGGGCAACAGGTGGACCAGACGCCCGTCCTTCAGGGCGTCTTCCACCAGCGTATGGGGCAGCAGGACGATGCCGATCCCTTCCAGCGCGGCGTTCATCAACGCGGTGCCGTTGTTGGCCGAGAATTGCCCCTGCACCCGGACGCTTTCGCTGCTCACTCCGTGGAACAGCCAGTCACGCTGCGGCGTGGCCCGTAGGAACACCAGGCAGTTATGTTGCACCAGATCCGCCGGCACCCGCGGCGTGCCGTGGGCCTTCAGGTACGCTGGCGAGGCGCAGGCGATGCGTCGGTTCTTGCTCAGCAGGCGTCCCACCAGCCCGCTGCTGGGCAGCTCGCCGTAGCGAAACACCAGGTCGAACCCATCCTCCACCAGGTCCACCACCCGATCATTGAACTTCAGCTCGATGTCCACTTCCGGGTAGGCCTTGAGGTAGGCGGCTATGGCCGGGATCAACCGGTCCGAGGCCAGGGTCGGCGAAGCACTGACGCGCAAGCGGCCCCGGGGATGGGCGCGCTGTTCCCGGGCAATCAATTCGGCGTGCTCGATCTGCCCGAGGATCGCCAGGCACTGGGTGTAATAACCCTGGCCGATCTCGGTCAGGCTCTGGCGGCGGGTGGTGCGATGCAGCAGGCGCGTGCCCAGGTGTTTCTCCAGGCTCTGGACATGGTTGCCGACCATGGTCGAGGAAATCCCGATGGACTGCGCGGCGGCGCTGAAGCTGCCGTGATCGACCACCTTGACGAAGACCTTCATGCTTGCCAGGACGTCCATTGCCAACCTTTTATTGGGAGTGATCCAAGAACGCGCTAGTTTATCAAGTGAGGGTAGGGGATCACCATGGGCGCAGACGCCGCCTGAACCCGCGCTCGATGTCGTACAGCCACGGTTCAGCAAAACGTCGTCATCGATATTGGGCAAAAAGCTATGATCCGCTCTGTACAGCGGGTTTCGGGGGTGTGCGATCAGCGGGTTATCGGGAATTTTCAGGCCGCGTTTATCGCGTCAGGTCAGTGGCATGTTGGCGATCCTGATCTCCATCGCCCTGGCATCGCTGGACACCGCCATTGCCAACACGGCGCTGCCGGCCATTGCCACCAGCCTGCACACCACACCGGCTGCCTCGGTGTGGATCATCAACGCCTACCAGCTGTCGGCGGTGGCGACCATCCTGGCTTTCGCCTCGTTCGGCGGTGTGATCGGTCATCGCAAGATCTATCTGTTCGGCCTGGTCTTGTTCACGGTGTCGTCGGCATTGTGTGCGATGTCGAGCACCTTGACCGAGTTGACCCTGGCCCGGGTCCTCCAGGGCGTGGGGGCGAGTGCGATCATGAGCGTCAATGCGGCACTGATCTTCAGCCTGTTTCCTCCGGAAAAACTCGGCAAGGGCATGGGCCTCAATGCCCTGGTGGTGGGCATGTCGTTCGCCGCCGGGCCGACCGTCGCTTCGCTGATCCTGTCCGTAGCCACTTGGCCCTGGTTGTTCGGGGTGAATATTCCGATTGGCCTGATCGCCCTGGCCATGGCCATCCCGTCGTTGCCCCATACACCGCCCAACGGCCAGCGCTTTGCCTGGGGCACGGCCGGCCTGAGTGTGGTGACCTTCGGTTCACTGATCTATGCCCTGGGGGAGGGCGCGCAGTTTGCCGGCGCGCTGCCGATCTGCCTGGCGTTGCTGGTCTGTGTCTGCGCCGGTGGCCTGATGCTGCGCCGCGAGGCCGGGCATCCGGCACCGATGTTTCCGATCGACCTGCTCAAGCGCCCGATGTTTGCCCTGTCGGCCCTGACGGCCGTTTGCTCCTTCGCCACCCAGGGCCTGGCCTTTGTCTCACTGCCGTTTTTCTTCGAGACGGTGTTGGGCCGTGATCCGGTGCAGACCGGCTACCTGATGACGCCCTGGTCGGTGGTGGTGGCGTTGATCGCGCCGTTTGCCGGACGCCTGTCGGATCGTTACCCGCCAGGCCTGCTCGGCGGCATCGGCCTCGGGGTGCTGTCCCTGGGCATGTTGTCCCTGGCGATGCTGCCGGCGGACCCGAGCGCCCTGGAGATCGGCGTGCGCATGGTGATCTGCGGCCTGGGCTTCGGTTTCTTCCAGTCGCCGAACCAGAAGGCCCTGATGACCAGCGCGCCCCGTGAGCGCAGCAGTGGCGCCAGCGGGATGATCGCCACCGCGCGCTTGCTCGGCCAGTCCACGGGGGCCGCGCTGGTGGCCCTGAGTTTCGGTTTGTCGAGCCACTCCGGACCGGTCCTGGCGCTGTATATCGGCGCCGGCTTTGCCGCCGTGGCTTGTCTGGCGAGTTTCTCCCGGCTGGCGGCGCGCAACCCGGCTTGAGACAGCTGCAATCGCCCGGCTCAGGCTGGGCGTTGCGGCTTGTCGAACTGGCGTGAATACGCGCCCCTTGTCCCCCCGTCCGTCCTCGAACACCCTTGCGGCCAGTGCCATGATCGCCGCGAGTGTTGTACTGTGCGCGCGACAACGTGTGAGGGACTGTGGATGGCTGGCCGATTGATCTATCTCATCGGGCCCTCGGGCTCGGGCAAGGACAGTTTGCTCGACGCCGCCCGCGAACCGCTGGCCGCGCGTGGCTGCCGGATTGCCCGACGGGTCATCACCCGTTCGGCCGAAGCACTGGGCGAGGCGGCGCAGTCGGTCAGCGCCGAGCAATTCGCGACAATGCAGGCCCAGGGCGCCTTTGCCATGAGCTGGCAGGCCAACGGCCTGTGTTATGGGATCCCGCGCCTGATCGACGACTGGCTGGCCGCCGGCCTGGATGTGCTGGTCAACGGTTCACGGGGCTATCTGCCCCAGGCCCGCGCGCGTTATCCGGATCTGCAGGTGATCCTGCTCACCGTCGACCAGGCGGTCTTGCGTGAACGGCTGTTGGCGCGGGGACGGGAGAGCTTGCCGCAGATCGAGGCGCGCCTGGAGCGCAATGCCGAATTCACCGCCTCGCTGCTGGCGGCGGACGATCCCTCGCTGAGCTTGCTGGATAACTCCGGGCCCCTTCGGCAAAGCCTGGAAAGGTTGTTTGGACTGCTCGGAAAATAGTTGGTTTTTACACTTGCGCATGGGGCATCTAAGAACTTTCTTATGGTTTTTTCCGTTTTTAAATAAACGGTAAATTCAAGTAATACATTGGCCTTCTTTTACCTCGTTGAATGGTGTTCGGGACTGATATTTTGTTTGAAAATTCCCCGGTTTTTTAAACACGAGAGGTAGGCCGATATGGGTGTGGAACAAGGTAACTTTGCCGCCAGCTTGAAAGAACTTTCCCAGTACAGTTTCAAAGTGGATAGCTTGATCATGGACACTGCCCTCGGATTGTCCGGACTCGTCCCCCACGGCGCAGGGGTCACTGTGGCGCCGCTGGTGGGCTCCTACAAGATGGGGCAACCGTCCTCGGCCCTGGTGGATAATCCCTATTTCACGGTGAATGGTGTCGAGGGGACTTCGTCCAAGACCAAACACCTGTTGCGCCATCGTAAAGTTCGTAATTACGTGCAGTCTTTTACCGGGACGGCGGCCTCGCTCGGGAGCATGGCCTTGCCGGTCAACCCTTATGCGCTGATTCGCGACGGTAGTTCCGCCGGTGCTTCAATCGTACACCTGTATCGTTTTGCTGAAATGGCCAGGAACTGTCGGCAAAGTAAAACCTTGAGCCAGTGGTTTGAACTGTTGAAACTCATGAAAAGCCACAAGTTGTTCAACCGTGGTGTCGGGTTCAGCCTGGCGGCCATTCCCGGCGGGGTATCCCTGGCCGTCAGCGTTCCGATCAAGCTCTGCCTGATGGCTAAAAATACCGGCGTGCTGGCCCAGGAGTCGGCGCTGTGCAAGGTCATTGCGATGGAGTTGCACTGGCGTGCCTATCAGGAACAGAGCCTGTTGAAAGGCAGTGGCAGCGGCCCGGCAACCGCCATCGTCCGTGAGCTCATGACCCGGCGTGGCGTGATGGGCGGCTTTTCGCACAATTACCAGGCACTGATCCAGGAGCCGGCCGGTTGGAATGCTTTTGCCGCCAAGATCATGGACATCTAGTCCAGCGCCGACAGGTCGACCGGGATCGCGTCCCGCACCAGCACTTCCCTGAACGTCGCCACCAACGGTCGCAGGTTGATCCGATGCCAGGCCGCCCACAAGGGTGTGGTGTAGAGCATCCAGGGTAATTCCCGCAGCACCACGCCCTGGGGGGCGTTGTGTCGCAGGCTCTGCTGGATCATGGTCAAACCCAGTCCCGCCGCTACCAGGCCCAGGGCCGTCAGCGGTTCATTGGCTTGCAGCCGGACATTGGGGTTGAACCCGGCCTTGATACAGGCCTGGACGAAATCGTCCTGTCTGCCGGTGCGCTGGGGATGTTGCACGGCAATCCATTCCTGCTCCAGAAAGTCCGTCGGACTCAACTCGCTCAGTTGTGCCAGCGGATGCCGTTCGGGCAGGGCCAGCAGCATCGGGTCGTTGAGCACGCGGGCGCTGTTCAGGTCCGGGTCATCCGCCAGCGGCGGCTCGCTGACCAGGGCGATATCGAGGCTGCGCTGGCGCAAGCCTTCCAGTTGCTGCGCCGAATTCAGGCTGTAGAGCGCGATATGCACATCCGGCCGATCAACGCGCAAGCTGCGCAGGGCCTGAGGCAATACGCCCGAGTGCATGGCGTTCTCGATATAGCCGATGCACAGGCCACCTTCTTCACCCCGGCCCAGCCGCCGCCCGAGGGACTCCAGCCGATTGGCATGGGTCAGGAAGGCCCGGGTCTCGGCGAGAAAGGTCTGGCCGTCGGCGGTCAGGCGGATACGTTGCAGGCTGCGTTCGAACAGGGTCAGGCCCAGGCGCTCCTCCAACTGGGCGATCTGCCGGCTCAAGGGTGATTGGGAGATGTGCAGGCGCTCGGCGGCGCGCCCGACGTGCTCTTCTTCGGCGACCACCACGAAATAGCGCAGTTGGCGTAAATCAATCATGTCAGACCTTCCGGGACTCAAGTTGTGCAAATTATGTCTTGGACGGTCAAAAGTCCGCAACCTAGTATTGATCCCGACAGCGAGAGTCGCGTCACCTCCAGTGGGTGAGGCGGACTCGTCATTTCCATTCAAAGGATCATTACGATGAGCATCAGAGACAAACTGCAGGGCACCATGGGTTTCGGTACCGCTCCGTTGGGCAACATGTTCCGCGCCATTCCCGAGGAAGAAGCCATGGCCACCGTCGACGCGGTCTGGGACCAGGGCGTGCGTTACTTCGACACCGCGCCTTTCTATGGCTCAGGGCTTTCGGAAATCCGCCTGGGCGAGGCCCTGGCCAAACACCCGCGGGATCAATACGTGCTCAGCACCAAGGTCGGCCGGCTGGTGCTGGATGAAGTGGAAGACGTCACCGCCCGCGACCTGGGCGAGAAGGCCGGGGTCTTCGAACATGGTCGTCCGAACAAGATGGTCAACGACTACTCCGCCGACGCCACGTTGCGCTCTATCGAAGGCAGCCTCGAGCGCTTGAAGACCGACCGTCTGGACATCGTCTGGGTGCACGACATTGCCCAGGACTTCTATGGCGACGAATGGCTGGAGTATTTCAACCAGGCGCGCAAAGGTGCGTTCCGGGTGCTCAGCCGCCTGCGCGATGAGGGTGTGATCAAGGCCTGGGGCCTGGGAGTGAACAAGGTCGAGCCGTGCGAACTGACCCTGCAACTGGACGAAGCGCAGCCCGACGGCTTCCTGCTGGCCGGGCGCTACACCTTGCTGGATCACGAGCGGGCCCTGCAACGCCTGATGCCCGAGGCGCTGGCCCAGCAAGTCGATATCGTTGTCGGTGGTCCTTACAGTTCCGGTGTGCTGGCCGGCGGCACGCATTTCGAATATCAACCGGCATCGTCACAAATTATGGCTAAAGTTGAACGGATAAAGACCATCGCGCAACGCTTCGGGGTGAGCCTCAAGGCGGCGGCCTTGCAGTTCTCCCTGGCCAACCCGGCCGTGGCGGCGGTGATTCCCGGCGCCAGCCGGCCAGAGCGGATCGCCGAAGATGTGGCGGCCTTGCGCGAGCAGATTCCGCCGGCGTTCTGGCAGGCGTTGCGTGACGAAGGGCTGGTGGCGGGCAACGCGCCGTTGCCGCTGGTCTGAAACCAGAAAGGCCTTAAATGCATCAAACGGTCCGATAACGTCGCTGGCACCCGTGCTTCCAGCGCCGGGATCGGATCGGCTACCCCACCTATCCCTGGAGATTATTCATGGCCGCAACATCCGTAACCCTCGAAATCGGTGCGCCACCGGAGCAGGTCTGGCAACTGATGGGCGGGTTCGACTCCCTGCCTGACTGGCTGCCGTTCATTCGCCAAAGCCGCCTCAGCGAAGGCGGGCGTGTGCGCAGCTTGCACACGGCGGACGGCGTGCTGATCGTCGAGCGCCTGGAAGCGTTCGACAATCGTGCCCGGCGCTACAGCTATTCCTTTATCGAGCAACCGTTCCCGGTGGCCGACTACCTGGCCACGATGCAGGTCCGCGAAGGCAATGATCCGCACACCTCGATCGTCGAGTGGGCGGGGATTTTCACCCCGACGGGTGTCAGCGAAGAGGA
>Ga0209888_1000588_pt1 | contig 16968 bp, 13 predicted proteins | sample OrgsoiDNA_201059_FD_185807 | JGI IMG/M metagenome (GOLD analysis project Ga0209888, IMG submission 185807) | Permafrost soil microbial communities from the Arctic, to analyse light accelerated degradation of dissolved organic matter (DOM) -... | ecosystem: Environmental > Terrestrial > Soil >...
ACCTTCTTCGCGGCGACCTTCTTCGCGGCGACCTTCTTCGCGGGGGCCTTCTTCGCGGCGACCTTCTTCGCGGGGGCCTTCTTCGCGGGAGGTCCGGGCAGCAAAATCGCTGCTATTTGTGCTTGTTGTATCGACGCATTCAAGAGCCCCAAACAATTCAGCATTTCAGGAGTTTCTTTCCCCGCAAACTCTGCGAATTTGTTTGTTAACATATTCACTGTCGACGGATCAAGAACCCTTCGCCGATCCTGGAAGATGGCGAGGAACGCGGTCTCTGCGCCACTGATTTTCTCCGGCAACTCGGCGCGCATACCGTTGACCAAATTCACCAAAACATGGTAGCCATTGGCCTTTTTGTTTGGGTTGGTTTTTTTGTTTGCCAAAAGAAGAGCCACCGTTGGCGAATGGGCCCAAAAGGTTGCATCAAACAACAGCGTCTGACCTCTCCGACCGACTTTGTTGGGGGAGCCTCCCGCCGCTAGGTATGGAGCTACGCCGGAAAAGTCGCCATCTTGTGTCTGGTTAAACGGCGGGTTCGGTTTGGCGGCCTTGGGGGGCACTGGTGCTGCTAATTTCTTCGTTGCCATTTGTTTCTCCTTGTTGGGCTGCTAACCCATGAGTAGGACGTAGTTGTCCACCCGCGTGGTTTTTCGCACGGTTGTCTCAACGTCAATTTAAAGCCGTCAGTCGCCTTGAAAACCGCAACTCTTTCGACGGGCGCAAGGCAAAGCTTGCAATGGGAGGGGAGAAAAAATTAAAAGGCTGCAAATCAAATTTATAAATGCACCTTTCGATTTGACAGCAATTCTAGTGTGCCACGGCTTTTTCGGCACGTCAATGCTTTTTTAAAAGTTTTTCTCGCTCAAAGGCCTTGTTTCTCAGGGCCGACCCCAGTAGCGTGCCCCTTTCATTGAGCAGACAATACAGTCAGACGGGTGCTTTTCGGCGCTCAAAGGAAAAAACAAATGGCCCGGGTCGGATTGGTTTTGAGCGGAGGCGGCGCAAGGGCGGCCTACCAAATTGGCGTGCTCCAGGCGTTGCGGGAGTTGGGCCTGGCTGAGCGCGGCGCGCCCTTCGCGATTTATTCGGGCACGAGCGCCGGCGCCATAAACGCCGCGTTTTTGGCGAGCGGCAACGATCGGTGGGGCGCGACCCTGGACGATTTGTCCGGCTGGTGGAATCGCTTGACGGTCGAGGACATTTGCCAAGCGGACGCCGCGAGCCTTTTGCGCAGCGCGCGCCGTTGGGCCGGCGCCCTCAGCTCCGGCTGGATTCGCAAATCGGGCGCCGCGGAGCCCCCGGAGTCCTTTTTGGACAACACGCCCTTGCGCCAGCGGCTGCCGCACACGTTCCCGTTGGAGAGGGTTCAGGCCATGATTGACGCGGGGCATTTGGACGCCCTGGCGGTGAGCGCGTTCAGCTACGCCACGGCCAAGCACACCATTTTTTACCAAGCCGCCGGAGATCCGCCGCCCTGGACGCGAAGGACGCGCGACGCCCGCGCCGAACCCATCACTTATGAGCACCTGATGGCCAGCTGCGCCTTGCCGCTGATTTTCCCGACCGTTTGCATCAAGGGCGAGCGCTTCGGCGACGGCGGCTTGCGCCAGGCCAATCCCGTGAGCCCCGCCATCCACCTGGGGGCCGAGCGTGTCTTCGTGATCCAAACCAGCACCGAGCCCAATGGCTCGGGGGAGGGCTCCTTGATGAAGGAGCCAGGCGCCCAGCCCAGCCCCGGGCAAATCCTGGGGCACGCGATGGCCAACATATTGTCGGACCAGCTCGCCAGCGACGTCGAGCGCGTGGAGATGGTCAACCGGGTGATCGACCAGGCGCAATTGACGCTCGAGCAGCAAAAAAACATGGGGCTGCGCCGCGTGGAGCTTTACTCCATTCGCCCGAGCGTGAAGCTCGACACCCTCGCCACCGAGCACTGGAATGACCTGCCGCGGCCCCTGCGCCGAGCCCTCGCCGTCATGGGCGCGGACGCCAAGCGGCCGGCCGTGGGGTCTTATTTGCTTTTTGAGCCGGGCTACATTCGTCGCCTGATTGCGCTCGGGCATGACGACGCGCTGCGCCAGTCCGCGGAAATTGTTGCTTTTTTTGGACAGGCGCCGAATAATCTGCTTGAATTGGAAAATAAAGCGCCGCAAACGCTTGTTTTGGGGCATAATCACGAAGCTGCGAGCGGTGCGCCCTCGCGATCCGTAGTTTTTGACACGCAGCCCGCGCCGTCGCTTGGCCATTCGCTCGCAGAGCGTTTGCTGGAAACGAGAACGCCCGAAACGAGAATTTTTGCAAAGCCGCAACCCGCAATCCTTTCAGCAACGAAATCACCGTCCATTTTAGGCTCTGAAGCCCACACGAAAAAGATTTCACGAGACGCCACCGCCATGTCCGACAACGCCCGCAGTGAATTTGATCCCAAGACGCCCAGCGAGCTTTCGGAGACGAACGCCCCCGCGGCGGCCGCGCCCCATGACGCCCAGTCGGAATCGTCCTTGATCCAGCCGGTGGACTTCCCCATTCGCAGCCACGATCGCGTCGCGGCCTTCTTCACCGAAGGCTCGGCGGGCTACTTCCCGCCGCTCGGGGGCGTGGACGATTTGGCCAATGACGAGCACCCGAATGACCAGGTTTTGACCATCAAGCCCCTTTCGCCGGATGACGCGCCGTTCAATGTCCAGGCCGCCTATTTCCCGGCAGAGTTTCTCGCCGAGCTGCATGCGCGCCAACTGGCGCAAGACGCCGCGAAAGCCGCGGCTAAAAAAGCCGCCGACGAACAGGATCAAAACGCGGGACTTCCCGCGGCGGACGCGAGTCCCGTTGGCGTTCAAAGCGTTTCGACTTACGCGGACACGACCAACGCGCCGGGCCGCAAGCTCACGCCCGAAGAATTGGCGGAGCTGTCGGACAAGCCCGCGCGCCGATTTGGCCTCCGGCGTCGCTCCCCGCGCTCCAAATGCGCGTCGTTCCTCGATCCCCTGGCGGATTTGGGCGCGGAATTCGCCCCCTTCTTCTCCTGGGAGCACGCTGAGCACGCGGTCATGGAAGCGGTGGAGAAGGTGAAAAAGCCCCTGCGTCAACGCCTGTTTGGCCGCGCGAAGAGCTGACGCTGACGGCGTCGTGGCGGGAAATCAGGAACCGATCGCCAGACTCCGCCTCGACAGCCGGCAAAAAGCGCGGCATCCGCCGCGACAAAAAAACAAAAGCCACCGGTTCACGGTGGCTTTTTCGCGGGCTGACGCTTTGATCGGTCCTGGATATCAGAATTTGTCGCCAAAGGCCTTCAGGCTGTCGGTCTGGAATCCGTCGAATGTTTGCGGAGCGCCCACGACCATCCAGCGCATCGCGCCCTCGCGCGACCGATAGCCTTTGGTGATGGCGGCGGATCCGGCAAGGGGTATCTGAACGGTCTCAAAAGAACCTTCGGCCGTTGTGGTCGGCAAGCTGACCGACACGTCGCCGTTTTCGCTTTTTGCGTTGCGAAGGCTGTCCAGCGAGGTCCGTGTGGTGGCGACGGTCGCGATGGCTTTCTCTCCGGCGATCGACTCCATGATGATGCCGGAGCGCGAGCCGGTTTGGAGGTGGTCGACCTTCACGATGGGCGCGCCGCCGTCATCGCTCTGGGACACCGAGCGAATGAAGGTGGTTCCGTCTTCCGCGACATTCGCCACGGATTCACCCGCGCGCAGTGTCGCGCTTTGCTTGCCCACGAGCTCGATCGGAGCGCCGGATTTTTCCTGGCTATACCAGCGCAGCTCCACCGTGACGGGCTTTGAAGAAGGGTTGATTTTGCGGGCCGCGCGCGCGGCTTGCGACTGAAACTGCGTGAACATGCCATCCCCATCCATCGAGTCGAAGGCATGCGCTTGGGTCGCCAGCGCGGCCATAGGCAGGAAGAGAATGCTCAACGCGCGTTTTTTCAAATTCATTTTTGCCCTCCGGGGCATAGGCTATTTAAGAGGTTGGTCGGCATCAAAAGCGACGTTGCGCCGCCCGGAATGCTTTCGAGCCGCCCCTTATACATTCAAAAATATTAAAGTCAATAATGCGTGGCCATTTTTCCAAATCGCTTTCCAATCCCGGGACCCTCCTTCGTCCACGAAGAATCGGTCTCGGCGGCCAACGCTGGCGGGCGCTTCCCGCTGCGCAGGCTTTTTTCTTGATCTCGCCCAAGGCATGAGTCCGCAGTTGGTTTTCTCCTGTCTCGTGGCTCTCCAAAAAAAATTAAAGCCGACGCGCTTTGCGAACCGGAGGCGGCTCCATCGGCTGCGCGGCGGCCTCTGGTCGCGTGGGTTCGCTTTCGGTGGCCCAGAGCGCGTCATCCTCCGAGCCTTCTCCATACCCTGCCTCCGCCACGGATTGCGCGCTCGCTTGGCCCTTGTCGCCCTCGTGGTTGGCGCTCTCGGCGCCTGGCGCGAAATCCGCGCCGTCTTCGCCCGTTTTTTTCTTGCGGCGCTTGGGGAGGGGCTTCTTGGCCGCCTCGATCACTTCGCGCAAGCGCTGTTGCTCAAAACACGCCACATGCGTGTCCGCGAGCTCTTGCAAAAACCCGGCGAACCGCTCCTCGTCGGGGGAGCTCAGCATTCGGCGCTCTTCTGCCCACCAACGCCGCGTCGTCGCGCGTTGGTAATTGGCGAACTCCTCGGCCGCTCGGGCGGCGATCACGCCTTCCTTGGAGCGCGGCCGGCTCGCGACCGCTTTGCGCGCTTCATCGGTCCACCCGGTGCGCTCCATCAAGGCGCAAGCCATCAACGCGCCCTTCAACCCAGAGCTTCTGGAAGACCCCACCAAGGCTCTCTTCAAGGCCTGCGCCTCGCTGGCGGCTTTGGCGAAAGCATCGTTTTTCATCCATTCAGACAATGCCTTGATGGATCCCGGCAGGCCAGGCGAAGCGAACTTTCGCTCCATGATCCCCACGCTCTCCGCCTCCCAATTGCTCTTTTTTCTCAACGCCTTCGCGAACGCGACGCCCACGGAAAACTCTTGGTCGGCCTTTGGCCCCAGTATCCATTCCGGCGCCGTTCTTCTCGACTCCACGGGCTCATGCTCCCAGAACAGCATGGCGTCCGCCACAGCCCTCTCTTCCTCCGCGGCGAGCGCCAAGGAACGGACCGCAGCCGCCTCCTCAGCCGTGCCGTTGTGGCTCCCAGCCCCCAGCGAATCGAACGGCTCCCGCCCGTCTCTCCCCTTGCGGGTCGCCCAGCTCGCGAGGCGAGCCCCCAAAGCGGCCGTGCTTTGCATGAAGCGCGACGCCATCCCTTTTCTTTTTTGGTCGCCGGCCGCTTCGCGCGTCGGCTCCGCTGTGGCAGCGTCGCCAGTCGCCAGGGCCCCCGCCCCCATTTCGATGGACGCGCCTTGCCCTTTCGCCTCGTCCATCGCCGCTCTTTGGGCGCTCGCTCGATGCATGGCCCAAATCTGCGCCAATTCCAAACTCGCCGCGTCGTGTTTTTCTTGCGCCACCGCTTTTTTGTGGTTCCACCCCTGACTTTGCCGGCTGGTTCTCCAAGCATTGGCGAACGACTTCGGGCTGCCGTTTGCGCTGACTGTCCGAGCCTTTTTCAGCGCGGTCCACGCCGCGCTTGCGCCGGCGCCAATCGCCCTCACATTGTTCAAAAAGCTCTTTTTCGCCGCCGGGGCGCTGAGCGCATTTTGGGGCATGGGCAGCTCTCCAAGCACGCGCCAGTGTCCCGCCGGGTACGCTTGCGTGAAAAGAGCGTCGTCCCAGGCGTAAATCCGCGCGGCAGCGGCCCAAGCTTCTTGTGGATAAACGCCGGACTCTCCATAAGCGCCCGCGCTCGCCAAAAAGGGCAACGCGCCGCCGGCCACTGGGCGCCAAATCCAAACGCCCTCCCCCCAACGCTTGCTGCCCCCTCCATACCAAATGATGTCTTTCAAATCCTGGCTTGCGACCCACGCGACTTGCGCGCGAGGCGCCTGGCGCGTCGACTCCGAGGACCAACTCTCCAGCGCTCCGCTCATGGCGGCGCGGACCCCCGCGGCCGCTTCCCCTTGGTCTTCATGCCAATGGCCGCCGAACAGGGACGCGGCGTTTTGGCAAATCGAGTTTTGCCGGCGCCAAGCGTCTTCCTTCTCCAATTGATTGCCCTGCATCAAAGTCAGCCCGGCCGAGAGCTCCCACGACGGCCGGTCGAAATGGAGGTTATCCTTGCCACCCCGGCCGCCCCGGCTCGGCGGCCGTTGTGTTTGCCGAGCAGCGGCGACGCGCTCGGCCACAAGGTCGCCGATGCTGTCTCCCCAGGTTTTTTTCGCCCAGGCAACCCATTTCTCGTCAGCCGCGCGCAGCTTTTCATCCTCGCTGAGAGCGGGGGTTTTCGATCGGGCAGAGACGGGTTTTTGGGCGGCCATGAAAGTCCTGCGAAAAGGGCACTTGATTCAGCATTTTATCACGACAACGCGCATGGACCAGGCCTCAAAACAAAAAAATTGACGCTGGCCCTTCATCCGTCGAACGGGATTTATCAGGCGCCGCGAAAAACCTCGTCCTTCAGGGCGGGGATGGACAGCGGCGAGGAGGATGTCAACGACGCGTTTTTCCGCGGCAATCTGAAGGCCCAACAAAGAAACTCCGCCTCCGAAGGCGGGGCCGGGCTCTTGCCCGCCCCCCGTCGAATCTTGGACAGCAGAGAGCCCTGCGGAGTGGACGAATCGGGTCACGCCATCTTCGCCCACAAGCTTCACGCGCAATTGCGCTCGATGGAGGCCTCGCGTCTCCTCCCTGATGAGCTTCTGTTTTTTCCATTTTTTCGCCGCTCCGCCGAAATTTAACACAAACCATTTGCGCGCCGTAGAATGACGAAATATTGACCGATTGCGGCCAGGAGGCCACAGCGCAAGGCATCTGCAAAACGAGCTTTCCCACAAAAACGCAAGCCTGCGCCAAAAGCCACTCTCCCTCCGCCGTTCGACGGTTCTTTAGAATAAGGAGAGACCGCCATGCCCGCTTGGCTCAAAGCGCTTTTCGCGCGACAAAAAACAGCGCCGAATCAACGAGAGATCGGCTCTGACGAGGCGTCTCTCTGGTTGCTGTGCGCGGCGATCTCGCAAAAATCCCCCAGCGTCTTCGCTGACGCCTTCACCCCTGGCCTGTCCTTGTCCGCTCGCATTTCCGCGTTTCGCGTCTTGGCTCGCGAGCATCATCCTCGTTGGGCTCCCAAAGACCATGTCTGGGCTCGCCTGGCCGAGGGCGAATTGAACTTGGAAGCCTCTTTCGACGATATTCGCGAACTGGCGTTTCGGTCGCGCGGCGAGGGGTTTGATGAATTCGAGCTCGCCACCCGCACCCTTCCTGTTTTCAAAGACCCGCAAGGACGCGAATCGTTGCCGTTGTCTGAGTTTTTCATGCCGATCGATCCCAGGCATTTGGGGCCTCTCTTGAGCGACGCGCGAGCTCTTTCTTGGGCGCGCTATGAGCAAGAAGCCCTCCAATCGGTGATGCCCGCGACCACCGGCTTTATCGCCGCCAGCCCTCCTTTGGGCGCGGGAATTCGCTCGGAGGCCGCCCTCGTTCGGTCCAGCTGGGCGGTGTCCGCGACGGTGCCGGCGCAATTTGTGGTCCCGTCGGATTTTTGCGACGCGCCCTCTCCTGAGGCCAATGCCCTCGCGAGCGCCCTGCGCGCCGCCCCGGCCAGCGAATCTCCAAATGCGCCCCCCGTGGCCGATCCGCGGGCGTCAATCGCCCCCGCTTTCCCGGATTTTTCGAGATATTTGGGGCATGATCCAGCGCCCATTCGGTCAACGAAAGCGACGGGCGCCCCGACTGCAAATTCGGACGCCATGCCCAAACGCCGCCCTGGCCCGGCGCGGCTCTGATTCTTCCTGGCGCAACCTCTCATGAGAGAAGCCCCGCTTTCGCAGGGCTTCTGTTTTTCTCGGCTCATTTTTGCGCTCGAATTCCGTGGGGCCGTTCGCTGGCCCCCCTCGCGGTCAAGCGAAGACTCAGCGTTTCAGCCACATCAGCACAATGCGCCGCTTGCCCGTGTCTTGCAGGTTCCAGATGCAGACCAGTCCACGCGGCCCGAAGAATACGACGGCATCAACACAAACGTCTCCGAATTCAAACCGCTGGTGGCCGTCGCCGTGCCCGTGATGACGCCGTTGATGTCAAACGTGACGGACGCGACGTACTTTGTGCCGGGGCTGCATCCAGCGCCCGGCCCCACGCAAGAGAGATATTGGGTTTGTTGGTTTGGCGTCGTGCTGGCCGGAGTCGTCACTGAGATTGGATACGTCGTCGGCACGCAAGTGGGTTGCGGAGTGGCGTCCGGGCACTGAGCGTATGCGGTGGTGAAGGACGACTTCGGGACGCTTTGTCCGCTTGATGCGCAACCGGCCCCAAACGTCAAGCAAACCAGCGTGGAGTCGCTCGGATCCGTTCCGATCCAGGCGGGTTGGCCCCAATTGGTCGTCGCCACGTTATTGGCGTTGATCGCCGCCTGCGCGGGCGCCACGCCGAACTTCTCGGCCAACAACATGCGAAACACATAAGCGGCCGCGAAGCTGGCGGACGCCGTGTTGTCGCCTGAAAAATCCACGGCCGTCGAGGCCGCGACGCTGCTGCCCGCGATCGCCAGCACGATTTGGTTGTTGGAGATGCAGTCGCCCGAAACCGCGCATGTTGAAATGCCAGTCTTTGTCGGAGCCGTCGCCAGCACGACTTCTGTGAATTTGGACTTGGTGGCGTAGTTGTTGTAGGCGGGCACGGCGACGACAGCCAAAATGGAAATGATCGCGATGACGATCATAAGTTCAACCAACGTGAATCCGCGGGCCAGGCGAGCCGCTTTTTTGAAAAAGGCTTGAAAGTTCATTATGTTTTGTTCACCAAAAAACGGGGGTTGGCTTCGCGAGCGAATGCCGCTCGAAAATGCATGCGGATATTTTTGCCGACCCCGCCTCCGGCCGCAACATTCTCGCGCGCCGTTGATCTGAGCAAATCCACGATAGCCTTCTTTTTTAGCCGTTTTTGCTTGTTTTCAAACCCCGTTTGACCAAAGGCTTTTTTCCTGACACCCTGGTCGCCCCAAAACTCGCGCATCAACCCGCGCGCCCCCCGTCTCCGAGCTGGTCTCCTCCTCGCCCAAAGATGAGGCTTTTCAGGGCATTGTTTAAATGTGAAGCGCGCAACCGAGGAAAAACAGGACGCAAGCGAGGCCCAAAGGCCAAGCCCGCGCAGAACGAAATTCAAACGAAGACACAGAAAGCGACAAAAGAAGGCCCGAAGGCCCTCCTTTGTCGCTGCATGGCCAGCCCACTCGCATAGCCCGGCCCATTCTTTTGCGGTTTTTGGCGCATCAAGCGCGCAGTCCTTCGCGCTCGGCCTGCGTCTCTGTCCGTTTTGTCGGCCTCAATCGTTTTTGCCCGCTGGCTCGATGGGGGCGATCACGACAGAGCTCGCGCTCTTGCTGCCCGAGCCGCCCTTGGGGGCTTCTTGCAGCAAGTAGCCAAAGCCGCGAAGCGTCACAATCTCGCAGCCCATGCCTTCGAGCTTCTTGCGCGCGCGGTGGACATACACTTCGATCGCGGCATCCCCCACGTCGCCCCCGCCAAAGCGGGCCAAGTGCGATTGCAGTTGGCTTTTGGACACCACTCGGCCCCCGCGCGTGATCAACGCCTCGATCACGGCGAATTCCCGGCGCGACAAATCCAGCGGAGTGTCTCCGCTGTAAATCCGGCGCTCATCGCCCGACAGGCGCAAGCCCGCGAAGGCGATGTCCTGGCCAGGCTGCCCATTGATCCCGCCCGTGCGGCGCGCCAAAGCCCTGATTCTGGCCTCCAGCTCCGAAGGCTCAAAGGGCTTCGTCAAATAATCGTCGGCCCCGTTGTCCAATCCCGCGATCCGGTCCTCCAGCGAGTCGCGAGCCGTCAAGATCAAAACCGGCTCTTGGCGTTTTTCTTGGCGGAAACGGCGCAGAATCGTCGCCCCGTCCGTCCCGGGCAGCCCCAGGTCCAAAATGATCAGCTCGTGCCGACGCTGCTCCAACGCTTGCTCGGCGAAAATGCCGTCGTGGGCCATGTCCACTTCGTGCCCCGCTTCTTCCAACTGGCTTTGAATCGCCCGTGCGATAGGACGATCGTCTTCCACCAATAAAATGCGCATTACATTCTCCTGCCCGTCAGGGCGTGTTTTCAGATTGCCGCGAGCCGTCTTTGGTTGGCGCGCGAAAATCCACGACGACCGCCGTTTAAGAAGGCGACCGCGACCATTTTTTCCCTCTGGATTTTATTGTTTCGCTCTTGTCTCGCGCCAAGATCGCTTCTCTCTGGATACTGGGCCGCTCGAGGTGGCGCCCTGTCCTGCTTTTGTTGACTTCGTATTTATTCCGATTTATTTTTCGGTTTTTTCGAGGCCATTTCCTTGTTGCGAAGACCTGTGCCTTTGGGCCTCCCTCAGCGGGCTCTGCGGCCCTTGTTTTTGTGGATCAAGCGCCGGCTTGCCGGCTTTCGCGCGTTCTTCTTTTTGCGCTTTTGTCCTTCCATTCGCGTTTCGCGCGCGACTCGCTCTGCTCTCTTTTGCGCTTGATTCGCGCGTCTTCCTGCTCCACCGCTCTCCGCGGGTTCCGCCGCGAGTTCAACACATGGACAAACAAGCCCTGGCCACCGATGCTCTGGCGAGTCCAGGGCTCTTTTCACGGGCCCTCGGCGCTCACTTCGGCAGCTGGCCGTCTTCGACGCCCTTGACCACCTTTTGGGCGGCTGTCGCCAGATCCGCTTCCGTCAGGCTTTCAGCCAACGCGTTTTCGATGCCGACTTGATACTTGCCGTTGATGACGATGACCGGCACGCCTTCGAGGTTCAGGCCATTGATTTCCTTTTTGGCCTTGTCGATCTTCGTCTGCACCGCGAACGAGTCCCAGTCGGTTTTCAGTTGCTCCTCGTTCCAGCCGTGCGAGGCGGCCCACGCAATCAGGCGGTCCTTGTCGTTGGGCGGGACGCCGTCCTTGTGGATCGCTTCGAACACGGCCTTGCGGTCGCTTTCGCTCAGGTGCTGCATTTCCAGGGCGTAATTCAGGCGCGCGGGGATTTCCCAAGCCGGGCTCGCCGGAGCCGGCGTGTATTCAAACGCGACCTTCCCGTCATTGTTGCTCATCCAGCTTTCCATCTTCGGCAGCGCGCGGTAGCAGTGCGGGCAGCCATACCAAAAGTATTCTTTCACGACGATCTTGCCGTCTTCGCGCGCCTTGTAGAAGGGCTCCGACACAATCTTGTAGCTCTTTCCTTCTTTGAGAGGCTCGTCGCCGCGCACGCCGGTTTGCGCCGCGACAGGGTTTTGGTCCGCGGCCGGGGCCGCGTTGGTCGGAGCGGGGATCGGAGCCAGCGTCGTGGTGTTCGCCGAGTCGTCCTTGCCGCAAGCGGCCAGGGACATCAACGTCGCGATCGCCGCCGCCATTGCCACGCTTTTGATTGCCATGCGATTCATTTCTTTGTCCTTGTGAGCCCCAAGAAGGGCCTTTCGCGGCCTTGTGGGCCTAATTAGAGAAAGCGCTGCGTTCAAGCTTGAGTTTCTATCGCTGCGGCGCTGTGATTCACAGCACACGCGATTGTAACGTCGGATTTGGTTCTGCCGGGACTTTTTTTCGGGTCCTGCGGCGAAAACCTCTAGCCATTTTTTTCTTACGAATTCATTTAAACTCCATTTAAGACGCCGCCCTTCTCTGTTTTGAAGTCCGAAGCGCCGGCCTGAGCCGCTCGGAAAATGACCGTTTTTCCGCTTCTCCTCCTTACTTTTTCCTTTCTTCTTTTCCCTTGATTTTCCGGCCTGCCGGAGGAGGCAAGCCAGAGTCGTTTCTAATTTCCCGGTCTATTTGTCTGAATATATTACGTTTTTGGCGCCGTTGTTCGCAAATCCATCGCCCCTTCCTCCTTTCTTTCGCGTGCCTGAAACACGCTGCGGTTGCTTTCCAGGCCTCCAACCTTGCTTTTTTCTGTCGGCCTCTTTTAATAGCCGACAGCCTTTCTTTTCGCAAGGCCTGTTTTGTCAACAATTGTTAGCAAAAACCAAAATATTACAAAACCGTCCTTTTTCGTATCTATGAAGGCCTTTTGTCTTGTTTTTCTCGCCACTTATCCTCATTGACGTAAGTTTCCGTTTGTCAGGGGTTTTCTTCTCCATGAAATTCTATGCGCTTTTTTGTTCTGCGCTTCGCAAAAAGAACGCCGCGCCGCCGTCCACTGATCGCCCCGCCGAACCGCTCGCCCTTGTGCTTTGGCCCAAAAAGCCTAACCTGTCCATATAGATGAGGCCGCCCCGCGCGACGGACAGCGGGAGAAGGAAGCCGTTGATTTCATCGCCCTTAACGGCCTCAGGGCGACAGCTTGGCGGCCCCGGTGGAGCGCGAGCGCCGCCCGCGCAAGCCTTCCGGCCGGCAACCCTTTCACAGGAGAGACACGATGAGCTATAGCGCACTGGTGTTGGAGCATTACGAAAACCCGCGCAACGTGGGGTCTTTGGACAAAACCCTGCCCACGGTGGGCACCGGCATGGTGGGCGCGCCCGCCTGCGGCGACGTCATGCGCCTGCAAATACGCGTGGGGGCCGACGGAATCATCGAAGACGCCAAATTCAAAACCTATGGGTGCGGCTCGGCCATCGCGTCGAGCTCCTTGGTCACCGAATGGGTGAAGGGCAAGACGCTCGACCAGGCCGGCCTGATCAAAAACTCGGACATCGCCCAAGAGCTGGCGTTGCCGCCGGTGAAGATCCACTGCTCGATTCTCGCGGAAGACGCCATCAAGGCCGCCATCGCCGACTACAAGCTCAAGGCGAGCCAGGCGTCCGCAAGCGGCGCGCAATCCGCCGAGGCCTGCGGCCCGGATTGCTGCCGAAATTGAGGTTGCCAGGGCTGCCAGAGAACATCGCGCAAGGGCTCAAGTTGAGGCCCTGATCGCGCCCTTTTGAACGCCTTTTGGTCCGCCAAGCCGCGTTGAATCTCAAAGCCTGCGCGAACGCGCGGGCCTTTGTTTGGCCGCAGGGGCGCCCTCGGCGCTTGTGATCGCCTCCGTTGAGTCGCTGGCCCCCTCCGCCGCGACGGCCTTCACGGCGACCTCTTTGACCACGTCGCCCAAAGCCTGCGCTTCTTGGCGAGCGCGCTCTTCGCGCAGCAACGAATGAACTTTTGGGGCGTAAAGCCGGCATGCCTCCTCCAACCCCATGCGGTCATCGGCCCGCGAGAGCCCCGGAGACCATTCTTGCGCGCGCTCCAATTCGTCCAGCCCTTCGTGCGCCCATGAGGGCAAATCGGGGCTTCGGCCTTTCTTGCCGCGCGGCGCGCCCAAACCCCAAGCTTGCGCAAGCGTGGGGCTCGTTTCTCGCTCATTGTCGCCGCGGGCGCGCCATTCGGGCGCCAACCAATGGCTCGCGACCTCCATCGCCAACACGTCGCTGCACATGAGCGAGCGCTCCACCAAGCGAGAGAGCGTGGCGCCTCGAGTCCATTCGCGCAGCTCGCGCTCGAAAATCTCATCCTCTTTTTGCGTCGCGGGATTGGCGAAATGTTTCCGGTCCTCGCGCTCGCGGCTCAAATCCCCTTCGGCTTTTTGCAGCGCGATCGCCCCCAGCCACAAACACAACGCGCGTTCGCCCGTTCGAGCGATCTTTTCCGCGCCCGTTTTTTCGTTTTGGTTGCGCGCTGAAAACGGAAACCGCTCCCACTGCGACAAGGCGAGCCGGCCGAATCGATCAATGGCTGTTTTTGCCCAGCGTTGGGCGGCGTCTTTGGGTGTGTTCATTGGCGTTTCCATTGGATTCAGAGGCGACGGCGCGCGCGAGCGGACTGGGCGGCCACTGGGCCTGGCGTCTCATCGGGGGTGGCCACAATCGGCTCGGGCTTTTTGGCTTCAGACACCGCGGCGTTGATGTCTCGCCGCTCTTTGCGCGCCAAAACCATCGGGGCCAACACCGGCTCGGTGCACGGCGACAAATCCGCAAGCCGCTTTTCCTGGCTTTTGGTCAGCAAATTGAGTGAACAAAGAAAATCCAGCCCGCGCGCAACGGAACCCGGGACGATTGCGCGCGGCTCCACTTTGTCGCCCAAACGCGCGCGCCACCGTTCCAGCCACGCCAGGGGCTCTTCGGCCGCGGCCCTCGCGGCTTGAGCCGCGCGGTGCGGGTCGATGCCCTGCATGCGGCTCGCGAGGCGATTGGCCGCCGGCCAACAGCCTTCTTCCACAAAATAATTCAGGGCTGTTTTCCCGTTTTCAAGCCTTGCGAAGGGATCGCTCACGGGCTCGACCAGCGCCAGCGCCTCCGGCGTCCAGCTTCCCGAAACCGCCAGCGAAATCAACGGAGAAAATCCCGGCGCCAATTGTCCTTGCGCTGGCAACAGCGCCCGTATCCAATCGATTCGCGCCTCGGCGGCATCGCCCTCGACGGTTCTTTCGCAGGCCATATTTAGCGCGGTGTATCCTTTTTTGTTGACCGCCTGCGTGTCTGAAAGCGGAAGCAGCAAATCAAAAGCCAGCTCAAAATCGCTGTTCGCGGCCACCATCAGCGCGGTCGATTGCAAGGCGGAAACCGGCGCGCAAGGATCAGCCCCCGCGGCCAGAGCGGCCCGGACCAGGCGGATATCGCGCGCCTGAATGCTTTTTCTCAAAAACACGCCCTGGCCGAAAGGCGTCATGCGGCTCCACGCCTGCTCCAACCACTGCCCATCCGCGATGTCCGCCGCGCGAGCGCGCTCCATCAACCGCGTCAATTCTTCTGCCGCGCCCGCGCCAAGCGCCTCGCCCGCGGCAAACCGGCTCAAGACGCCTTCGCGCTCGCCCGCGGGCGGCATGGGCCACTCGCCAGTCCATTCGTGCGCCAACGCCTTCGAAAAGCCATCCTCCAAAACGGCGGCCATGTCTGCCCTTTTGGCCAAATCGCTCCATGCAAACGCCCAAATCGACGGACGCGCGTGATCCGACGCTCCCTCCGGCCCGGAATCAGCGGTTCGCCACGGCGACGCTTCACGCTTTTGGATCATGGAGAGCCCCATTTTTCATTCATTTTTGACACTACCGGCCGCCAAAAGCGGGCCTTGTGGTTGTCGCGGGGGCGGCGGCCTCTTGCGCGCGCCGCGCCGCGAGATCCAGGCGCCCTGGATGAGGCGGCGACGCGATCTCCAAGCCGTTGTCGCCGACTGCGTTTTCACGCGGGAGCGGGTCGGTTTCCGCCTCTGGCCCTTCTTGATCTCCGACGGCGCAGGCCACCCCCTCGGCCGCCAGCCGCGCCTGGCTTTGCGCCTCCAAGTTCTCGCGGCTCGCGGCATTTGCGGCCTCCACCACGCGGCGAGCAAAATCCAATGCATCCGCGTCGTTGATCGTGGCGTTGCACGCGCAGCGATTTTGGGTGTTTTTCCAGCCGGTGAAATGGCCCTCGCCATCCAATTGCGGCTCCAGGCACAACGTGCTCACGCGCTCGCCGTTCTTTTTGATGGAATAGATGCGATGCGTGGCCGCCGCGCACTGTTCGGCGTAGGACGAAACGCAATGGTGCATTTGCTTGCCCTCTTCAAACAAGCGCGCGCCGGTGTTGAGCGCCGTGGCGCTCCATTCTCCGCCGTTGAGCGTCTCGGTCAATTCGCGCAATGCCATGGGCCACGCGCCTTTTTTCGCGTTTTCGAGCACGCTCTTGGCGTGAACCGCGTCGCCCTGGGCCAAGGCTTTGGCGCAAGCGGCCTCAATTCTTTTGGCTCGCCGCTGGATGTCTCCTGCGCTTTCTTTCTCCGCCAACAAGTCGTGCCAGGCTTGCGCGCGACGCGTGAGGGCCGCCGCGCCGAATTTTTCTGGCATTTGCTCCCAAACGCCGAGTTCTGATTTTTAGAAGTAGTCGGCCCAATCGCTGATTTGTTCGGAAACCTCTTGTTGCGAGCCGAGTTTGGCCAGCGTCCCCACCGCGCGGGCGAGCTCGGGCAACCGTTTTTCCCGCGTCTCGCATTCAGCGAGATACGCGCGCGCCATTTGAGCTCCTTTTATTTCCCTTGCCGGCATGTCGTCCGCCAAAAGCGAGCCCAGTTTGTCCAATATCTCAGCAGCCAGCGCCGGGGAGGGTGCCAGCGCCCGCGCCAAAAACTCCTCTGGCTTGGCGTTCGCCGCCACCAGCGCGCTGATGACGGGTCCGATCCGGCTCGCGCGCTTTTTGGCCTTCCCAATCATTTTTCTGCGTCGATCTTCCGCGTTGTCGTCGCGATGCAGGGCGAACCCCACTTCGGCATGCCGTTCTGAATCGCAATATGCGCCCAACGCCTCGAAGGCTTTGTCGTCCAGCCGACTCACCGCGCGCCAGGCGCCAGGGCCAAATCCACACTCAGCCTCCACGATGGCCTTCACCCGGCCCGGCAGCGTGAATCCGTCGCCCATGATTTCCAAATTCTGCGCCATTTGCGCGCACCAACGGTGAAAGCCTGGCCGCTCCGCAAGTAATTGCGTCAATTGCTCGCCGCCATTGGCGGTCCACAATAAACCGCCCAGAGTCATGCGAGCTGATTTTTCTCGCGCCAGCCGTTCGTGCGTTTCGATCGCGTTGGCCTCTCCCAAGCCCTCAAAAAAATGGGCGATCACGGCGCGCGCGTCTTCGGTGGCGAGATTCATTTGTTTTGGCTATCCGGATTATCGTGTGGAAAATCAAAGTCAATCCCCCACGCATCGAACAGTTCTTTGTTTTAGGCTCCTGCCCGCCAAGAGGCCCCGCCGTGGTCGGCGAACGATCTGCTGCCCGCCCAATCCACATCAATCCCCTTGCTCGCCAAGGCCGCCAAAATCCGGCCCTTTTCATCGCCCCTCTCCTTGAACTCAGGCGGCAAAAGGCCCGCGTCCTTGGCGGCCTGGACTCGCGCCGCGTCCGCCAAAAAGCATTCCCTCTGCCACAAAGCCTCCAGCATGCGGGGCCGCGGCATCCAGCTTTCGATGGACGCCCGCCCCAAGCCCAAGGCTTTCGCCTTGTCCCCCAACGCGAGCAGCCACTGC
>Ga0209888_1000589_pt1 | contig 16941 bp, 23 predicted proteins | sample OrgsoiDNA_201059_FD_185807 | JGI IMG/M metagenome (GOLD analysis project Ga0209888, IMG submission 185807) | Permafrost soil microbial communities from the Arctic, to analyse light accelerated degradation of dissolved organic matter (DOM) -... | ecosystem: Environmental > Terrestrial > Soil >...
TAGGGATGGACTCGCTTGTCACAAGCTGCCTGACGAATTGAGCCGTATCGCGGAACACTCGTGTTGTGAAACAGGCAGCTTTTCGTTGTGATGAAATACATAACCGTAGTGGGCGGGCGTTAACCGCCTGACAAATTCTTAGGGCTGCCAAATTGGCGGCCTTTTTTTATGCCTCAATGACTACGCACCCAACCGGAAACCCGGAGGGGGAGAATATGAAAATGGACGAAAAATACAGTAACGCTACATATGGTGGTGCTGGAATTACGGCCTTCTTTGCAAGCTTATCCCTTCAGGATTGGGGCTTTATCGCTGGCGTGCTGATTGGGGCGCTCTTTACTGCTTTGACGTATTTCCTGAATCGTCGCGAACAGATGAAGCGTACCCGAATCCTTCAAGAAATCGCCGACAAGGTGGATGCCAAGAATCCATCAGCAACCGCCCAGGTTGTTAACGAGCTCGCGCAGAAAACCAGCGAGGTCTGAGGTGGCAAATTTTAAAACGAAACTCAGTGCAGCAATGTTGGCACTGATCGCTGCTGGCGCTTCTGCACCGACTCTGATGAGCCAGTTTCAAAATGAGAAAGAGGGCACCAGTCTGATTGCTTATGCGGATAAGGGCGGCATCTGGACTATCTGCGGCGGCGTGACTTATGTGAATGGAAAGCCTGTACTCAAGGGCATGAAACTAACTCGGGCGCAGTGCGATGTTATCGACAAAGCAGAGCAAGCCAAGGCGCTGGCGTGGGTTGATAAAAACATTCACGTTCCACTTACTCCTCCCCAGAAAGTCGGTATCGCTTCCTTTTGCCCGTGGAACATCGGACCGGGGAAATGCTTCTCGTCGACGTTTTACCGCAAAATAAATGCTGGTGATCGCCTCGGAGCATGCGTAGAGATTAAACGCTGGATCTGGGATGGCGGGAAAGATTGCCGAATTCGTTTGAACAACTGCGCAGGCCAGGTCATCAGGCGTGATCAGGAAAGCGAACTGACGTGCTGGGGGCTGGATGAATAACAATTTATCGATTGTGCTGGCCTTCGTGGCTGGCGCTGCGCTCACCTGGTGGATTGAAGGAATACGCTGGGACGCCGACGTGTCAAAGCTGAAAGCGACCCACACCGCAGAGCTGAAGAAATTCAGTGATCAGGCAGTGATTGACCTGACCAACCAGAAGAAGCGCACCGAAGCGGCACAAACCGCGCTGGCGGCGCTGGATGCCAAACACACGAAGGAATTAGCCGATGAACAGGCCAAAAATGACCGGTTGCGTGCTGATGTCGCTGCTGGTACTCGCCGGGTGCGAATCGCCGCGGCAAACCTTGCCAACTGCGAGCTCGTCGGGAGTAGCACTACCGGAACCGGCGGCGTGGGCGATGCAGCACAAGTCGAACTCTCTGGCGCTGGTGGACGGGCTGTTCTCGATCTCCGAGCCAGCGCCATCAAAGACAACGAAGTGATTGAATATCTCCAAGGCTATATCGAGCAAGTTGCAAAACAATGCAAACCTTAATTCTCTGGAGAAACTTCCTGGATAACAACCTCATCCTCATTGACCGATTGGGTTGGATGTTGGGCTGATTTAAGGCTCTCCCAATGATTGGTGCTAAATTGCACAACTTTTTGGATAGCAACAAAATGGCCTTTGTCATGGTTGGCAATATATCCATCGATCACAGGTGTTAGCATGCAACCAAGTGGCACTTCAAGATTAGATTTAACCCAGATTGAGAACTTCAGATTTCCTGGTGCAGTCACTTTTAAAATCTGCAGGTTCTCTGCCGTTGAAAAGATTCTGTCTACAACTTTCCATTCCATAGGTTTTCACTCTGTTGAAAGGGTACCCTAACAATAGTGCACAAAATGCTAACAGTCCTTATAAAACTTCAGTAGTTGAGCTATGAGTTCTCAATATCGCAGTCAACCAGCACGATTAACAAGTGATCCAATACCTTCAGAGCTATGCAGCAGAAGCCCAGAAGCGTTGCTAAATTAACTAATAGGAAACAGCCATGACCGTAAAAGCAAAATTCCGCTGCCACTTCATTCAAAAGGCAGATGATGATTCCAGTCGGACCATTCATATGAGTGTAGTCACTTCCGGCAGCCATGAAAATGAAGCCTGGTCAAAGCTCACGCCGGGCGGCCAGATTCAGATGGATATTTCTAATCCTGATGCATTCAGCCAGTTCGAACAGGGCAAGGAATACTACGTCGAAATTCAGCCTGCTGGCTGAGTAGGCATTATAGAAGGCATTCACTGAGTGCCTGTGTTAATGCTTTTTTAGATTGAATTTTGGGCGTAATATCCTATTTCCAATTGTGAAAAGGAGGTTGTGATGTCTATTGAAAAATTCAAAAATCTTGAAGATCTTAAAGAAAAAGCCAGCAAAATAAATTCTGCAAGAAGCCAAATTACTGAAGGCCAAAGACCACTAGCTATTCAGGCTGCACTGAAAGAGATGGGAGATTACTTACTCTCGCAAGACTTCAGCTTAACTCATTTGACTTATCCGGAAAGAGATTTCAATGCGGTATATAAAGAAATAGAGTTGAATGTAACTGCAACTGAGGATAGCGAGCATTTAATAGGTGCTGACTATAATATTTTCCTTGCTTCAGGGAGTAAAAAGTTAACTGTCACTCTTAATCTTAATCGCGGGACAAGAGTTAATCCAGCTCTGGCCCATGGTACTATAGATGATCAAATTAGTGATTATGAAAACCGCTACATCCCAGAATTAGAATCACTTAGCTCCGATGAGTTAGATGGAAGCTATACATTGTCTGCTGTTATTAAAATTAATGGGCAGAATAAACAACACAAGTTCAAAAATGGAAAAGAGGTAATTGATAAGTTTTTCGAAGCTTAAAAACCCCATAATCTGCATTAATCAACCCTGCATCTGCAGGGTTTTTTATTGCTGACATTTTTTCAGGAGCATTTATGCAGGTCACTATCGATGGTGTCCCGTATGCGCCTGCGTACAAATTGGGTTCGTGGATTGGCCTAGGGGCCATTATTTATCGGAGCTTATGTGTCACACGTCTTTTATCTAACACCATTCAAAGCCGGTGATATCGGCGGTGGGATCAACGACTCAATATCCAGATTGCCTCCTGATGCTTGGGTTTGCATACGTGACGCTGACACGATGTTCCTCACGCCTCAGCAGCAGAAACAAATCGCGGACATTGCTGGCGCTGACCCTGAGTTCGATGTGATTGGATGTATGACTAACCGGCTCCGATCTCCATACCAAACGCACGGCGGACAACTCAGCGATGAACCTGATATTCGAGTTCATCTGCAGATCGCCGAGGAGCTTGAAAGCCGTCACTGGGGCGAACTGGTGGAACTGCCAGCGCCAGAAGTGGTTGCCGGGATGCTCATGCTATTTCGTGTTTCTCTCTGGCAGAAAATTAAGTTTCAGCAGCGCTCCATCTATTTCGACAAACAGTTCTGCGCTGCAGTGCGTGCGGCCGGCGGTAAGCTGGCGATAGCGCGCGGCGTCTACCTGTTTCATCTTTATAGGTTCGGGAAGTCGAACCCCTGCGATTACACGGCGCATTTAACATGACAAAGATTGGTATCGGGATCACCACACACAACCGCTATGACGTGTTCAGTAAGACGCTGGCGGAAATAAAACGTCTGGCACCTGCTGGCGCTGAAATCGTCGTTGTTGATGATGCGAGTGATAAGCCGGTACCAGAGGCAACCTACCGTTTCGCGCGGAACGTGGGCATCGCCGCGGCAAAGAATAAGTGCTTCGAGCTGCTCGAAGGTTGCGATCATATCTTCCTGTTTGACGACGATACTTACCCGCTGGTTCAAGACTGGCATCAGCCATACGTCGCCAGCCATGAGCCGCACCTGATGTACATCTTTCAGGACTTTGCGACCGGCACCAAACTTAACGACACCATCAAGATTTATCAGGACAGCGAGATCACCGCCTGGTCACACGCGCGCGGCTGCATGCTGTACTTCAAGCGCATCTGTCTCGATGTTGTCGGCGGTATGGATCCGGTGTTCGGTAAGTGGGGCTGGGAACATCCGAACCTGTCCGAGCGAATTTATAACGCTGGCCTGACGTCATTCCGATACAGCGACGTGACAAACAGCGCTGGCCTGTTCTGGTCTGCTGACGAACATCAACTGGTTCAGTCCACAGTTGCCGGTCCCGACCGTTCGGTGATGATCACCCGTAACCGGCCAATCTATGAGGCGAACCGAGACAGTGACCGGTTCGTGCCATACAAACCGGCAGCAGGTGAAGACGTGATCATTACCACCTACTTCACCGGGCAACCTGATCCACAGCGCGGTGAAGTGTGGAAGCCTGACTATGAAGAACTGCGACCGCTGATTGACTCAATGCGCGGTCAGAAGCTGGTGATCCTGCATGACTGCTTTGATGTTGCAGACAGCGACGCAGTGCAGCACATCAAGGTTCAAACCAGCCTCTCACCTTACTGGCAACGATGGGTAAGCATCCTTCAATACCTCCACCGGAACCCGACCACGCGTCGGGTTTTTTGTGTCGATGGTACCGACGTGGAGATGCTCAACAATCCATTCGACAGCATGGGCATTTATCTCTACACCGGTGATGAACCGGAGAAGGTTGACTGTCCGTGGATGCGCAACCATCACCCGGCTGCTTTCCTTCAGTCATTCATGCGAAACAATGCGAACCACACGCTGCTGAATGCTGGCCTGCTGGGTGGCAACCGTGACGTGGTGATCGCGTTCATTACGAAGATGCTGCGTTACTGGGCGGACAACGTGAGCGATGTGCATTACCGCAAGGCGGTGACCGTCGGTGATAGCGACATGGGCCTGTTCAACTATACGGCTCTGACGTTCTTCCGCGACCGGCTGCAGCACGGGCAGCAGGTCAACACAGTGTTCAAGCGATTCGAGCGCACCGGCGCCAGCTGGTTCAGACACAAGTGAGACAGGATGAAAGAGCCAAGGGTATATGGCAGCAAGTGGAATAAAGCACGGCTGCAATTCCTTCAAGAGAACCCGTTGTGCGTGATGTGTCAGGAGCAGGGCCGCATCGTTGCGGCCAGCGTCGTTGACCACATCGTCGGGCATAAGCTTAAGGATGCGTTGCTGACCGGCAATCCTGCGATTATTAAGCCAGCTCAGAAATTATTCTGGGACAGGAAGAACTGGCAACCGTTGTGCAAGCTGCATCACGATTCGACAAAGCAGCGCATGGAGAAGAGCGGCCATGTCTCGGGCTGCGACGAGCACGGGATGCCGATCGACCCAAAATCTCACTGGAATAATTTCATAAGCAAATGATATCGATTCTCAGGTGGGCGGGGGGAGGGCAAAAGTTTGAGGCCGAGGCCCGCAAAGACCGACCACTGTCCTTTCTGTGCACAACCGCGAAATGAAAAGTTTTTTTCTGGGCTGTTTTCGGCCTAAATCGAATAGTTGCATGTGAAACCATTTTACTTGCAATTGATACAAATTCTCGTTTGAAAGGGAGGTTTCTATGGCCGGTCGTCGCCCGAAACCGACCAAGTTAAAATTGGTAACTGGTAATCCGGGCAAAAGAAAACTGAATGAAAAAGAGCCCAAGCCCGCGAGAGAAATTCCGAGCCCGCCGTCTCATCTGACTGATTGGGGCAAAACAGCCTGGGGGCGGCTGACTGTACTGCTCGATGGAATGGGCGTCCTTACTGTCGCAGACACGATGGCCCTTGAGCGGCTTTGTGATTTGTACGCGGAAATCCTGCATCTGCGACAGCTCATCGAAATTGAAGGTCGCACCTACACAACGAAAACCCAAATGGGTGATTTCCTGATCAAGGCAAATCCGGCGGTTTCAATGTTGGCAGATGCCGATCGTCGTTTTAAAAGCTATCTGGTGGAATTCGGCCTGACGCCTGCCGCCCGTACAAAGGTGCATGTGAATGGTGACCAAGAAGAAGACGACCCGCTCAACCAGTTCTTCGGTTGATGCTGCGACGCAATATGCGCTGGACGTAACGGAAGGGAAGATTCTTGCCGGTCCAGACATTCGCAACGCCTGCGCCCGGCATATCCGGGATTTAGAACACGGTCCGTCTCGAGGTCTTTTTTGGGATGTTGAGGCGGTAGAACGCGTCATTACCTTCTTTGCGAAAGTGCTGAAGCTGAACGGCGGCGATCATGAGGGTAAGCCATTCATCCTTCTACCCTGGCAGAGTTTTATAGTGGGATCGCTTTTTGGATGGAAAGCGGAAGACGGTACCCGCCGGTTTCGTATGAGCTACATCGAGTCTGGTAAGGGTTCTGGTAAATCCCCGCTGGCGGGCGGCGTTGGCCTTTATTGCCTCGTTGCCGACAAGGAAGCCCGCGCGGAAATCTACGCGGCGGCCACTAAAAAAGACCAGGCGATGATCCTATTCCGCGATGCCGTATCGATGGTCGATCAGTCACCGGCGCTGGCGCAAAGAATTGTGAAGTCAGGTACCGGTTTAAACGTATGGAATCTGGCTTTTTTGCAGAGCGGTTCCTTTTTCAAACCCATCAGCTCCGACGATGGGCAATCCGGACCGCGTCCGCACTGCGCACTGATTGACGAAGTGCACGAACACAAAACCAACACCGTTGTTGAGATGATGCGCGCCGGAACAAAGGGGCGGCGTCAGGCGCTAATGTTCCTGATCACCAACAGCGGGCATGACAAAACCAGCGTTTGTTATGACTACCATGAATACGGTCGAAAGATTGCGGCCGGTATGGAAGAAGATGACAGCTTTTTCAGTTTCATCTGTTCTCTGGATGAAGGGGATGACCCTTTCAAAGATGAATCTTGCTGGGGTAAGGCTAACCCCTCCCTCGGCCAGACATTCACAGATAAATACCTTCGCGAGCAGGTCACGCAGGCGCGCGGAATGCCAGCAAAAGAAAGCATTGTCCGTCGCCTTAACTTTTGCCAATGGGTTGATGCGGCTAACCCTTGGATGGGCAGCGATGTCTGGATAGGTTGCGAGTCGGATTTTGACCCGGACGAGATGATCGGTGAAGAGTGTTACGGCGGCCTTGACCTGTCAGGTACGCGAGACTTAACCGCGCTGGCGCTCTACTTCCCGCAAAGAAAACGCCTGATTGTTGAGTTCTGGACGCCGAAAGAGACGCTTTTGCACCGGGCTAAGACAGACCGAGTGCCTTATGACATGTGGGAGAAAAAAGGGTTCTTACACGCTACGCCGGGCAACGCTGTCAAATATGGGTTTGTTGCAGAGCGTATCGCCGAGCTCGCGCTGAAATTCCAGATCAAGGCTATCGCCTTTGACCAATACCGCATTAAGTATCTCGAGCCTGAGCTTGATGAGGCTGGTGTGGGTGTACAGCTCATTCAGCATGGACAGGGGTTCTATAAAGCGGCTGACTCTGGCCTGTGGATGCCGCATTCCATCGAGTTATTCGAAGGGTTGTTGGATGACAAAGAAATCGAGATCCACCTTAACCCCTGCCTCCGTTGGAACGCAGCATCAGCCGTGATTGAAACAGACCAAAAGAACAACCGAATTTTTGCAAAGAAAAAGAGTACCGGCCGCATCGATGGCGTGGTTGCTGCGGCAATGGCGATCGGTGCGGCTGACGGGGAGGTTGAAGACGATTTCAACCTAGATGATTTTCTGTCGAGACCGATGAGCATGTAATGTCAGAAACCAACTATAGCATTGACCTTCGCACCAATAATGGTCTGTGGGCGCGCATGGCATCGTGGTTTGTCGGTGGGCGTCTGGTGAACCCCGATCAGGGATCACAGACCGGGCCGGTGTCGGCGCATGGTCATTTGGGTGATTCTTCCATCACAGATGAACGTGCACTGCAGATATCCACTGTGTGGGCCTGCGTACGCCTCATATCTTCCGTGACGTCGTGTTTACCTCTCGACGTATTCGAAACCAAGAACGATAACCGTCAAAAGGTTGATCTTAATAACCCGCTTGCCCGGTTATTACGGTATTCCCCGAACCAGTACATGACCGCTCAGGAATTTCGAGAGTGCATGACCATGCAGCTGGCGTTTTACGGCAATGCGTATGCGCTGGTGGAGCGCAATGGCGCGGGCGACGTGATCAGCCTCTTGCCGTTAAATTCGGTCAACATGGACGTGCGGCTGGAAGGGAAGAAAATTGTTTACCGGTATAAGCGGGACTCGGAATACGCCAACTTTACGCAAAAAGATATTTTCCATCTTAAAGGATTCGGGTTTAACGGGTTAGTTGGCATGTCACCGATCGCCTTCGCGACAAAAACCGCTGGTGTTGCGGTGGCGATGGAAGACCAGCAACGCGAGTTTTACGCTAACGGTGCTAAATCCCCGAAGATTCTGTCAACAGGCGACAAGGTTTTAACGAAAGAGCAGCGCGATCAGCTTCAGGAGAACTTCAAAGAAATCGCCGGAGGTCCGGTTAAGAAACGCCTCTGGATCCTCGAGGCCGGATTTACCGCGCAGGATATCGGCGTCAGCCCACAGGATGCCGAGACAATGGCCTCCCGTAAATTTCAGGTTAGTGAGATTGCCCGCTTCTTCGGTGTGCCGCCTCATCTGGTGGGCGACGTTGAGAAATCTACCAGCTGGGGTACCGGCATTGAGCAGCAGAACCTGGGTTTTCTGCAATATACCCTTGAACCGTACCTTACCCGCTGGGAGCAGTCGATCTGGCGCTGGCTGGTGAAACCCTCAGATATTAGCCGTATTCACGCCGAACATAATCTTGACGGCTTACTGCGGGGCGATTCTGCTTCACGTGCAACCTTCATGACAACCCTGGTGAACAGCGGCCAGCGGACGGTGAATGAAATGCGGCGTCTGGATAACCTGCCGCCGCTACCTGGCGGAGACGTAGCGACGCGACAGTCGCAGAACGTGCCGATCACTGAATTAGGTAACAAGGACCCCGCAAATAGCGGGGTTTAGTCTTTATGGGGGTAGCGATGCGCAGCATCAATAAAACACTCGCCTTTGATCAGGCGGAAATCAAGTTTTCCGGCGACGGTAAGTTGGGCATTTTTGAAGGCTACGCATCGGTGTTCAACAACACGGATTCGGACGGCGACATTATTTTGCCGGGTGCGTTTAAAAACGCGCTGACGAACCAGACCCGCAAGGTGGCGATGTTCTACAACCACCGAACATGGGAGATGCCGGTCGGTAAATGGGAAAACCTTGAAGAAGACAGCAAAGGCCTGTTGGTTCGAGGCGTACTTACCCCCGGACATTCTCAGGCCAATGACCTGAAGGCGGCGATGCAGCACGGCACCGTTGAAGGCATGTCGGTTGGATTCAGCGCGTCGAAAGATGATTACAGCCTCGGCACGTCCGGGCGGATCTTTAAAAACGTGGCGGCGCTGCGTGAAATCAGTATCTGTACCTTCCCGGCCAACGAGCTTGCCGGGGTTTCATCCCTGAAGAGTATCGACGGCGTAGAAAGCATTCGTGATGCGGAAGAGTGGCTGAGGGACTCAGTTGGCCTATCCAAATCAGAAGCACAGGGCTTTATCGCCCGCATTAAGTCTGCTGTTCGGAGCGAGTCCGAAGGCGACTCAAAAGACCTCACTGCTCTCATCGAGCGAATTAAAAACTACTCCCCACTTTTGTCAGGAAAATAAATATGTCTGAATTAGCTGATATTCAAAAGGCCATTGAAGAGTCCCAGAAAAACGTGACTCAGTTGTTCGAAGCGCAGAAACAAGAAATCGAAGCCACCGGCAAGATCTCAAAACAGCTGCAGGATGATTTGGTCAAGGTTCAAGATGAGCTGAAAACCGCCGGTACCCGCCTGTTTGATATGGAACAGAAATTCACCTCTGGCGCTGAAAATCCGGGAGATAAGAAATCTTTCTCTGAGCGCGCCGCAGAAGAATTGGTGAAATCATGGAATGGCAGCAAAGGCAGCTTCGATGCTCAGACTTTCAATAAGTCTCTGGGCAGCGATTCAGCCTCTGCCGGCACCCTGATCCAGCCGATGCAAGTACCGGGCATTATCATGCCGGGCCAGCGACGTCTGGTCATCCGTGACCTTCTGGCTCAAGGTCGAATCTCCAGTAACTCACTGGAATACGTCCGCGAAGAGCTGTTCACCAACAACGCCAAAACGGTTGCAGAAAAAGCGCTGAAACCTGAGTCCGATATCACCTTCAGCAAACAAACGGCAAACGTTAAAACCGTTGCCCACTGGATCCAGGCATCGCGTCAGGTGATGGATGATGCGCCGATGCTGCAGTCTTATGTCAACAACCGCCTGATGTACGGTCTGGCGCTGAAAGAAGAAGACATGCTGTTGAATGGTGACGGCACCGGCGACGACCTGGACGGCATCAACCATGTGGCAACGGCCTATGACCAGACGCTGAACGAAACCGGTGATACCCGCGCGGACCTGATTGCACACGCTATTTATCAGGTCACCGAGTCAGAATTTAGTGCGTCAGGCATTATCCTGAACCCACGCGACTGGCACGGTATTGCGCTGCTGAAAGACAACGAAGGGCGCTATATCTTCGGCGGCCCACAGGCATTCACCAGCAATGTGATGTGGGGGCTGCCGGTAGTACCGACACGCGCGCAGGTTCAAGGCACCTTCACCGTGGGCGGCTTCGATATGGCGTCGCAGGTTTGGGATCGTATGGATGCCAGCATTGAAGTAAGCCGCGAAGACCGCGATAACTTCGTTAAAAACATGCTGACCATCCTGTGCGAAGAGCGTCTGGCGCTGGCGCATTACCGTCCGAAGGCGCTGATCAAAGGTACTTTCCAGCAAACCACTTAATCAGGGGAGGGGGCGGCAGGCCCGCCCCGATTTTCGATGACGATTAAAGTGACGGACGTTGTGCCGATTGAAGAGCTTCGGCAGCACATCGAATTTGATGGCGATGATCGCGACGCGCTGATCACCCGCTATGCACAAAGCGCGCTCGATTACTGTCTTCGCTGGTGTGATGATCCCGCATGGAAGGTTGCTGAAGATATTCCTCAGCCCGTTGTTATGGCGATGCTTTTGGTCTTTGGCGACCTGTTTGAGCATCGAACCAGCCAGACAGAGGTGCAACTTTACGCCAACCGCGCAGCTGAAAGCCTGATGTGGCATTGCCGCAACTGGGAAAATGTGACGCCTGCCAGCGAGGAGACGACGTAATGGAACCTGGCCGCTTCAGACATCGAGTCACTATTCAGAATTTCACCACGATCAGAACGCCATCAGGTCAACCCACTGAGGCGTGGGCGGATGTGGCCACGGTCTCAGCAGAGGTTAAAGCGATTTCTGGCCGGGAGTTTATTGCCTCCGGCGCTGAGCTGGGAGAGGCAACCGTTAGGGTGTGGATGAGATATCGAAATGACGTTAAATCTACGTCTCGGTTGTTGTTTCGCGGGGAAATCTACGAAATTAAATCGCCGCCGATCCCTGATGCAAGATTTACCCGGTTGGAAATTCTCTGCGGGAATGGGGTGAAGCAATGATCGGAGCCAATCTGGATTTTAGCGATCTTCTCAATTTGGCGGAGGATTTGGCCGTTCTGAGCAAAGCCGAAACCAAAAGGGTGCTCAATCAGGCCGCGCGGGCTGGCGCTGAAGTGATACGTGATGCCGTTGCAGAAGGTGCGCCGAAACGCACCGGGAAGCTGGCACGTAATATCGTCGTGGTGAGCCGTAAGTCAGGACCGGGTGAAGCGGTGGCCGGTGTTCATATTCGCGGTACCAATCCCAACGGAACGAACAGCGATAACACAACCAAGGGTGCCAGCCGTAATAACGCCTTTTACTGGCGCTTCATCGAGCTGGGCACATCAAAGATGCCCGCGAATCCTTTCGTTCGCCCTGCCTACGATACCAATCAGGAATTGGCGGCTCAGGCCGGGTTTGATGAGCTGAACAAGGCCATTGATGAGGTATTGTCAAAATGACCGAAGCCGATATTTACCCTCTGATCGGCGGGCTGTGCACCGGTAGAGTTTTTCCCTATGTCGCGCCGCAGGGCACCGTTGCGCCGTGGCTGGTGTTCAGCCTGCCGTCAGATAATGAGGATGACGTCATGTGCGGGCAGTCCGGGGCGTCGTCGAACTCCGTCCAGATTGACGTTTATGCCACAACGATAGACGAGGCAACGGCTATCCGGGCTCAGGCCAAAGAAGCGCTCAAGCCATTGATGCCAACCTCCCTCATGGGTACAAAGGGTTACGAATCTGACACCGGCTTATACCGGGCGACGATCGAAGTTCAAATCTGGGAATAGTTTCACTCACCCCAATCAGCCGCCTCCGGGCGGTTTTTTTATGTCTGGAGATCATCACATGGTCAGTAAGTACGAAAAAACGCAGGGAACACTCGTCAGTATTTCCAGCGCGCCGGCGACCGCACCAAATCCCGTTGGCGCTACCTGGATTGATGCCCAATGCGCGACGAAGGAAATCAGCTACACCGGCGGCCAGAAGTCAGATATTGACGTGACCACGCTGTGCTCAACCGAACAGGAACAGACAAACGGTCTGGCTGCACCCGCTGAAATGACGCTTTCCCGCAACTGGGCTGGCAGCGAAGCCGCGCAGGAAGCGCTGCAAACGGCATACGACAACGACGAGATCCGCGCGATTAAAGTCGTTTTCCCGTCAGGCAACGGCTTTGCCTATCTCTGCGAAGTTCGCCAGAACTCATGGAGCGCATCGACGTCCGGCGTGGTCACCGCGTCGTACACGCTGCGCATCAAGGGCAAGCCTGAGCGTATCCGTCCGGCAACAACCTAAGCGGCTTCGGCCGCTTTTTTATTACCTGAAACTTACCGGGGAAATTAATGAGCAAAGTTAAATCGGCCGTATCACTTCGCACGCTGGCGCTGGCGCCGCTATCGGGTTTTCGTAAGAAAGTTGTGACCGTTCCTGAATGGGGCGATGCAGCCGTGACGATCCGCGAGCCCTCTTCTAAGGGATGGATTGAATGGCAACAGGTCATCAGCCCCGAAGTGCCGGAAGGCCAGGAGCCGGTAAAAATGACACCGGCGCAGACCGTTCACCGCAACATGCAGGCCGACGTCATTCTCTTTATCGATGTGCTGTTAGACGAGAACGACCAGCCAGTCTTCAAAGAGGAAGATCGGGCGCAGGTCGAAAAGATTTACGGTCCGGTGCATTCCCGTTTGCTTAAGCAGGCGCTGGAACTTAGCACCACGGCGGAAGCCGCTGAAAAAAAGTCAGAGAGCCCGGCACCTTCTTCTTAATGACGCTGGCGCTCAGGCTGGGACGCACGTTGCATGAGCTGAAAAATACACTTCCCGCCAGTGAGCTGAAGTTGTGGATGGAGTTTGACCGCATCAGCCCGATCGGGGACCGGCGCGCCGATCTGCATGCCGCACAAATCACCGCCGCCGTATTCAACGCTCAGGGCGGTAAGGTCAGTCTTGATGATGCCCTGCTTCAGTGGGAGGAGGCCGAAGTGGAAACAGAAGAAAACGGCCTCGAAGGATTCCTCGGCAAGCTTGCAGATTAACACCCGCTCCGGCGGGTTTTTTTATGGGTGAAATATGGCAACGCTGCGCGAACTAATTATTAAAATCTCTGCTAATTCCACGTCGTTTCAAAGTGAAATAGCCCGCGCCTCGCGTATGGGTGAAAACTATTACAGAACGATGGAGCAGGGAAGCCGCAGGGCAGAGTCCGCATCGCGTCAAAGCCAGCGCGCAATCGCCGACCTTAACGGCCAGTTATCGGGCATCAGCGATACTGCCAAAGATATGGCGGGGATTTTCGCCGGAGCATTCGCCACCGGCCACCTGATCAATCTTGCCGACGAATGGAATCAGGTTAATGCCCGTTTAAAACAGGCATCTCAATCGACAGAAGATTTCAGCAATAACCAAAAAGCGCTGATGGCCATTAGCCAGGTGACGGGCACGGCCTTCGGGGATAACGCCAGCCTGTTTGCGCGCTCTGCTGCATCGATGCGCGAATTCGGGTATTCCTCGCAGGACGTTTTGAAAATCACCGAGTCAGTTTCGACCGGATTAAAGCTGTCCGGGGCAAGCGCGGAAGAAAGCAGCTCTGTTATTACACAGTTCAGCCAAGCGTTAGCGCAGGGCGTTCTGCGCGGCGAAGAATTCAACGCTGTGAACGAGGCGGGCGATCGTGTGATCCGCGCCCTGGCTGCGGGCATGGGCGTTGCCAGAAAAGATTTAAAGGCAATGGCCGATCAGGGCCAGCTCACGATAGACAAAGTGGTGCCCGCGCTCATCAGCCAGCTCGGCACGTTGCGCGGAGAGTTTGCCAGCCTCCCGGCGTCTGTCAGCGGGTCAGTAACGAAAGTTGAAAACGCCTTTCAGGCATGGGTTGGTGCGCAGAATCAGGCAACCGGCGTCACCGCTTCACTGAGCGGTCTGCTGGACGGTCTCGCGAACAACATGGATCAGGTCGCCTCTACTCTCGGCGTTCTGGTGGGTATTGGCGCGGCGCGCTTCTTTGGCAACATGGCGTCAGGCGTCGGTACAGCCACGACGCAAATGATCGCAGCGCAGCGGGCTGAAGTTGCTCTGGCTGCTGCACAGGTTCGCGGCACGCAGATTTCCACAGCCCGCGCCCGTGCAACAGTTTACCGAGCTCAGCAAGCTAAGGCAGCAGCCGTTAGCGCTGACCAACAAGCCGCAGCAGAGAGAAGATTAACGGCTGCACAAGCTCAACTAACAAGAAATATGGCTGCCCGCGAGGCAGCGCAGACCCGTCTCAACTCAATTTCATCGATAGGTGCTCGTCTCGGGAGTGGCCTTTTAGGCGCGGTTGGAGGAATACCGGGTATTGTTTTAGGGATCGGCGCTGCATGGCTTTATACATCGCAGCAAAATGAACAGGCGAGAAGAGAGGCCCAAGAATACGGTAAGGCTATTGAAGATATTAGGCAAAAAACCAAATCAATGGGCCTTACCGATGCATCAGATAATATCCCTAAAGCACAATCTGCCTTTGCGGAACAAAATAGACTCATTGAGGAACAGAGTAAGAAAGTTAAATCTCTTCAAGGCGACATAAATACATTAAATGAGGCTCGTAATAACCCTTCATATAGTGGCTATGTTAAAGATACCGATTTAATTAGTTCGGTAACAGCTGTAACAGCAAAGCTTGCGGTTGAGCAAGAACGTCTTAATCAGATGCAATCAAAGTCTGACGAAATTCAGTCTGTTTTGGCTGGTTTGGAATATCGCCGCATTGAATTAATTCGGCAGCAGGCCGCCGAGCAAAATACCGCTTATCAGTCCCTGTTGATGATGAACGGCCAGCATACTGAATTTAACCGCCTTCTCTCCCTGGGTAACACGTTGTTGCAGTCCCGCGCCGGTCTGGTCAATTCGCCGATGCGCGTGCCGCAGGCAGAAGTTTCAACCAAGGATCAGCAGAGCTTACAGCAGAGGCAGCAGCAGGCTGAGCTAGCAGGCCTGACCGGTCTGTCGAAAGTACGCAAGCAGGCGCAGTTTGATTTGGAGAAAATGGGGAAAACTGGCGCGGAAAATGCCACGTACTCCATCCAGTACACCAAAGCCTTAGAAGACGAATACAACAATACCCAGCGGTTAGCTGATGCCAAAAAAGGCGCGAGTGCCGCAACCAAAGAGCAGAACAAAGCCGAGCGGGAAGCCGCGGCGCAGGCTGAGCAGTACACGCGAAAGATGGCCGATCTGAGTGTGGCGATTGAGGTGCAGAGGGTCAGAGCGACTGAGGGTGAAAAGGCGTCCGAACTTTACGCTGCGTCTCACCAGACCGGTACCAAATGGACGGAAGCGCAAATCAAGGCGATCCGCGAATCATCTGAAGAACTGGCGAAGTGGAATCAGAAAGCGGATGAAACGGTCAGAAAGCAGCGTGAGCAGGCCGACGCGCTGAAAGACCTCACGGACGCTGCCAGAAAATACCGCGACGAAACCGCACTCACAACGGAGACGGCTGGCCTCAGTGACCGTCAGCGTTCTCGGTTTGATGAAACGCAGCAGGTTAACCGGGTTTTCGCCAAAACCGACCAGGGCGCAGCTGCTATCTCAGCACGCAACGCTGCACTGACAGAACTGGACAATAAGTATAAGGCAACGGCGGCAGCTGAAGCTGACTGGATGTCCGGCGCTTCTCGGGGTTACAGCAACTGGCTGGAAGAAATCAGTAACGTGTCCGGCACTGTTTCCGATGGTGTTAAAGCCACGATGGATAGCGCCTTCTCAAATGTGACCTCCATGCTCGAAGGCAACAAAGTCAGCTGGAAGTCATGGGGCGTTTCTGTTCTGCAGATCATCGAGAAAGTGGCGCTCCAGATGGCGGCGGTGAGCCTGATGGGCGGAAGCAGTGGCAGTTCAGCGTGGGGAGGCCTTTTGGGTACGATTGCCGGTGGCGCGGCCAGTTACTTTGGCGGCGGTGCCGCGGCATCCTCCTCAAATGCATTTTCCTCAGGTTCTTACAGCAATCTCTCGTTCAATGCGAAAGGCGGCGTTTACGACTCCCCATCCCTGAGCTCTTTCAGTAACGGGGTATACAGCTCACCCACTATGTTCGCCTTTGCGAAAGGTGCGGGCGTATTTGGTGAAGCGGGGCCAGAAGCGATCATGCCACTGACTCGCGCTGCAGATGGCTCATTGGGTGTCAGGGCGCTGGGTTCAGGCGGTTCAGGATCAGGCGGTGCCCCGCAGGTTTACATCACGATAGACAGCAGCGGCAATGCCAGTACGGAATCCTCGGGCGGCTGGGAACAGTTCGGCACGCAGATCGCCAACTATGTAAACCAGTTATATCAGCAGAACAAGGCGAAGGATTTGCGCCCGGGCGGCGACATCTGGAACGCAATGAAAAACAGCAGGTGATCATGGCTATTCAAACATTCACGTGGTGCCCACGCTTAAATGCCGAAGCCGATACTACATTTCGAACCAGGAAGGTGCAGTTCGGCGACGGATATA
>Ga0209888_1000591_pt1 | contig 16924 bp, 17 predicted proteins | sample OrgsoiDNA_201059_FD_185807 | JGI IMG/M metagenome (GOLD analysis project Ga0209888, IMG submission 185807) | Permafrost soil microbial communities from the Arctic, to analyse light accelerated degradation of dissolved organic matter (DOM) -... | ecosystem: Environmental > Terrestrial > Soil >...
GCGATCAGGCGAGGATACTGGCCGCCGTTTCCCGTGACCTGAAGCCACCATGACTCTTAAAAGACTTTCTGTTGTATTGCTGGCCTGCCTGACCCTCAGTGCATGCGGTGGCGTCGACCCGAATTCTCCTTTGGGCCAGCGCAAGACCATTTTCAAGCAGATGCTCAAGACCAGCGAAGACCTGGGTGGCATGCTGCGCGGCCGCATTCCTTTTGACGGGCCGCGTTTCGTCGAAGGCGCGAACCAGCTCGACAGCCTGTCCCACGAACCGTGGAAACACTTCCCGCAGGTCAAGGAAGCGGAGCATACCAGCGCCCGGGACGCGGTCTGGCAGAAGCAGGCGCATTTCCAGGAGCTGGCGCGCTCGCTGGAAGCGGCGACCGGGGAGCTGCGGGTCGCCAGCCTGGTCCAGCCTTACAAGGTCAGTACCCTGAAGCCGGCGGTCGAGAAGGTCGAGGATGCCTGCGATGCCTGTCATAAGGAGTTTCGCGATCATTGAGGTGGACGGACGATAAAGGGCAGCAACGCCAACGCGGTCATTCACGGACAACGCGATCCTGTAGGAGCCGGCTTGCTGGCGATGAACGATAACGCGGTCGACCTGATAAACCGCGTCGCCTGAATCGCCAGCAAGCCGGCTCCTACATGGGCGTGCGGTGTTTTCATGGGATCGTTGGCCTACTTGTCCAATTCATCCAGCGCGCTCTGCAAGTCCTTGCGCGACTCGGCGAGCTTTTCCTTACGCTTGTTGATCTTGTCCGGATCGCCCTTTTTCATCGCCTTGTCGAGGTCGGCCTGACGGCGGCTGACTTCGTGCTTGGCGTCGAGCACCTTGTTTTCCCGCTCTCTTTTCAGCGAGGCATCGGTGCAATGGGTGGTCACTTCATCCAGGGCCTTTTCCAGGCCGGCCTGTTGTTCGCTGTTGCCCTGGGCCTTGGCAATCTCCAGCTGGCTGCTGATGGATTGGCGCTTGGCCGCGCAACCGGTCAGTTCGGTGGGTTCTTCGGCGGCCAGCAAGGGGGCGGCCAGGACGCTGCACAAGGTGAAAATCGCCAGCGGTGGAAAAAGTCGCATAAACACTCCGAACGGAAACACTGATTGAAAAACAGTCACTCTGAAAATAGATGGCCGTGCTGTCTGTATGAATAATCTGAAATAGACAGGGATTGTCTCCTTAAAATCCCGCGATACCGGCATTTCGTAATGATTCGGCCAAAGCCTGTACTTCCTGGTCGCGGAAAAAAGCGCTTAGTTGCACGGCTCGCTCCGCGCCGACGCCGGGTATGGCCTGCCACGCCTCGGCTGTACGGCCTGCCAATACCGGCCAGGATTCGTCCAGTGGTGCCGCCCCGCGGGGTGGCAGCCCCAGCGCCTTGAGCCAGCGCTCGAACGGTCGTTGTCGGGCCAACTGCACCGTCTCCAGCCATCGCGCACGGCTGCGCGGGCCGAAGCCGCCAATGGTAGCAAGCTCTTCCTCCTCCAGGGTCAACCAATCGAGCAGTCGATTGATGCGCCCGCTCGCCAGCAGCTTTTCCCAGGTGCCGCCGCCCAGGTGCGGCAGGTCCAGCCCCTGCTTGCCGCTCAGCCAGCGCAGGCGGGCAAGAAACTGGCTTTCGCAGCCCGGACCATATTGCCAGCAGCTCAGGGCGTGGAAGTGCTGCGGGTCTGGGACGGACAGGGGTTCCCGTTCGCGACTGCGCCAGACCACGCTGTCCAGGCGCGGGATGGTCAGGCCGGCGAGGCTGATCGCCACCTGGTCGCCGGGGCGGATATCCAGGGCCTGCCAGCGTGGCAGCGAACCAAGGCTGACCCGCTTGATCTGTCGGTCATCGAGTCGTACCGGCGCCAGTTCCAGCAGGGGGGTGATCCGTCCGGTCCGCCCAACGTTGAAACGGACCTTGCGCACATGGGCCAGGGCCTGGGCATGGGGGTATTTCCAGGCAACGCTCCAGTAGGGTGGCTGGGCTTGCCAGTTTTTTGCAGCGAGGCGTCGACTCTGGCGCAGAACCACACCATCGCTGGCGAACGGCAACGGCTGGTGGTACCAGTGATTGCGCCAGTGCTCGGCCTCAGTGAAATCAGCGATGGGCTGGCTATAGGTCTTGCTGTCAGGGAAACCCAGCGCCTGCAATCCATCCAGCCGTTCTTCCTGTGTCGTCGGCCCCTCTGGCCAGTCCCAGACAAACAGGCCGATGCCCGCCGCCTCCGTGCTGCCGAGCTGGTGCCTGGCCATCAAGCCGGCCACCGTGCCACGGGCGTTGAGGCTGCCTTGATGGGCCTGCACATGGTTCGGCAAACGCCAGTACAACTCGCCTTGCAGTACCAGGTCGCGGGCCTCTGGCAAGGTGCCGGGAATTGCCGGAATCCTCTGGGCCGAGGCGGTCCAGTCCTGCCCGCTCAAGCCGTTGCCGCGACTGATGACCTGATGCAGTCGACCCTGGCGATACACCAGGGTCACCGCCACGCCATCGACCTTGGGCTGAATCCACAAGCCTTCACGGCCTTTTATCCAGGCCCGGACGGCCTCTGCGTCCGGCAGTTTGTCGAGGCCAGTATGGGCGGTCGGGTGAAGGGCGGGACCGCCCGCGCCCACTGGGGTGTCCGGCTTGGTGGAGGGCAGCCGGAAACAGCCGCGCCACTGTTCAAGGCGCTGCCGGGATTGGTCGTAGAGTTCGTCGGCCACGGGGGAGCGGCCTTGCTGATGGTAGCTGTGATCCCATTCAGCCAACTGGGCTTGCAGGGCGTCGACTTCCCGCCGGGCGCGTTCCGCCTGCCAGTCCGGGCAAACGTCGGCCTGGGCCGTGAGGTAAAAGGCGAACAGCAGAAAACCACTGAAGAAGCGCATCGTGAGCATCCTTGCCCAGGCTAAAACCCAAGCCTAGATCACGCCGCGCATAAAAAAGCCCCGCGACAGGCGGGGCTTTTTTACTGTGTGTGTCGGCTTACTTGAGCAGACCGCCCAGTGCCTTCATGCCAGTGTCCATGGCCTGGGCCTTGGGGTCCTGGGCGGCAACGGGAGCCGCCGCCGGTTGTGGCGCCGCGGCCGCCTGGCCGTTGAGCTTGGTGCAGCCCTTGGACGCCTGGTCCATGGCCATTTGCAGGCCGCTGACCTTCAGGTCGTCGCCTTTGGTCTTGGCGCTGTCGATCTTCGCCTGCAGGTCCTGGATCTGCTTGTTGCAAGGGCCCGAGCCTGCGGTGCTGGTGGTCGCTGGCGTTGCGGCGGTACCGCCCAGCTGCGATGTCAGGCCACCGGCCAGGGTGCTCAGATCGGCGGCCTGGGCGGACAGGGAAAACAGGCCGAGCAGGATGGCGGCAGGGGCGAGTGCGGAGAGACGCATGGCAAACCTCAATGTTCGATTGACGGCGCTAAAGGGAGTCTCGAACAGGCGCCGTGCAATATCCAAGTGGGAAAAGGGTCCGAGAGGGGGCGGGATTCTAGGGAGGCATGCGTCGACGCGCAAGTTTTGACAGGCATGAAAAAGCCCCCCATGGCCAGCCATGGAGGGCTTTTGTGACGCAGGTTGCATTACAGGCCGGCAGCTGCTCGCAGGGCATCTACACGGTCGGTCTTTTCCCAGGTGAAGGTGGTGAAGGTGTCGTCGCCGACAGTCTTCTGCTCCGGGGTGCGACCGAAGTGGCCGTAGGCCGCGGTTTCCTGGTACATCGGGTGCAGCAGGTCAAGCATGGTGGTGATGGCGTATGGGCGCAGGTCGAAGATTTCGCGAACCAGCTTGATGATCTTGTCATCGCCAATCTTGCCGGTGCCGAAGGTGTTCAACGAGATCGAGGTCGGTTGAGCGACGCCGATGGCGTAGGACACCTGGATTTCGCAACGGTCGGCCAGGCCGGCGGCGACGATGTTCTTGGCCACGTAACGACCGGCGTAGGCGGCGGAACGGTCAACCTTGGATGGATCCTTGCCGGAGAACGCGCCACCGCCGTGACGGGCCATGCCGCCGTAGCTGTCGACGATGATCTTGCGACCGGTCAGGCCGCAGTCGCCCACCGGGCCACCGATGATGAAGTTGCCGGTCGGGTTGATGTGGAATTGGGTATCCTTGGTCAGCAGTTCGGCAGGCAGCACGTGCTTGACGATCAGCTCCATCACGCCTTCGCGCAGGTCTTTGTAGGAGACGTCCGGGTTGTGCTGGGTCGACAGCACGATGGCGTCGATACCGACCACCTTGCCGCCTTCGTAACGGCAAGTCACTTGCGACTTGGCGTCCGGGCGCAGCCAAGGCAGCAGGCCGGATTTACGGGCTTCGGCCTGGCGCTTGACCAGTTGGTGGGAGAAGGCGATCGGCGCGGGCATCAGCTCCGCGGTTTCGTTGCTGGCGTAGCCGAACATCAGGCCCTGGTCGCCGGCGCCCTGGTCTTCCGGCTTGCTGCGGTCAACGCCCTGGGCGATGTCCACGGACTGCTTGCCGATGATGTTCATCACGCCGCAGGTGGCGCCGTCGAAGCCGACGTCGGAGCTGTTGTAGCCGATGTCGAGGATCACGTTACGGACGATGTCTTCGAGGTCGACCCAGGCCGAAGTGGTCACTTCACCCGCGATGATCGCCACACCGGTTTTCACCAGGGTTTCGCACGCGACACGGGCGAATTTGTCTTCAGCAATGATGGCATCCAGTACCGCATCGGAGATCTGGTCGGCGATTTTGTCCGGATGCCCTTCGGACACGGACTCGGAGGTGAAAACGGAATATTCGCTCATATCGATGGTTTTCCTGAGTTACCGATGGTGAGGGTGCCAGCCGGTCGCTGAAAATGGCGAACCTGAATCTGGAAACCATTACGTAAGCCTACATAGAGGCTGTCCTCGGGCACGAGCCCCGCAGCGATGGCCCAACGGGCCAGATCGTCCTGTTCGAACCCCAACCAGAGATCACCGCAGGCCTCCCTGGCCCAGCTCTGGTTGTGGCTACACAATTCTGTCACTAACAAACTACCGCCAGGTTGCAGCAGGGCGGCCATCTGCTTGAGGGCCTCGGCCGGCGCGGCGAAATGGTGCAGCACCATGTTCAGTACCACGCAGTCGACCGGCCGATGATTGTCCAGCAGGGCATCGGCCAATTGCAGGCTGACATTAGTCAACGCTTCACGCTCGCACACCTGGCGGGCCAGTTCGAGCATGGCCGGGCTGTTGTCCAGCGCCGTGACCTGCTGGAAGCGTCGCGCCAGTTCCGGGAGGAAGGCGCCGTCGCCGGGGCCGACTTCCAGGGCCGTGGCCTGGGGCCCGAAGCTCAGCTTGTCGAGCAGCGTCAGAACACTTTCGCGGTACTGCGGCAGGCCGGCGATCAAGTCTTGCTGGGCGCGGAATTTCTCCGCCACCCGTGCGAAGAAATCCTGGCTGGCGGCGGCGCGCTGGCCGTGTACCACACCGATGCGGGCTTGTACGTCGCCCGGCAGGTCGAGTGCGTCGACTTCCTCCAGCAGCGCCGCATGCAACTTGCCACCCAGACGCTCGGTGTGGGGCAGGGCGCGGCGGTAGAAGATTGCGTTGCCTTCGCGACGGGTCGCCACCAGGTCGGCCTGGGCCAGCACCTTCAGATGGTGACTCATGCCGGATTGGCCGATGCCGAAGATCTGCGCCAGCTCCAGCACGCCGAACGAATCGTTGGCCAGGGCCCGAAGGACATTCAGGCGCAACGGATCGCCGCCGGCCTTGCACAGGGCGGACAGGTCGTCGCTGGCGTCATGACGAATCGCGGACACGGGTAAATTCATAAGGCCAGCAGTCTAGTGACCCCTCGGTCGCCTAGCAAGATCAATATCAAAAAGTTTTGATATTGGATGATGGGTGGCACTTTCAGGCCTTCGTGGCCCTCTATAGACCGACAGCGGAAAGGTTTCACCCGAGGAATGCGCAACTATCCGCAGGAAAAACGCCTCGCAGTGACTATCTGTCATTGCCCCTTGGCGGTCCCTGAGGGAAAATGCTCGCCTTTTTTCCGTTTCGTTTTATTCACTTTCAATTCAGCATTCCCAGGAGATCAGCGATGCCCAGCCGTCGTGAGCGTGCCAACGCCATTCGTGCCCTCAGCATGGATGCCGTGCAAAAAGCCAACAGCGGCCATCCCGGTGCCCCCATGGGTATGGCGGATATTGCCGAAGTACTGTGGCGTGATTACCTGAAGCACAACCCGAGCAACCCGTCGTTCGCCGACCGTGACCGCTTTGTGCTGTCCAACGGCCATGGCTCGATGTTGATCTATTCGTTGCTGCACCTGACCGGCTACGACCTGTCGATCGACGACCTGAAGAACTTCCGTCAGTTGCACAGCCGCACCCCGGGCCACCCGGAATACGGCTATACCCCGGGCGTGGAAACCACCACCGGTCCGCTCGGCCAAGGCCTGGCCAACGCCGTGGGTTTCGCCCTGGCGGAAAAAGTCCTGGCGGCGCAGTTCAACCGTCCTGGCCACAACATCGTCGACCACCACACCTATGTGTTCCTGGGTGATGGCTGCATGATGGAAGGCATTTCCCACGAAGTCGCTTCCCTGGCCGGTACCCTGGACCTGGGCAAGCTGATCGCCTTCTATGACGACAACGGCATCTCCATCGACGGCGAAGTCGAAGGCTGGTTCACCGACGATACGCCCAAGCGTTTCGAGGCCTACAACTGGCAGGTGATCCGCAATGTCGACGGTCATGATCCGGAAGAGATCAAGACCGCCATCGAGACCGCGCGTAAAAGCGACCGTCCGACCCTGATCTGCTGCAAGACCACCATCGGCTTCGGTTCGCCGAACAAGCAAGGCAAGGAAGACTGCCACGGCGCCCCACTGGGTGACGCGGAAATCGCCCTGACCCGCGCGGCGCTGAAGTGGAACCACGGCCCGTTCGAAATCCCGGCCGACATCTATGCCGAGTGGGACGCCAAGGAAGCCGGTCGCGCTGTCGAAGCCGAGTGGGACCAGCGTTTCGCGGCCTACTCCGCAGCCTTCCCGGTCGAAGCCAATGAGCTGGTCCGTCGCCTGAGCGGCGAGCTGCCGGCTGACTTCTCCGAAAAAGCCTCGGCCTACATCGCCGAAGTCTCGGCCAAGGGCGAAACCATCGCCAGCCGTAAAGCCAGCCAGAACACCCTGAATGCCTTCGGCCCATTGCTGCCTGAGCTGCTGGGCGGTTCGGCCGACCTGGCCGGTTCCAACCTGACCCTGTGGAAAGGTTGCAAGGGCGTCAGCGCCGAAGATGCCAGCGGCAACTACATGTACTACGGCGTGCGCGAATTCGGCATGACCGCGATCATGAACGGCGTCACTCTGCACGGCGGCCTGCTGCCTTACGGCGCGACCTTCCTGATGTTCATGGAATACGCCCGCAACGCGGTGCGCATGTCGGCGCTGATGAAGAAGCGCGTGATCCATGTCTACACCCACGACTCCATCGGTCTGGGCGAGGACGGTCCGACCCACCAGCCGATCGAGCAACTGGCGAGCCTGCGTTGCACGCCGAACCTCGACACCTGGCGTCCGGCCGACGCGGTGGAATCCGCCGTGGCCTGGAAAAACGCCCTGGAGCGCAAGGACGGTCCTTCGGCGCTGATCTTCTCCCGGCAGAACCTGCAGCACCAGACCCGCGATGCCGCGCAGATCGACAACATCAGCCGCGGTGGTTATGTGTTGAAGGATTGCGCCGGCGAGCCTGAGCTGATCCTGATCGCGACCGGTTCGGAAGTGGGCCTGGCGGTGCAGGCGTTCGACAAGCTGACCGAGCAGGGCCGCAAGGTTCGTGTGGTGTCGATGCCGTGCACCAGCCTTTTCGATGCCCAGGACGCGAGCTACAAGCAGGAAGTGTTGCCGTTGCAGATCGGTGCGCGTATCGCCATCGAAGCCGCCCATGCCGACTACTGGTACAAGTACGTGGGCCTGGAAGGTCGTGTGATCGGCATGACCACCTACGGTGAGTCGGCGCCTGCGCCAGCCTTGTTCGAAGAGTTCGGCTTCACCCTGGAAAACATCCTGGGTCAGGCTGAAGAGCTGCTGGAAGACTAAGGGTCGGATATTGAGTTGTCTGGACTGACGTCTTCGCGGGCAAGCCCTGCTCCTACAGTGTTGTGTCGTACACGGATTTTGTGAACGACTCGGAACTGTAGGAGCAGGGCTTGCCCGCGAAAGCGCCCGCTCAGGCGACAGATCAATATCAGATTCACCCGCAAGCCCGTTCCCACAAAACCCACGCCTCGGCATGGGTTGCTTGATATTCAAGCCTCGGCGAGATCCCCATGCCCCAACCGCGTCCTTACAGAGTTGCACTCAACGGCTACGGCCGTATCGGTCGTTGTGTCCTGCGTGCGCTGTTCGAGCGAGGGGATCGGGCCGGTTTTGAAATCGTTGCCCTCAACGATCTGGCCGATATGGCCAGCCTCGAATACCTGACACGTTTCGACTCCACCCACGGCCGCTTTCCCGGCGAAGTGCGGGTCGAGGACGATTGTCTGCATATCAATGGTCACTGCGTGAAAGTCTTCCGCTGTGCCACCCCCGAACAAATCGACTGGGCCGCGCTCGACGTCGACCTGGTGCTGGAGTGCTCCGGCGCTTACCACACCCGCGAAGACGGCGAGCGCTTCATCGCCGCCGGCGCCCCCCGGGTGCTGTTCTCCCAGCCGATGGCCAGCGAGACCGATGTCGACGCCACCATCGTCTACGGCGTCAACCAGGACTGCCTGACCGGCGACGAGCTGCTGGTCTCCAACGCTTCCTGCACCACCAACTGCGGCGTGCCGCTGTTGCGCCTGCTGGACCAGGCCATCGGCCTGGAATACGTGTCCATCACCACCATCCACTCGGCGATGAACGACCAGCCGGTGATCGACGCCTACCACGCCGAAGACCTGCGTCGCACGCGCTCGGCGTTCCAGTCGGTGATCCCGGTGTCCACCGGCCTTGCCCGTGGCATCGAACGCCTGCTGCCGGAACTTGCCGGGCGAATCCAGGCCAAAGCCGTAAGGGTGCCGACGGTGAACGTGTCCTGCCTCGACATCACCATGCAGACCGTCAGCGACACCGATGCCGTGGAGGTCAACCGGATCCTGCGCGAGGCCGCGACCAGCGGTCCGCTCAAGGGCCTGCTGGCCTATACCGAGCTGCCCCACGCCAGCTGTGATTTCAACCATGACCCTCATTCGGCGATTGTCGATGCGAGTCAGACCCGCGTTTCCGGCCCGAGGCTGGTGAACGTGCTGGCCTGGTTCGACAACGAATGGGGTTTTGCCAACCGAATGATCGACGTTGCAGAGCATTACCTGCACGTTGTCCACCAAAAACCGTAAACCAGAGATTGCGACCCATGACCGTGTTGAAGATGACCGACCTCGATCTGCAAGGTAAGCGCGTACTGATCCGCGAAGACCTCAACGTCCCCGTCAAGGACGGTGTTGTCACCAGCGATGCGCGTATCCTGGCTTCGCTGCCGACCATCAAGCTGGCCCTGGAAAAAGGCGCGGCGGTCATGATCTGCTCGCACCTGGGCCGTCCGACCGAAGGCGAGTTCTCGGCCGAGAACAGCCTCAAGCCGGTCGCCGACTACCTGAGCAAGGCCCTGGGCCGTGACGTGCCGCTGGTGGCCGATTACCTGAACGGTGTAGAGGTCAAGGCCGGCGACATCGTGTTGTTCGAAAACGTGCGCTTCAACAAGGGCGAGAAAAAGAACGCCGACGAACTGGCCCAGCAATACGCCGCCCTGTGCGACGTGTTCGTGATGGACGCCTTCGGCACCGCCCACCGCGCCGAGGGTTCGACCCACGGCGTGGCCAAGTTCGCCAAGGTCGCCGCCGCTGGCCCGCTGCTGGCCGCCGAACTGGATGCCCTGGGCAAGGCCCTGGGCGCACCGGCCCAGCCGATGGCGGCCATCGTCGCCGGTTCCAAGGTCTCGACCAAACTCGACGTGCTCAACAGCCTGAGCCAGATCTGCAACCAGTTGATCGTCGGTGGCGGCATCGCCAATACCTTCCTGGCTGCAGCCGGTCATCCAGTGGGCAAGTCCCTCTACGAGCCGGACCTGCTCGACACCGCCCGCGCCATCGCCGCCAAGGTCAGCGTGCCGCTGCCGGTGGACGTGGTAGTGGCCAAGGAGTTCGCCGAGAGCGCCGTGGCGACCGTGAAACTGATCGCCGACGTCGCCGCTGACGACATGATCCTCGACATCGGCCCGCAAACCGCCGCGCACTTCGCCGAACTGCTGAAGTCGTCGAAGACCATCCTGTGGAACGGTCCGGTCGGCGTGTTCGAGTTCGACCAGTTTGGCAACGGCACCAAGGTTCTGGCCCAGGCCATCGCCGACAGCTCGGCGTTTTCCATTGCCGGTGGTGGCGACACCCTGGCGGCCATCGACAAGTACGGTGTTGCCAAGGATATCTCCTACATTTCCACCGGCGGTGGTGCTTTCCTCGAGTTCGTCGAAGGCAAGGTGCTGCCGGCTGTGGAAGTGCTGGAAGCTCGCGCCAAGGCCTGAACCGGCGTTGGCCTTTGACAGGAGTCTCATATGGTCAAGCCGTTAGTGCTGCTGATCCTGGCGGGTGTGCTGCTCGGTTGTGCCGACAAGCATGCAACCGGGCCGGCGGCAGAAGTTGCCCCGGCGGCCGATAAAGGTTGCTACCAGGCCGACTGGCAGGCGGAGACCGCCCCGGTGATCAACAAGCGCCTGGGCCCGGATGGGTTGGAAAAATACGACACATCGTCCGGGACCCGGGAACAGGGTTGTCCTTGACGGGTCAGATTCACTACGTGCAGTGCTGGCGGCCTGGGGTCGCCAGTCGAGGAACCGGCATGAAAGGCTTTATCGCCCTTGTTTTACTGGCAGCACTGAGTGGTTGCGCGGCTTTCAATGCCACCTTCAACCAGGCGTCGGCCCCGGCGGACAATTGGACGCACTGGACCTGCGACAGCCAGGCCGAAGTGCTCTGGCGTTATGTCGACACGACGCAGCAGGCGGTGGATGTGCGCCTGGCCAGCGGTGACCAGGTGTATCGCCTCAAGCCCGAGATCGGTGCCGTCGACAGCGGTGTGCTGTACAGCGACAACGTCCTGGCGTTTCACAAAAAAGGTGAGGAAGGCCTGGTTTACTGGGTTGCCACCAACGATTTGATCGGCCGGGCCTGCAAGGCGCAATAGGCCAGGGGATAACGCGGTCCATTGTAGGAGTCGGCTTGCTGGCGATGAGGGTGTGACAGGCGATGATGCAGTGACGGTCAGTCCGCCATCGCCAGCAAGCCGGCTCCTACAAAGGGCGTTTCACCCAAATGATTTTTGCACGACCGAATGAGCGATCCGGGGTAACCCCTGATCTGCAATGACTTGAATAGCAGCCGCCGCTCCGGCAGGCTTGCACGATTAACGACCCTCGACCGGGAGAGACACACACAATGGCACTTATCAGCATGCGCCAGATGTTGGACCACGCAGCCGAATACGGCTACGGCGTTCCAGCCTTCAACGTCAACAACCTTGAGCAGATGCGCGCCATCATGGAAGCCGCTGACAAGACTGACTCCCCGGTGATCGTCCAGGCTTCGGCCGGTGCCCGCAAATACGCCGGTGCCCCGTTCCTGCGCCACCTGATCCTGGCCGCCATCGAAGAGTTCCCGCATATCCCGGTGTGCATGCACCAGGACCACGGCACCAGCCCGGACGTCTGCCAGCGTTCCATCCAACTGGGCTTCAGCTCGGTGATGATGGACGGTTCCCTGGGCGAAGACGGCAAGACCCCGACGGACTACGAATACAACGTCCGCGTAACCCAACAGACCGTGGCCATGGCTCATGCTTGTGGCGTTTCGGTTGAAGGCGAGCTGGGTTGCCTGGGTTCGCTGGAAACCGGCATGGCCGGTGAAGAAGACGGTATCGGCGCCGAAGGCGTGCTCGATCACAGCCAGATGCTGACCGACCCGGAAGAAGCCGCGGACTTCGTCAAGAAGACCCAGGTCGACGCCCTGGCCATCGCCATCGGCACCAGCCACGGCGCCTACAAGTTCACCAAGCCGCCGACCGGTGACGTGCTGGCGATCGACCGCATCAAGGAAATCCACAAGCGCATCCCCAACACCCACCTGGTGATGCACGGTTCCTCGTCGGTGCCGCAAGAGTGGCTGGCGATCATCAACCAGTACGGTGGCGACATCAAGGAAACCTACGGCGTACCGGTTGAGGAAATCGTCGAAGGGATCAAGCACGGCGTGCGCAAGGTCAACATCGACACCGACCTGCGCCTGGCGTCCACCGGCGCGATGCGTCGCCTGATGGCCACCAACCCGAGCGAGTTCGACCCGCGCAAGTTCTTCGGCGCCACCGTGACCGCCATGCGTGATGTGTGTATCGCCCGTTACGAAGCTTTCGGTACGGCCGGCCAGGCTTCGAAGATCAAGCCGATCTCCCTGGAAGCGATGTTCCAGCGCTACCTGAAGGGTGAGTTGAACGCCAAGGTCAACTAAGACCCTTTGGGGTTATAAAAAACCGTCGTGAGACGGTTTTTTATTGTTCGTTTTTTGACCGCTTTAAACGGCGATTCGGACGTAAGGTGCTTGGAAATGTCCACTAAAGCGGACATAATCTATTTTATATGGAAAAAAGTCCGCTATAGGTTACAAAATGTTGATAATCAATCCATTGGCTCTGGGCGACAGAGTACGTCTCTTGCGGCGTTCGAAAGGTTACAGCCAGGCCCAGCTTGCGGAGAAGGCCAACTGCAACCGTAAAACCATCATCGACCTTGAGGCCGGTGAGAATGTGGAGGTCTATACCTTGTTCCGGGTGATTGCAGCCCTCGGTATGGCCCTTGACCTGGTCGATGAGCGCGTTGACCTCAAGTCTCTCGCTGAACTGGTCGAGCACGATGAGTAGGGTCAAGCGGCTGGAAGTGATAGTGCCTCAGGGGCTTTCCGGGGAGTTGTCGAAGGGCTCGCAGTTTTCGTTTGCCTATGCGTCCGCCGAAGCCACCACGGAGGTCTCGCTGGTCATGCCATATGACCCGACACCTGCAGTGACCAACGTGCTGCACCCCATCTTCGATATGAACGTGCCTGAAGGTTATCTGGCTGATCAGATCAAGCGCCGCATGGCCAAGCATATGCAAATGGACGAGATGCGTTTGCTCTCGGTGATCGGCGGCAACCAGATCGGACGTCTCACGTACCGTGATCCTGTTGAAGTCTCAGCCCCTGTGTCGGCACAGGTCGGTCTGCGCGAAATACTGACCGCTGACACCTCCCAGGATGTTTTCGAGTTCCTGGTGGATACCTATTTTGAATCTGGCGTTTCCGGGGTTCAGCCCAAGGTACTGGTGCCCGATCTGGACAAGCTCAAGGGTGATCGCAAGACATTGCTCAGTTCGGATTTGATAGTGAAGTCGGGCGCCGATGAATACGCCCATCTGGCCCAGAACGAGTTTCTCTGCATGGAGGCTGCGCGTCTTGCAGGTTTAGAGGTTCCGCCGTTCTGGCTTTCGGACAACGGCGAATTGTTTGTCATGGAACGTTTTGACCTGAAGCCCGAAGGGCACTTGGGTTTTGAAGACATGGCCGTGCTGTTGGGGCTCAATAAAGACCCTCACGACAACTATAAATACTCCCAAAGTTACGAAACCCTGGCGGCGGTGGTGGGCCAGGTGTGCCGTAAGGGAGATCCGGTGCATGCGCTAGAGGCATTTTTCTCATCGGTCTGCCTCTCGGTGATGGTGCGTAATGGCGACGCGCACTTGAAGAACTTTGGTGTGATCTATGCCACCCCGGCTCAGCCCGAAACGGTGCGATTGGCGCCAGTGTTCGACGTGACGACGACCACTGTTTATGAACACTACAACCCCAAGTCCGGTCAGGCATTGGTGGACCGGACTTTGGCGATCAAAATGAACAAGTCCAAGGATTACCCGGACCGTCAGCAACTGATCGATTTTGGCCGCAAACACTGCGCTGTCGATAAGCCCGAATTAATCATCGAGCGAATCAGCGAGGCGATGAGTACAGCGCTGGCGACCCATCGACCGCGTATTGACACTGAGTTGTTCCAGGGCATGGCGGCGCAATGGGATATTGGGCGGATGACGGCGCAACATAACTCGGTGCCGCCACGTATCAAACGTAAACCCGTTCGTTGATTGCAGCCGGCGAATTCATTTCAGAGTGTGTGATCCTTCTCTTGTCCGACCTCCGGGGGGTGGAAAGACTGGCCATGCCAGATGTCGCCTACACACACCTCTTCACCCGGATCGACGGCAATCCAGCGCCAGCCTCGAAGGTGAGTGGGGTGATAGTCTGGCTTGCGCTCCGACTCCGTTATTTCACTCACGTAAAAACCGTGAACACTGGACTCCATGACCAAGGCCCATTTCATATCCACCTCTATAGGTTGCTGAGAGTCGGTAGTGGAAAGTGTTGCCCGGGGTTTGCAAGCCGGTCTACTGTCAATAATGACAGTTTTATAGGCTGTTTCCGAATAGTGAGTAGTGCCTTAAAGAATAAGGCTGCGTTGTTGTGGGGTCGTTACTGAATCATTGATTCTGTAAGGCGAGTGGCTTTATGTAAGATTGCAGAATATGAGGAAGTCGAAAACAATATAAAAAACTGTCAGTTCTGACAGTAGTCAGATGTGTTCGAGTGCGGCACTTTCAGGGCTCATTTACTGTAAGGGAGTGTACGGTCATGAGCTCAAAAGGCAAAAAGGTGAAAAAGGTCGGCGTGGGTTTTAAAGGCCCGGCTGAGGCTACGCTCGTGCCGGAGGTGAAACCGGGTTTCAAGGGCGCGGCTGAGGCCACGCTCAAGCCGGAGGTGACACCAAAAGGTCCGGCCCCCGCCAAGCTTCATAAGTCTTAGTCGTTACTTGGCAAGGCTTCGAGCGATAAGCTCGAGTCTGATATAAAAGGGCGGCGGAATGATTGATTCTCCGCCCCCTTCCTCGTGACTATCCGCGTTTACGCCGGCCGCACGGTCGCGCCTTCCAGTAGTGCATCCACCACCGCCCGGGCCATTTCCACGGAGCGGACCATGGAACCGATCAGGCCGCGCTCGATGCCGCTGGCTTCGGTGATTTCATCGGATATTTCTTCCGCCCCAATCAGTAACAACGAAACATGCCGCAACGCTTCTTCGGCAGTGATACCGGGGCGGACGGCAAACAGTGGGCGATTTTCTCCGTCAAGACAGCCGAAAGTCTTCACACCGGTTGAGGGCAGACTTTCCAGTAGAGGATGCTTGCTGTCGCGCACCACTTGCAGCAAGGCCTCGTTGGTTTCCTTGAGGATCGCGGTGATGCGTTGGCGGGTGTAGTTGATGGAGGGATCGGGGACTAGCTTTTTCATGGTCGTTATCCAGTGAGATACCAACGTTGAAATCACTTTCGGACTTCCACGTCCGACCACTGATAAGCAGTGGTGAACGAAGACTAGACGCGAAGAATTCAAAGACGCAAGTCGCTCAGGGGCGATTACGATTTTCTAGGAAATGCCCTGCAAATGACAGCGTAAAATTCTGACAGTCATCCATGTGGGTCACTTAAGGACATTCAATCTGAAATGTACAAGGTGTGGGAGCGGTGTTTTTGGCGGCCTCAGGGGCCAACATGATCGAATCGTTGAGCGGGGTGATTCGCCAACACTCCCACACCCGGCGCATCTTTCCCAGCAATACGCCGATTATCCGCTGATAGGTATCTCATGCGCTATGAATACGACTTCACTATTAATTTATGTTTAACAGTCTAAATTTCTGATTTGTCCCTCCTTCAAATGGCCAAATGATAATTCCGGCATCATCTACCGTGTTGGAGCGTGCCACATCCATTATTTTGGAATCTGGCAAGGCGCTTTCGATATAAACAAAGCCGGAGCCCGCATCCTTCAAAATCCATTCGTGCGTCGATGGATTAACAGTAAATCTAGCATACACGTTGTCGTTATCTCGATCGAGCAATAGGTCGGAGTTGTTGCGCCATTCGTTTTGGATTTTGTACACATTTATCCAGTCGAGAAATCTAAAATACCATAGGGATTCGGGGGCGTTATTATCATGGTACAACTTGGCACGATAGCGGTGGTCACTGTCTGCTGTTGTGGCTATATTAACAAGCTTGCTGTTGTCTAGGGCTGTGTAAATTTTATAGCGGCCGTCTGGGACTTTTATAATGGCCCCCGGGGCACCTTGGGCGGTTTGTTCAGGGGGGGCACCTTCGGGAGGGGTGGTTTTATCTGGCATGATAACTCTCCTTGTGTGTTGCATTGCGTGGGTGTGGCACTCACTGAGTGAGCACTGTTTGGGAAGAGGCGCCACGTAGACTCAAATGCCAGGGAAAACACACTCCTGAGGGGCCGTTACTGAATATTTTGACCAGGCTTCGCAAACCGGTCTACTGTCAGAACTGACAGGGTTATAGACAGTTTCCTGATAGGGAATAGCGCCTCAACGCATAAAAGGTCTCTTTAAGAGGCGGCGGGAATATCAACCCTTCACATGATCAATATCCAACTTGTAGAAGGTCACCATCCCGCCCTCGCTGGTATAGCCGGTATTGTCCTGCACATAGACCCCCGCCTTGAAATACAGCGGCTTTTCGCGCCAGGTGCTGCTGATCTGGGTATACCAGGACGCATCGGCGGCGTGCACGCTCAAGTAGCCGCCGCGACTCAGGTGAATCACATAAGTGAAGGCTTTATCCAGCGGCACATCGTCGGCGATCTCGATCACCCGGCTTTCCTTGTCGTCGGGGTGATTGCGGATCTTCACCACGATGATCCCGGTCTTGCGGCTGTCCTTGTACTGGTATTCGACCTTGAGCATCGGCTGGGTGCTGTTGTACGCATGGATCTGGCCGATGACGATCTTGCCCGACGAAGGCACCTGGTTCACCGCCAGGGTCGCGCGCAGGTAGTTGTTGGACTCGCTGTACAACCAGTTGCGCAGCCGGCCGTCGGGCCAGGTCTCGCGTAATTC
>Ga0209888_1000592_pt1 | contig 16888 bp, 13 predicted proteins | sample OrgsoiDNA_201059_FD_185807 | JGI IMG/M metagenome (GOLD analysis project Ga0209888, IMG submission 185807) | Permafrost soil microbial communities from the Arctic, to analyse light accelerated degradation of dissolved organic matter (DOM) -... | ecosystem: Environmental > Terrestrial > Soil >...
CTGTTGGTATCGACTACGCCGATAACCGGAATGCCCAGCTTGTTGGCTTCGGTGATCGCGATGCGCTCGTGGTCAACGTCGATCACGAACAGTGCGTCAGGCAGACCGCCCATGTCCTTGATACCACCCAGGGAACGATCGAGCTTTTCCAGATCGCGAGTGCGCATCAGCGCCTCTTTCTTGGTCAGCTTGGCGAAAGTACCGTCTTCGGCTTGGATTTCAAGGTCACGCAGACGCTTGATCGAAGCACGGATGGTTTTGAAGTTGGTCAGCATGCCGCCCAACCAGCGGTGGTCGACGTACGGCGAACCGCAACGTGCTGCTTCTTCAGCAACGATCTTGCCAGCGGAACGCTTGGTGCCGACGAACAGAATCTTGTTTTTGCCCTGGGCCAGACGCTCTACGAAAGTCAGAGCTTCGTTGAACATTGGCAGGGTTTTTTCAAGGTTGATGATGTGGATCTTGTTACGCGCGCCGAAAATGTACTTACCCATTTTCGGGTTCCAGTAACGGGTCTGGTGACCGAAGTGCACACCGGCCTTCAGCATATCGCGCATGTTGACTTGGGACATGATAGTTCCTTGATAAGTCGGGTTTGGCCTCCACGTATCCCAATGACCAACCAGCAGCATCAGCTGAAGGCACCCAGGTCATCGTGTCGACACGTGTGTGGATTTAAGCTTCGCGGGGCTATCCCCGGAAAGCGGCGCATTTTATACCACAACAACGGCCAAAACGAAACCCGCATTCGCATTTCCCCTCCCGGGCTTTTGCGCGCGCCCTGGATTCAGGCCAGAATGGCCCAAGCTTATAGAGAGAAGCGATAGCCGGGCGCTCATGGTTTAGCCCTTGCGTCTGGTAGAATCGCGCTTTTCAAGGGTACTGAAACCCCGGGCCGGCCATCGCGGCCCCGCCGTTTTCGCCCCATTCCGTGTTGATTCGCGCCCGGCGCGTAGAAAGAGAGCCTGTATGACCGTCACCCTCAAAACCCCCGAGGACATCGCAAAAATGCGTGTCGCTGGCCGCCTGGCTGCCGATGTACTGGAAATGATCGGTGAACACGTCAAACCCGGCGTCACCACCGAGGAACTGGACCGTATCTGCCACGACTATATTGTCAACGTGCAGCAGGCCATCCCCGCCCCGCTCAATTACAAGGGTTTCCCGAAGTCGATCTGCACCTCGGTCAACCACGTGGTCTGCCACGGCATCCCGGGCGACAAACCGCTCAAGGATGGCGACACGGTGAATATCGACGTGACCGTGATCAAGGACGGCTACCACGGCGACACCAGCAAGATGTTCCACGTCGGCAGCGTGCCGGTCTGGGCCGAGCGCCTGTCGCAGATCACCCAGGAATGCATGTACAAGGCCATCGAGATCGTCAAGCCCGGCTGCCGCCTGGGCGACATCGGTGAAATCATCCAGAAGCACGCGGAAAAGAACGGCTTCTCGGTGGTGCGTGAATTCTGTGGCCACGGCATCGGCAAGGTGTTCCACGAAGAGCCGCAGATCCTGCACTACGGCCGCGCTGGCACCGGCATGGAACTCAAGGCCGGCATGACCTTCACCATCGAACCGATGATCAACCAGGGCAAGGCCGACACCAAGGTGCTGGGCGACGGCTGGACCGCGATCACCAAGGACCGCAAGCTGTCGGCCCAGTGGGAGCACACCCTGCTGGTCACCGACACCGGCTACGAGATCTTCACCCTGCGCAGCGATGACACCATCCCCCGCGTCTCGGCCTGATCACTTGCACCTGCCGCTTTGTACAGAACGCCTATAGACCCCAAGGAAAGCCAATCGATGCCGCAGGTGGACCCCGAACTCTTCGACCGCGGCCAGTTCCAGGCGGAACTGGCCCTGAAGGCCAGCCCCATCGCCGCCTTCAAGAAGGCCATCCGCCAAGCCCGCGAGGTGCTCGACGAACGCTTTCGCGCCGGGCGTGATATCCGCCGGCTGATCGAAGACCGCGCCTGGTTCGTCGATAACATCCTGCAACAGGCCTGGGACCAGTTCAGTTGGAGCGAAGACGCCGATATCGCCCTGGTGGCGGTCGGCGGCTACGGTCGCGGTGAGCTGCACCCCTACTCGGACATCGACCTGCTGATCCTGCTCGACAGCGCCGACCACGAGATCTTTCGCGATTCCATCGAGCGTTTCCTCACCCTGCTCTGGGACATCGGCCTGGAAGTCGGCCAGAGCGTGCGTTCGGTCGACGAGTGCGCCGAAGAAGCACGGGCCGACCTGACGATCATCACCAACCTGATGGAAAGCCGCACCGTCGCTGGCCCCGAGCGCCTGCGCCAGCGCATGCTCGACGTCACCAGCACGGCGCACATGTGGCCGAGCAAGGACTTCTTCCTGGCCAAGCGAGCCGAGCAGAAGGCCCGCCACCACAAGTACAACGACACCGAATACAACCTGGAACCCAACGTCAAGGGCTCCCCCGGTGGCCTGCGGGATATCCAGACGATCCTCTGGGTCGCCCGTCGCCAGTACGGCACCCTGAACCTGCGGGCCCTGGCCGGTGAAGGTTTTCTGGTGGAGAGCGAAAACGCCCTGCTGGCCTCGTCCCAGGAGTTTCTCTGGAAAGTCCGCTACGCCCTGCACATGCTCGCCGGCCGCTCCGAAGACCGCCTGCTGTTCGACCACCAGCGCAGCATCGCCGGGCTCCTCGGTTTCAAGGGCGACGATGCGAAACAGGCCATCGAAAACTTCATGCAGCAGTACTACCGGGTGGTCATGAGCATTGCCCAGCTCAGTGACCTGATCATCCAGCACTTCGAGGAAATCATCCTCGCCCCGGAAGACGAAGCGCCGCCGCAGCCGTTGAACTCGCGCTTCCAACTGCACGACGGCTACATTGAGGCGAGCAACCCGAACGTCTTCCGTCGCACGCCGTTCGCCATGCTGGAAATCTTCGTGCTGATGGCCCAGCAGCCGGAAATCAAGGGTGTGCGCGCCGACACCATCCGCCTGCTGCGGGAACACCGACACCTGATCGACGACGACTTCCGCAACGATATCCGCAACACCAGCCTGTTTATCGAGCTGTTCAAGTGCAAGATCGGCATCCACCGCAACCTGCGCCGGATGAACCGCTACGGCATCCTCGGACGCTACCTGCCGGAATTCGGCGATATCGTCGGGCAGATGCAGCACGACCTGTTCCATATCTATACGGTCGACGCCCACACCCTGAACCTGATCAAGCACCTGCGCAAACTGCAGTACACCCAGGTTTCGGAGAAATTCCCGCTGGCCGCCAAGCTCATGGCCAAGCTGCCCAAGCCCGAGCTGATCTACATGGCCGGGCTCTACCACGACATCGGCAAGGGCCGTCACGGCGACCATTCTGAACTCGGCGCGGTGGATGCCGAAGCCTTCTGCGCGCGCCACCAGTTGCCGCCGTGGGACAGCCGCCTGATCGTCTGGCTGGTGCAGAACCATCTGGTGATGTCTACCACCGCCCAGCGCAAGGACCTGTCCGACCCGCAGGTGATCCACGACTTCGCCCAGACCGTCGGTGACCAGGTGCACCTGGACTACCTGTACGTGCTGACCGTCGCCGATATCAACGCGACCAACCCGAGCCTGTGGAACTCCTGGCGCGCCAGCCTGTTGCGCCAGCTCTACACCGAGACCAAGCGCGCCCTGCGCCGTGGCCTGGAAAACCCGGTGGACCGCGAAGAGCAGATCCGCCAGACCCAGAGCGCCGCCCTGGATATCCTGGTGCGCGCCGGCACCGACCCGGACGACGTCGAGCAGCTCTGGTCGCAACTGGGCGATGACTATTTCCTGCGCCACACCGCCGGCGACGTCGCCTGGCACAGTGACGCGATCCTCCAGCAGCCGGCCGATGGCGGCCCGCTGGTGCTGATCAAGGAAACCACCCAGCGCGAGTTCGAAGGCGGCACGCAGATCTTCATCTACGCCCCGGACCAGCATGACTTCTTCGCCGTGACCGTGGCCGCGATGGACCAGCTCAACCTGAACATCCATGACGCCCGGGTCATCACCTCCAGCAGCCAGTTCACCCTCGACACCTACATCGTGCTGGACAACGACGGTGGCTCCATCGGCGACAACGCGAAGCGGGTCAAGCAGATCCGCGACGGCCTGACCGAAGCCCTGCGCAACCCGGACGACTACCCGACCATCATCCAGCGCCGGGTTCCGCGCCAGCTCAAGCACTTCGCCTTCGCGCCCCAGGTCACCATCCACAACGACGCCCAGCGCCCGGTCACGGTACTGGAGCTGAGCGCGCCGGACCGTCCCGGGCTGCTGGCGCGGATTGGAAAGATCTTCCTGGAGTTCGACCTGTCGCTGCAGAACGCCAAGATCGCCACCCTCGGCGAACGGGTGGAAGACGTGTTCTTCATTACCGACGCCGACAACCAACCGCTGTCCGACCCACAGCTGTGCAGCCGATTGCAGGACGCTATCGTCGAACAGTTGAGCGTCAACGCCGAACCGCCCCTTGAAACGATGCGCCTGAGTATCTGACGCGCCGACACCTGAATGAAGCGAGCACCGTTACCGATGAACAACGCCCTGAACCAGTTGCAGCCCTACCCGTTCGAGAAACTCCGCGCCCTGCTCGGCAGCGTGACGCCGAATGCGGACAAGCGGCCGATCGCCCTGTCCATCGGCGAACCGAAGCACCGCTCGCCGGCGTTTGTCGCCGAAGCCCTGACCGCCAACCTGGAACAGATGGCCGTGTACCCGACCACCCTCGGCGTACCGGCCCTGCGTGAAGCCATCGCCGGCTGGTGCGAGCGACGTTTCGGGGTGCCGAGCGGCTGGATCGACCCGGCGCGCAATATCCTGCCGGTCAATGGCACCCGTGAGGCGCTGTTCGCCTTTACCCAGACCGTGGTCAACCGTGGCGACGACGCCCTGGTGGTCAGCCCCAACCCGTTCTATCAGATCTACGAAGGCGCGGCCTTCCTCGCCGGGGCCAAGCCGCACTACCTGCCGTGCCTGGACGAGAACGGCTTCAACCCGGATTTCGACGCCGTGCCGGCGGAGATCTGGCAGCGTTGCCAGATCCTGTTCCTGTGCTCGCCGGGTAACCCGACCGGGGCACTGATCCCGCTGGAAACCTTGAAAAAACTGATCGCCCTGGCCGACGAGCATGACTTCGTGATCGCCGCCGACGAGTGCTACAGCGAGCTGTACTTCGACGAACAGACCCCGCCGCCGGGCCTGCTCAGCGCCTGCGTCGAGCTGGGCCGCAAGGACTTCAAGCGTTGCGTGGTGTTCCATAGCCTGTCCAAGCGTTCCAACCTGCCGGGGCTGCGTTCGGGTTTTGTTGCCGGTGACGCGGATATTCTCAAGGCCTTCCTGCTGTATCGCACCTACCACGGCTGCGCGATGCCGGTGCAAACCCAGCTGGCCAGCGTCGCGGCCTGGAACGACGAAATCCATGTGCGCGCCAACCGTGCCTTGTATCGGGAGAAGTTCGATGCGGTGCTGGAGATTCTGGCCCCCGTGCTGGATGTGCAGCGCCCGGATGGCAGCTTCTACCTGTGGCCGAATGTGCAGGGCGACGATGCGGCGTTCTGCCGTGACCTGTTTGCCGAGGAGCATGTAACGGTGGTGCCGGGCTCCTACCTGTCCCGCGAAGTCGATGGCGTCAATCCCGGGGCCGGGCGCGTGCGCATGGCCCTGGTTGCACCGTTGGCCGAGTGTGTCGAGGCCGCCGAGCGGATTCGCGCGTTCATCCAGCGCCGCAAATAACCCCCCGGCTATTTAACCGAGCCGAGGTTCGCCTCGCTCAGATCCAGCTCCGCCAGCACCTCGCGCAACACATCGTCGCCGATCTGGTGCTGGCGACTGAGCCGGTACAACTCCAGGCGCTGCGCCCGCAGTGCCTTCAAGCGCAAGCGGCGGTCCAACTGATCCATCTGGAACGCCAGCGCCTGAGCTTCGGCGGAGTCGTTGAACACCTCCAATTGATGCCGGTATTCGGCCATCAACTGCGCTTTCAGCTCAGTGGCCAACGCGGCCTGGGTCGCATCCTGGGCGGCGTCCTGCTGCCCCCCCCAACTCCTCGGCCTCCAGCACATGGATCGCCGCTTCGGCGGTCTTCTTCCAGGCCTCGCGCACCTCGCTGCGATGCTTGTCATCCTGGCTCTTCGGCAAGTCGCGCAACAGCAGCGGCAAAGCAATGCTGGCCGTCACCAGCGACAGCAGGATCACCCCCGCGGCAATGAAAATCAGCAAGTCACGTTCGGGAAAGTCCACCCCCGGCGTGATCAGCAACGGCACCGACATCACACCCGCCAGCGTCACCGCCCCGCGCACCCCGCCGACCGTCAGCAACCAGCAGGAGCGCCCCTTGGCCATCCCCGACAACTGGCCTTTACCACGCCAGCGCCGCAGCAGCTCGGACAAGCGCCAGATGCTGTGCACCCAGACAAACCGCAACGCCACCAACGCCAGGAAAATCGCCAGCACCTCCAGGCAGCGATACAACAAGGTCGGCCACAACGAGGTCTCATGACTGGCAACCGCCTTGACGATATCCGGCAACTGCAAGCCCAACAGCAGGAAGATCAGCCCGTTGAAGGCGAACTCCAGCAACGACCAGACACTGCGGTTGAGCAGCCGGGTGCTGGTCTGGCGCGGCAGCAGGTCGAGCCAGCTCTGCATCATCCCCGCCGCCACCGCCGACAAAATCCCCGATACCCCCAGGCGCTCAGCCAGCACATAGGCGGCAAACGGCAACAGCAACATGAACACCACGTGGGTCGCCGGATCGTCCCAGCCACGGGCGATCATCCAGACCCGAAGGCGCCCCACCAGCCAGCTCAGCGCCACGCCGACGGCCAGGCCACCAACCGCCACCAGGACAAAGGTCAGGCTCGCATTGGCCAGGGAGAAGGCACCGGTCACGGCCGCCGCCAGGGCGAACTTGAAGGTCACCAGGCCCGAGGCATCGTTCATCAACGCCTCGCCCTGGAGCATGTGCATCAGCGGCGTCGGCAGGCGGTTCTGCGAGATCGCGGACACCGCCACGGCATCGGTCGGCGACAACACCGCCGCCAGGGCGAACGCCACCGGCAAGGGGATCGCCGGCAACAGCCAATGAATGAAATAACCCGCACCCACCACCGTGAACAACACCAGCCCCACGGCCAGGGTCAAGATCGGCCCGCGCAGACGCCAGAGCTCACGCTTGGGCATGCGCCAACCATCGGAAAACAGCAACGGCGGCAGAAACAGGAACAGAAACAATTCCGGGTCCAGTGCCACATGCAGGCCCAGGGTCGGCCAGGCCAGCAGCGCCCCCGCGGCGATCTGCACCAGGGGCAGCGGCAGCGGGATCACCCGCCAGAGCAAACGCGAGACGCCAACCAGCATCAACAGAATCAGGACGGTGTAGGCCGTCTGCATAAAAAGCATTCCCAATCGTTTAAAACATATCTCTGGCAACGGCTTGCCGTCGAAGTGCCATATTAGCCGCTTAAGCTGCCCCCCGGACGCTGCACCAAAGTCGCAGTCGGCAGGGCAAGATGTAACCGCACACGACTAAGGCGCCTAAGCGCCCCGGTCATGGCATAATCTTCAACCTTTCATCCCTCGCATCTCCAAAGGGGAGGCAATTGCTGTGACCGCTTCGAGCAAAACGTTGCACCTTTTCGGAATCAAGGCGTGCGACACCATGAAAAAGGCCCGTACCTGGCTCGATGAGCAGGCCGTGCCCTACGCGTTCCATGACTACAAGACCGCTGGCATCGACCGCGAACACCTGACCCAGTGGTGCAACGAGCACGGCTGGCAAGTGGTGCTGAACCGCGCCGGAACCACCTTTCGCAAACTCGACGACGAACGTAAAGCCGATCTCGACCAGGCGAAAGCGATTGAACTGATGCTGGCACAACCCTCGATGATCAAGCGCCCGGTGCTTGATCTCGGTGACCGAACCCTGATTGGCTTCAAGCCAGATATTTATGCGGCGGCCCTCAACTGAGCCAGAGCGCTCAAGGCCCCCACTCATTTTGCAAGAGGTAACTGCATGTCCACTACTCTGTTCAGCCTCGGCTTCGGCGTTGGCACCCAGAATCGTCAAGGTGCCTGGCTGGAAGTTTTCTACGCCCAACCCCTGACCCAGCCTTCGGCCGAGCTGATCGCCGCCATCGCGCCGATCCTCGGTTACACCGGCGGCAACCAGGCAATCACCTTCAGCACCGCCCAGGCCTCGCAACTGGCCGACGCCCTGAAAACCGTCGACGCCGCCCAGGCCGCCCTGCTGACTCGCCTGGCCGAAAGCCACAAGCCGTTGGTCGCGACCCTGCTGGCCGACGATATCCAGCTGACCTCCACCCCCGAGGCCTACCTCAAGCTGCACCTGCTCTCCCATCGCCTGGTCAAGCCCCATGGCCTGAGCCTGGCGGGCGTGTTCCCGCTGCTGCCGAACGTGGCCTGGACCAGCCAGGGCGCCATCGACCTGTCGGAACTGGCCGCGCGCCAACTGGAAGCCCGCCTGCGTGGCGAGCTGCTGGAAGTGTTCTCGGTGGACAAGTTCCCGAAAATGACCGACTACGTGGTGCCGAGCGGCGTGCGTATCGCTGACAGCGCGCGGATTCGCCTGGGCGCCTACATCGGCGAAGGCACCACCGTGATGCACGAAGGTTTCGTCAACTTCAACGCCGGCACCGAAGGCCCGGGCATGATCGAAGGCCGCGTTTCGGCGGGTGTCTTCGTCGGCAAGGGTTCGGACCTGGGCGGCGGTTGCTCGACCATGGGTACCCTGTCCGGTGGCGGCAATATCGTCATCAAGGTCGGCGAAGGCTGCCTGATCGGCGCCAACGCCGGTATCGGCATTCCCCTGGGCGACCGCAACACCGTGGAGTCGGGCCTGTACGTGACTGCCGGGACCAAGGTCGCGCTGCTCGACGAAAACAACCAGTTGGTCAAGGTGCTCAAGGCCCGCGACCTGGCCGGCCTGCCGGACCTGCTGTTCCGTCGCAACTCGGAAACCGGTGCGGTGGAATGCAAGAGCCATAAGTCGGCCATCGCGCTGAACGAAGCCCTGCACGCGCATAACTAAGCAGGATTGCTGTAGGGGCCGGCTGCTGGCGATGGCGCTTATAAGATCGCCTTCGTGGGCAAGCCCTGCTCCTACAGGTTTATGTCGTACGCAAAACCTGCGCTCGGCGCCCTACTGTAGGAGCAGGGCTTGCCCGCGAAGAGGCCCTCAAGGCCGGCAAAACTTCATGAGCAAATCCAATACCTACTGGTTTCGCGCCCTCTCCACCCACGCTCACCAGGGCCGAACACCATGCTGATACCTTCTCCCTGGCGCGCCGATTTTCCGGCCATCGCCGCCCTGCAACGGCAAGACCAGATCTACCTGGACAGCGCCGCCACCACCCAGAAGCCCCAGGCGCTGATCGATGCCCTGGCGCACTATTACAGCAACGGCGCAGCCAATGTGCACCGCGCCCAACACCTGCCCGGCGCCCACGCCACCCAGGCCTTCGAGGACAGTCGAAGCAAGACTGGCCAGTGGCTCAACGTCGGCGATAGCGGACAGATCGTCTTCACCCACGGCGCCACCTCGGCGCTGAATCTCCTGGCTTATGGCCTGGAAGCGCGTTTCCAGCCCGGCGACGAAATCGTCATCAGCGCCCTGGAGCATCACGCCAACCTGCTGCCCTGGCAGCAACTGGCACAACGCCGGGGACTGCGGCTTGTCGTCCTGCCGATCAACGACAGCGGCCTGATCGACCTGGAAGCCGCCCGCCAACTGATCGGTCCGCGAACCCGCCTGCTGGCGGTCAGCCAGTTGTCCAACGTACTCGGTGCCTGGCAACCCTTGCCGCCCTTGCTGGCCCTGGCCCGCTCGTTCAATGCGCTGACCGTGGTCGACGGCGCCCAGGGCGTGGTCCACGGTCGCCACGATGTTCAGGTACTGGGCTGCGATTTCTATGTATTTTCCAGCCACAAGCTCTACGGCCCCGATGGCGTCGGCGTGCTCTATGGCCGCCACGAAGCCCTGAGCCAGCTGCGCCACTGGCAGTTCGGCGGCGAGATGGTGCTGGACGCGGACTATCAGCAGGCCAGTTTCCGCCAGGCCCCACTCGGTTTCGAAGCCGGAACACCGCCGATTGCCAGCGTCATCGGCCTCGGCGCAACCCTCGACTACCTGGCCGGCCTCGACCAGGCCGCCGTCTCGGCCCACGAAGCGGCGCTGCACGCCCACCTGTTGCAAGGTCTGAAAGTCCGCAAGGGCATCCGCCTGCTGGGCGAGCCGCAACTGGCGCTGGCCAGTTTCACCGTCGACGGCGTGCACAACGCCGACCTGGCGCACCTGCTGACCGAGCAAGGCATTGCCGTACGCGCCGGGCATCACTGCGCAATGCCATTGATGAAACAGCTCGGGCTGGCCGGAGCGATCCGCGTATCACTGGGTTTGTACAACGACTCCGAAGACCTCGAACGGTTTTTCGAGGCGCTGGATCAGGCCCTGGAGCTGTTGCGATGAGCCTGCCCGCCGAGGCGCTACGGGTCCTGGAAGATTTCCGCCACCTGGCGGGCTGGGAACAACGGGCGCGCCTGCTGATGCAATGGGGCGAGCGCCTGCCGCCCTTGAGCGACGCCGACAAGACCGAGGCCAACCGCGTCCATGGCTGTGAAAGCCAGGTCTGGTTGACCGGTCAGCTGCAAGACGGTCAATGGCAGTTTACCGCGAGCAGCGACGCACGAATGATTCGCGGGCTGGTGGCGTTGTTGCTGGTGCGGGTCAATGGCTTGAGCGCCGACGAATTGCAGGAGATCGACCTGCCGGACTGGTTCAACCAGTTGGGCCTGTCCCGACAATTGTCGCCGTCCCGCAGCAACGGCCTGAATGCCGTGCTGCAACGGATGCGTGAATTGACCCGATAAGCCTCAGGCCTGCGGCTTGATCCGATCCGCCGGCCGGCGCATGCCCGCGACGATCTTGTCCACCGCCTTGGTCGCCGCCACCATGCCGAAGGTCGCCGTGACCATCATCACCGCGCCGAAACCACCGGCACAGTCCAGCTTCACCCCATCACCGACAAAACTCTTCTGCAAACAAATGCTGCCATCGGGCTTGGGATAACGCAGTTGCTCGGTGGAAAACACACAGGGCACGCTGTAATGGCGGGTCACCGTGCGGGAAAAGCCGTAGTCACGGCGCAAGGTCGAACGTACTTTCGAGGCCAGGGGATCATTGAAGGTACGGTTCAGGTCACAGACCTGGATCAATGTCGGATCGATCTGCCCACCCGCACCACCAGTAGTGATGATCTGGATCTTGCGCCGCTTGCACCAGGCGATCAGCGCGGCCTTGGCATTGACGCTGTCGATGCAGTCGATCACGCAGTCGATGTCCGGGGTGATGTACTCGGCCATGGTTTCCCGGGTCACGAAATCGGTCACCGCGTGAACCTGGCAATCCGGGTTGATGCCCTTCAGGCGCTCAGCCATCACCTCGACCTTGGCCCGACCCACGGTGCTGTCCAGGGCATGCAACTGACGGTTGCTGTTGCTGACGCAGACATCGTCCAGGTCGAACAGCGAGATCTCGCCGACACCGCAACGGGCAATGGCTTCCGCCGCCCAGGAGCCGACGCCGCCGACGCCGACGATCGCCACATGGGCGGCCTTCAGCCGCGCCAGCCCTTCAATGCCATACAACCGGGCGACGCCGGCAAACCGCGGATCTTCTGCACTCATGACCATTACCCCAAAAACCGGCGCGCATTATAGGGCCGGGCGCCGGCCGAGGGCAGCTTTAGCCTATGAATGGCTGTCCATGAGCGTTAAATCACAACACTTTGACGAGAATAGAGCTACAAAGAATCCGGAAAGAACTTAAGTCCTGTGTCATTGCCCAATGCCTGCGCATATTCCACGGTGCTGTACGGTCGACGGATAGCAAGTGTAGGATGCGCGCCGCTCTGTTCCCTGTTCTAGCCCTTTTCGGAACCCGAAATACCTATGTCATCGCGTAAATTTGGACTCAACCTGGTCGTGGTGTTGGCAATTGCCGCACTATTCACCGGTTTCTGGGCGTTGATCAACCGCCCGGTTTCGGCGCCTGACTGGCCCGAGCAGATCGCTGGCTTCTCCTACTCGCCTTTCCAGCAGGGACAATTCCCTCAGAAAGACCAGTATCCGACCGACGATGAAATGCGTCGCGACCTGGAGATCATGAGCAAGCTGACGGACAACATCCGTATCTACTCGGTCGACGGCACCCTTCAGGACATTCCCAAGCTCGCCGAAGAGTTCGGCCTGCGGGTGACCCTGGGGATCTGGATCAGCCCGGACCAGGAACGCAACGAGCGCGAAATTGCCCGCGCCATCGAACTCGCCAACACCAGCCGCAGTGTCGTGCGGGTAGTGGTCGGTAACGAGGCGATCTTCCGCAAGGAAATCACCGCCAAGGACCTGGCTGTGCTGATCGATCGCGTGCGCGCCGCCGTCAAGGTGCCGGTGACCACCTCGGAACAGTGGCATATCTGGGAACACAACCCGGAACTGGTCAAGCACGTCGACCTGATCGCCGCGCACATCCTGCCCTACTGGGAATTTATCCCCATGGACAAGGCCGGCCAATACGTTCTGGACCGCGCCCGCGAACTCAAGCGCATGTTCCCGAAAAAGCCCCTGCTGCTTTCGGAAGTGGGCTGGCCGAGCAACGGCCGCATGCGTGGCGGTGCCGATGCGACCCAGGCCGACCAGGCCATCTATCTGCGCACCCTGGTCAACAAGCTTAACCGCCAGGGCTTCAACTACTTCGTGATCGAAGCCTTCGACCAGCCGTGGAAGGCCAGCGACGAAGGTTCGGTGGGCGCCTACTGGGGCGTGTTCAACGCCGCGCGCCAGCAGAAGTTCAACTTCGAAGGCCCGGTGGTGGCAATCCCGCAATGGCGTGTACTGGCCATCGGTTCGGTGGTGCTCGCCCTGCTCTCGCTGACCCTGCTGATGATCGACGGCTCGGCCCTGCGCCAGCGCGGCCGGACCTTCCTGACCTTTACCGCGTTTCTCTGCGGTTCGGTGCTGGTGTGGATCGGCTACGACTACAGCCAGCAATACAGCACCTGGTTCAGCCTGACGGTGGGCTTCTTGCTGGCCATCGGTGCCCTGGGCGTGTTTATCGTCCTGCTCACCGAGGCCCACGAACTGGCCGAGGCGGTCTGGACCCACAAGCGTCGGCGTGAATTCCTGCCGGTGGAAGGCGACTCCCACTACCGGCCGAAAGTCTCGATCCACGTGCCGTGCTACAACGAGCCGCCGGAGATGGTCAAACAGACCCTCGACGCCCTCGCGGCCCTCGATTATCCGGACTACGAGGTCCTGATCATCGACAACAACACCAAGGACCCGGCGGTCTGGGAGCCGGTGCAGGCCTACTGCGAAACCCTCGGCCCGCGCTTCCGCTTCTTCCACGTCGCGCCGCTGGCCGGTTTCAAGGGCGGTGCGCTGAACTACCTGATCCCGCACACCGCCAAGGACGCCGAAGTCATCGCGGTGATCGACTCGGACTACTGCGTCGACCGCAACTGGCTCAAGCACATGGTGCCGCACTTCGCCGATCCGAAGATCGCCATCGTGCAATCGCCCCAGGACTACCGCGACCAGAACGAAAGCACCTTCAAGAAGCTCTGCTACTCGGAATACAAGGGCTTCTTCCATATCGGCATGGTCACCCGCAACGACCGCGACGCGATCATCCAGCACGGCACCATGACCATGACCCGCCGCTCGGTCCTGGAAGAACTGGGCTGGGCCGACTGGTGCATCTGCGAAGACGCCGAACTGGGCCTGCGGGTCTTCGAAAAAGGCCTGTCGGCGGCTTATCACCATGACAGCTACGGCAAGGGCCTGATGCCCGATACCTTTATCGACTTCAAGAAACAGCGTTTCCGCTGGGCCTACGGGGCGATTCAGATCATCAAGCGGCACACCGCCAGCCTGCTGCGCGGCAAGGACACCGAGCTGACCCGTGGCCAGCGTTATCACTTCCTCGCGGGCTGGTTGCCGTGGGTGGCCGACGGCATGAACATCTTCTTCACCGTCGGTGCCCTGCTCTGGTCGGCGGCGATGATCATCGTGCCGCAACGGGTCGATCCGCCGCTGTTGATCTTCGCGATCCCGCCATTGGCGCTGTTCGTGTTCAAGGTCGGCAAGATCCTGTTCCTCTACCGCCGCGCGGTCGGGGTCAACATGAAGGATGCCTTCGCCGCCGCACTGGCTGGGCTGGCCTTGTCCCACACCATCGCCAAAGCGGTGCTGTACGGCTTCTTCACCAGCAGCATTCCGTTCTTCCGCACGCCGAAAAACGCCGATAACCACGGCTTCTGGGTAGCGATTTCGGAAGCCCGTGAAGAGATGTTCATCATGCTGCTGTTGTGGGCCGCGGCGCTGGGGATCTTCCTGGTGCAGGGCTTGCCGAGCAACGACATGCGCTTCTGGGTGGTGATGTTGCTGGTGCAGTCGCTGCCGTACCTGGCGGCGCTGATCATGGCCTTCGTCTCCTCGCTGCCCAAACCGGTCAGCACGCCGGAGCCGGCACCCGTCGCATAAACGCGATGCACGACACGAAACGGCGGCCTGCGGGCCGCCGTTTTGCTTTAAGATATCCCCCCTTTGCGCGCCCTTACCCGTGTAGGAGCCGGCTTGCCGGCGATCCAGGCGACGCGGTGATCCTGGTTCACCGCGACGTATGCATCGCCGGCAAGCCGGCTCCTGCAAAAAAGCACCGGAGCTTTCCCATGACGGCCCACGCCGACCTTTCGCCGACCCTGCAACTCGCTTGCGACCTGATTCGCCGCCCTTCCGTGACCCCGGTCGATGCCGACTGCCAGAAGCTGATGATGCAGCGCCTGGGCGATGCCGGTTTCAAGCTCGAGCCGATGCGTATCGAAGACGTCGACAACTTCTGGGCCACCCACGGCAAGCATGAAGGCCCGGTGCTGTGTTTCGCCGGTCACACCGACGTGGTGCCGACCGGTCCGCTGCAGGCCTGGCAGAACGATCCGTTCGATGCCTTCATCGACGAGCACGGCATGCTCTGCGGTCGCGGCGCGGCCGACATGAAAGGCAGCCTGGCGGCGATGCTGGTGGCCGCCGAACGTTTTGTCGCTGACTACCCGGACCATCGCGGCTCGGTCGCCTTCCTGATCACGAGCGACGAAGAAGGCCCGGCCCACCACGGCACCAAGGCCGTGGTCGAGCGCCTGGCCGCCCGTAGCGAGCGCCTGGACTGGTGCATCGTCGGCGAACCGTCGAGCACCACCCTGGTCGGTGACGTGGTGAAGAACGGCCGCCGTGGCTCCCTCGGTGCCCGCCTCACCGTGCGCGGCGTACAGGGTCATGTGGCCTACCCGCACCTGGCGAAAAACCCGATCCACCTGGCCGCCCCGGCCCTGGCCGAACTGGCCGCCGAACACTGGGATGATGGCAACGCCTTCTTCCCGCCGACCAGCTTCCAGATTTCCAACCTCAACTCGGGGACCGGCGCGACCAACGTGATCGCCGGCGAGTTGGTGGCGTTGTTCAATTTCCGCTTCTCCACCGAATCCACCGTCGAAGGCCTGCAACAGCGGGTCGCGGCGATCCTCGACAAGCACGGCCTGGACTGGCACGTGGAATGGGCGCTGTCCGGCCTGCCGTTCCTGACCGAACCGGGCGCGCTGCTCGACGCGGTGTCGGCGAGCATCAAGACCATCACCGGGCGCGACACCAAGGCCTCCACCAGCGGCGGCACCTCCGACGGGCGCTTTATCGCCACCCTCGGCACGCAGGTGGTCGAGCTGGGCCCGGTCAACGCGACCATCCACCAGGTCAACGAACGGGTCCTGGCCAGCGACCTCGATGTGCTGACCAAAATCTACTACCAGACCCTGATCAAGTTGCTTGCCTGATGCTCACCTGCCCTCTCTGCAGCGCCCCCCTGAGCGCGGTCGACAACGGTGTGGCCTGTCCGGTCGGACATCGTTTCGACCGAGCACGCCAGGGTTACCTGAACCTGTTGCCGGTGCAGCACAAGAACAGCCGCGACCCGGGCGACAACCTGGCCATGGTCGAAGCCCGGCGTGATTTCCTCAATGCCGGCCACTACGCGCCGGTGGCCCGCCGCCTGGCGGAACTGGCGGCCGAACGGGCGCCGGGACGCTGGGTCGATATCGGCTGTGGCGAGGGCTACTACACCGCGCAACTGGCCGAGGCCCTGCCCGCGGCTGACGGCTATGCGCTGGATATTTCCCGCGAAGCGGTCAAGCGTGCCTGCCGACGCAACCCGCAACTGACCTGGTTGATCGCCAGCATGGCCCGGGTGCCATTGGCCGACGCCAGCTGCCAGTTTATCGCCAGCGTGTTCAGTCCGTTGGACTGGCAGGAAGCCAAGCGGCTGCTGAGCCCCGGTGGCGGCCTGATGAAAGTCGGACCGACCAGCGGCCATCTGATGGAACTGCGCGAGCGTCTCTACGATGAAGTGCGCGAATACACTGATGACAAGCACCTGGCCCTGGTTCCGGAGGGTATGGCGCTGCAACACAGCGAAGTGCTGGAGTTCAAGCTGAGCCTGGCCAGCGCCCAGGACCGGGCGAATCTGCTGGCCATGACGCCTCACGGCTGGCGGGCCAGTGCCGAGCGCCGGGCGCAGGTCATCGAACAGCCGGAGCCGTTCGAGGTCAGTGTGTCGATGCGCTACGATTACTTCGTTTTGCAATAACCCCACTTTTCATGGCCTTGGACACGGGTTCAAGGCCGGCAAAATCCGCGAATGGATTTTTCGAACAACCGCAGCGAGGATTTCCATGCGCCAGCCCGATATCGAGATTTACCTCAAGGACGACGACGTCGATCACAAGGCCGTTGCCGCCTGGCTCGGCGCCGC
>Ga0209888_1000593_pt1 | contig 16856 bp, 12 predicted proteins | sample OrgsoiDNA_201059_FD_185807 | JGI IMG/M metagenome (GOLD analysis project Ga0209888, IMG submission 185807) | Permafrost soil microbial communities from the Arctic, to analyse light accelerated degradation of dissolved organic matter (DOM) -... | ecosystem: Environmental > Terrestrial > Soil >...
CGCCATTTGGCGGGGGTCGAGAGAGTGGGCGTTGAAAATGATCGAGTGGCCAGAAATCGACATTGATTGGCAAAATGAAGCGGGTGAAGACGCGTTGAGGTTGGCCATAAAAAAAGACTGGCTGGAAGGCGTCCTGGCGTTGCTCGCGCGAGGAACGCCCAAGACGGGCCGCCAAAAAACGAAGGAAGGCAGCACGGCGTTTATGGCGGCCGCGAGCATGGAGAACCCGGCCTTGGCGTCCGCTGTGTGGGGCGTCTCGAACCCGCAAGAGCGGCTGCCGAGCGGGGTTTGCGCGGTGGAAATCGCAGCGTCGAATGACGAAAGTGAAACATTTGAGCTTCTTTTGCCAACCTGCGACTGGGCTTTTCGCGATGAAGCCGGAGAAAACAAACTGATGCGCATTTTGCGCAAGGCCCGTCGCAACATAATCACCCGAGCCTGCGCGGGCGCGCCGGCGGCGGCGATCAACGCCTTGAACAAAAAAGGACAATCCGCGTTGATGGTCGCCATTGAGGCGGGCGCGCCAGGAGATGCTTTGGACGTGCTCAAGCGAATCGATGAAAGCTTGCTTTGCGCAAAGGACGCCGAGGGAAACACCGCGCTGGAAATGGCGTTGAAGTCAAAAATGCAGCCCGTCGCGGACCAGTTGATGGCCCGGTTGAGCCCGGCGGATTTTGAGTCGGCGTTTTTCAAGGCGGCGGCCACCGTGTTTCCAGAAGGGACGGCGCGCCTAGAGGCTTTGGCGCTGGCTTGGGCGAGTGGTTTGAAGGGAAAAGAGCGGGAGATTGGGGAGAACCCGCGCGCAGTCAAAGCGGACGGCGGCGCACAAGGGGCCGCTGGATCAGGACAGGCTGGCGCGCGAGCCTCACAAAGAAAAAATCGATCGCTGTGATTTCCGGCGCCCGTTTGGCCCTTGCTGGCCCATGCCAGGAAAACGAACATTGAGCGGACCATTGGGCCTGGTCCTTTGCCGGCCCGATTGGATTGGGGCCGTGGGAAGCCCCATTGCAACGGGCGCGCGCCCACGGCGCGTCAAGCCAGCCTCACAAACGATGGGGCGCTCTGGGCAAGGATGGGTCTTCGAAGCGCGCGTCAGAATCAAGGACGCCGCTCGCGTTCGATTGCGCGGGCTTTTCGCCAATGAAGGCCGCGGCCCCAATTTCGTCGCGTTCTTGGCGAGCCATCCAACGCGGCATTTTGAGGCGATTTTCGCCCATGAAAGCCAACGCCACAAGGGCAGGATCAACGTCGGCGCCCGTGGCGAGGATGTCCAAGCAAGCCCAGTGGCCGGCGGCCAGCGTTTTTTCAAAAAGGGCGTTTGCGTCCCAAGAAGGCGCCAAAAAATCGTTTTTTCGCGCGCAAAGCAGCGTTTCAAGGCTTTCCGGGCCGCCCTCGGGGCCCAAGGCCTCAGTCAGCGCGGCGGCGGCCAGGGCGTCAAGCCCCTGGGAGTCTCGGGCGAGCCAATCGATGGGGGCGCCCAGCGCGAAAAGAGCGCGCAGGGCTCCAAAATTGTTGCGCAGGGCCGCGAAGATGTGAATCGTGGCGGCCCAACTCGATCGCGCTCTCACGTCCGACACCGGCAGCAAAAGCGGCAAACACCATGCGGTGGCCGAATTGGGCGTGTCCGCGGAATACATCAGGGCCGTGTGGCCAAAGTGATCGATGGCCTTTGGATCCGACACCGGCAAGAGAATCTGCGCGCATGGCAAATTGTCGGCCTTCGCCGCGCGCATGAGCGCCGTCATGCCGAATCGGTCTCGCAGCAGAGGGTCGGCGCCCGCTTGCAAAAGGCGCTCAACGCACGCCAACCGCCCCGCGTGCGCCGCATGCATGAGGGCCGTTGAGTTGAGCCGGTCGCGCGCGTCGATTTCCGACGCCGGCAGCAGAATCTCCACGCAGTCCAAATGCCCCGCGGCCGCGGCGTCCATCAAGACGATGGTCCGAGAGCCAGAACGCTGCGCATTGGCGTCGGCGCCCGCCGCCAATGCAGACGCAATCTCAACCGCGTCGTCCGCGAGAACCGCCGCGCGCAGCCGGACATGAAGCGCTTGGGCTCTTCGCCAAGCGTTGCGCTCTTCGTCTGTGGAATTCGATGCGTGGTTGGAAAAGGGAGTCATGCGCGCAATTTGTTGTCCCTGAAAAATGCCGTGAATGTGAATGGGTTTTTTGTGCGATCTCGATGTTTGGCGCGGCCGAAAGTTCGATTGTATGACAAAAAAGAAAAAAACGGATAATTTCTCGAAAATTCAACGCATGAGTCAAAGGCGGTCAAAGGCGGCGCGATTTTGGCTCTAAAACCGTCGAGTTTTGTGGCGGAGAGCCCGGATGCTCTTTCCCTGCGTCCACGATGCCTTGCAGGGCTCGCGCCTCCAAGGCCGCAAGCGTTCTGGGCATCTCGACGCAAACGCCGGAGGCCGAGGCCTGGATGGTTTCAGGAATATGGGCCATGTCGGTGAAGCGGCCCACAGCGGCCATGCGCGCGGCGACAATGTCGACAATCGCCCACCCGCAATTGGATTTATTCTCCGGGTCTCGGGCCCGATCCAACGCCATTTCGAAAGGGGTGCACCAATGATGTTCGAGGTTTTGCGGTGCCTCGTAAGGCAGCATCAAGGCTGAAAGATCCGCGCGCGCCGCCAAAAATTCGACGCAGCGGGGGCTTTGCGACAACACCGCTTGCATCAAGGGCCGGACGCGCGCCTGGTTGGACAAATTTGCGCCAGTGGGGACAAAACGGGCATTCAAATCCCATCGAGGAGCCATTTCGCCCAACATCTCAACATTGTCTTTCTCAATCGCCAGAAGAAACGAGCTGGCGAAAAACGCGCCATCATCGTCCTGCGCGCGACCTGACCTACCGTGGCCATCCCGATCAATCCCCGGCTGGGCCAAGAGAAGCCTCGCCGAATCATTGTCGTGCTTGGCGACCGCCAAATCCAAAGCCGTGAGCCCATCAAAGTTTCGCATGTTGAGAAGTTTCGCGTCACAATGCAGCAGCAAGCGACGCAAGCATTCAAGTCGCCCGAACTGCGTCGCGAACGTCAAAGGCGTGTGGCTTTTTGGCTCATTGGCGGGCGCAAAGCTCGTCAAGGCGTCTAAATCGGTGTGCGGCGCAAGCAGTTCAACGCAATCAGGATGGTCTTTGAAAATCGCGGTGTAAATCGGCTCCGCGTGCTCTGTTTTCGGTGGCGCGTGGTGGGCTTGCTCGCGCGGTTGATGGGCCAAAAGAGCGCGCATGCATTCGACATGGCCTTTGCCCGCCGCCAGCCGCAATGCAGTGAAGGAGTAGTCGCCATGTTTGGCGATCGCCAGAAGGTCGGACCTGGGGGCAAGGAACGTCACCAAATCCGGGTCGTTGTCGCGCACCGCGCGCATCAAGGGCGTGAGCCCCTCTTGGTCTCGGCTCGCCAAAAATTCGGACGTGGCCAGCCGCTCCAAAAGATCGGCCGCGCTTGTCGCGCGCGGCGCGAAAGGTCGGACGCCAGAAGTCAGGCGGGTGAACTGCATGTCCATGGAAAAACCTAGGGATAAAGAAGTGTGGATTTGAATTTGTGAATGCCGAAAATAGGCGATTGGGGACGTTGTGGATTGATTTTCGCTGTTTTCGCAATTTTCGCAAAAACGGCGTCGAAAAGAAAGCGTTCGACGCCGTGTGGTTGGCCTGGCTTAGGGAGCCGCGCGGCGGGCTTTCTTAGCCGGGGCTTTCTGCGCGAGCGCCGCGTCGAGGACTCCGGCGTCGGCGGATTGAGCGACTTCCTGGTCAAACTCCGCAAGCTCCTTGGCCAATTCCTTGGGCAGCGGCATGCCTGGCTTGATGACGATGTCGGAGTAGCGGCAATCCGCGCGCGTTTGGTCCGTGCGAAACTCCTTCAAGTGCGCGTGGAAGAGGCTGCCGCCCGCGAAGGCGTAGGCGTAGTAGGCGTCCAAAAAGCTGCCCACTTCGGGGATCGGCTTGTTTTCGGGGATGGTCAAGTTGCCCACCTTGATTTGCTTCTCGCCGTCATAAGTGGCGATCGACACCGAGCGCTTGCTCGGGTGCTTGGCCACGACTTCGAAGGTGGCGTCGCGGAAAAACTTGATTTTGACTTGCGTGGCGGATTTGCCCGCTTTTCCGGCTTTGTATTCGCTGTCGGCTTGCTTGCCTGCGACGCCTTCGCCGTCCCGCGCCTTGACCTCGGCGAACAAAGCGCGCTTGTCGGCTTCGGTGTGGGCGGTGCGAATGAAAATCCACGGAGCCACGCAATCCTTGTGGATCAGGGTGTCCAAGCGCTCTTTGCGCGCCTTGGCGGGCACGCCGCGAAGGTCTTCGCCGTTGATTTCCAACAGATCGAAGGGCGCGGCGCTTTCGTGAAGCCATTCGCAGTCGATGACGCAGGACTCGCACGCCAAAGCCAAAACGGCCTTTTCGATGCCCACCGGCACGGGGATTTTCAGGCCTTTTTTGTTGTTGCCCACCACGCGGGCCGGAGCCTCTTGGGTCGCTGCGAATTTTTGCAGCATGAGGCGCTCGCCGTCCATTTTCTCCTGAATCATCCACTGCGGGCCGGAAAGGACCGCTTCCACAGCCACCAGGTCTTCTTGGTCGATTTCGGTGAGCAGGTGGGGCGCCAGGCCGGTCACGCGATCTTTGAAGTCGACCGACTGATAAACCGCGCCGCTTTCGTCTGCGGAGTAGCCTTCTTTGAGCTTGGAGTTGAGTTTGGCGTCAAAGAGCTTTTGCGCTTTCGCCAAGTCAACGGGCGCGGGCGTCAGCGTGCGCGCGGTCATCGTCCCCAGGCGTTTGCCGTTCAAGGTATTCACCACCCAACCCGCGCCATCCAAAGATTCTTCGAGAATGATGTCAAAGCGTTTGTCCGAGTTTTCTTCGGGGTTTGTGTAGAACAGATTGACTCGTTTTGCGGTCATGGCGAACAGGCTCCAAAGCGGCGGATGTGAACAAGAAAGAGACCAAAGAAGCAATGCGTGAATCAGGCGCGGCGTCTTTTGTCTGTGTGTGTTTGCAATGACGCCATTATACCGCGGGCCGCGTCCCTGAGGGAAGAGCCGGCGAGGAAAAAGACGCGCAAAAGGCTCAAAATCCACGCGCCGCGAGAACATGTCCGGCGATGGCTCTCCGATGGCTCCCAAAAGGCGAAAACCTGAAAAAAGCACGAAAAGGAGCAGGAAATGTGGGAGAATCGAAAAACTAATTTTTTGGCGGTTTTCATGAAAAATAGAATTGTCTTGATTTCGCCCGAGATCCAATCCTTGCGCGACGCGATTCGCGACAACGACGCAGAGCAAGTTCAGCGCGCCATCGCCGCTGGGGTTGTGCCCGCGGAGGCTAGCTTCAAGAAAAAAGGAACCAATGCGTTGATGATGGCGTTGGGGCTGGGGAGCTTGGATTGCGCGAAGGTTTTGGCGCCTTTTTTCGATTGGGAGGCGACGGACGAGAACGGATTCACCGCGTTGATGTGGGCCGCGCAATCGGATCAGGCGGCGTGCGTCCGCTTTGCGTTGGACAACAACGCCAATCCGAATCGACATGCCCGAACAGGCGAAACGGCTCTGATGCTCGCGATCAAAATGGGCTGCGCCGGCTGCGCCGGCTGCGTGGAGACGCTTGCTCCGGTGTCGAGCATGAGAGCGAGAACGCCGCAAGGGCACACTGTCTTGCGGCAGGCCGTGAACACCGGCAACCTGAAAATGGTCAAGGCGATACTCTCGGCGCCGCGGCCTCCTTTGGGCGTGAAAAGCCTGGACGGAGCAACGACGCTCATGCATCTGATCGCGGACGGCAATTCGTATCGCGAGCTTTTCGAACTCATGTGGCCCTTTCACAAGCAAGAGCTGCTGCCCGTGAAACAAACAGGGCCGTTGTCTTGGGCGTTGAGGCACGACAACCAAAATGCGGCCAGGTTGGTGATCGAGCAGTGTTCCAAACGCTTGGAGCCCGAGGATCTCGCCGAGAGTTTTGTCCGTTCCGCGAGAAGCGAGCGAGCCGACTGGGCGGCGACCCTGGCGGCGTTCAGTCCGATGGGTTTGCGCGCGGAAACCGAGTCGTTGGCGGCCGCTTTGCGAGAAAAAGAAGAGGAAAACGTGGCGTCAAAAGGGGGCGGTGAATCACCGGCGACCAAAAAATCAAAAAAAACGGCGCCCAATCCGCAAAAAGCGCCGCTTCCATTGTCCGAGCTGGCGTTGGATGACCTGCGAAACCGCTGGGTCGGGCTGGCGCGCGCGGAGCGTGAGCAACGCGCCATGAATCAGGCGCTTGCGGCGCAGGGAGCGCCCGCGAGGCCTGCGCACCATCCATCTGCGTTTGTCGAAAATCTCTTGCCCGAACCGCCGAAGGCCAAAAGGATCTGACGCACAAAGCGCGCGAATGGCCCTTTCTGGCGTTCTATTGGCAATCCAGCGCGCCCTGTCAAAAAGATAGGGGCCGCTCCGCCTTAGCAGATTGGCCCCCAAGAGAAGCGGCAGCCATTCGCGGACAGAGCCAAAGAATAGGCTCGCGGGTCTCCATTGTAAATCTTCAGTTTCAAACCGTTGAATTCCCTCTTGGTTCAATTCTGTTGAGGTTGATCGCTCAAACCGCTCCCGACGCGCTCCGCTGGATCAGCAAAAGGACAATCCCTCGTCCTTGCGAATCCAGAAGAATCAGCAGAGGGGGCCGCCGTCCCGCGTTTTGCAGGAGCCGCTTTCGGCCCAGTCCACGCGGCCGCTCGAAAGTTGGGGCGTGAGGATGAAGGTCTCGCCCAAAAGGCCGTTGCCGAAATTCGCTTGCGAAGTGATGACCCCAAGGTTGTCGGAAGACGCTGACATCACATACTTTGTGCCCGGCGAGCAACCGACGCCCGTCCCGATACAGGGGACGACCAAATGCTTGGTGCCGACGTTGACATACGCCGAGCCAAACATCGTGGCGGGGCCTGACAAGTGGTGGACATGGTCGGGCGTCGTGCAGACATCCGCGCAGCGAGCCGCCGAGCCCGTGGCGCCCACAGGGATCATGCAGTAGTTGTCATGGTTGTTGGGGTCCACGGTGACGGTGAAGCCTGACACCGGGTCGCTCCACAGGTCCGCGAAATGCTGGATCGACCCGGGAGGAAAAGAGGCGTTGGGGCTCTCGGCCGCGCATGAGTTGAGCATGCTCGTGGCGAAGGCCTGCATGGGCGGAATCAGGGTTTGTTGGGCCAAGCCGCCCACGACATCCATCGGCATCAAGATCACGCCGCCCGAGACGCACTCCCCGTCCATGGCGCAGGTCGACACAAAGGTCTTGATCGGATTGGTCGCGGTGACCACTTCGGAAAATTTGGACTTCGTCGCATAGGTGCTGTATGCGGGCACGGCCACGACCACCAAAATGGCGATGATCGCCACGGCCACAAGAATTTCAATCAGCGTGAAGGCACGGCGCGAGGCGCGCAGCGGAGCTCCGAAGGACTGGTGAAGGATTCGCATGAGATGTCTAGCCTGTGTTTTTTATGTTGGTGGGGCAACGTCAACGGAAAACTCAACAAACAGCTTTCTTCAGCTAGGTGAGTGAAACGATGCGTAGGCAAATTGAAAGCGCGGTGTGTCTGTCAGAAAGATATGCATGGCGCCAGAAGGTTGACAAGGTGGGACGGCCGGCCTTTCATCAGCAAAAAAAAGAGGGTGGGAACGTCTATTGATCGATTGGCAAACAAGTGGCGAGGAGGCCTAAAAAAGAGTAAAAAATGCTGAAAAATCAAAACACAACCCCATGAAACGGCATGAATGAGCGCTTAAAAACGTATAAAAACGTTCGCGGAGTCAATGAATGAAAACTGCGCCGAATGTCATTTTTTTTGACAAGGAATTCTGTGGAAAAACATGAAAAAATCATTGATAAATGAGCCCTGCGGCGCGGGCGTGCCTTGTCTCCGATCATTGGGCCCAATGAGCCATCAGGCAATGGGCCAAGGGGCGCCTCATCGTTGACATTCTCTCGGCCTTGAAGGACGGGACTTTTCGCGACCCCGAATAAAAAAGCCCCGTCGCGCAAGGCGAGCGGGGCGAAACACAGCAAGAATTGTTGTTCGAAATTCAGGGGTTCAAAAAATGCCGGCCTTTGGGCGAAAGAGAATCCGCGAGGCGCTCGGAAAAGAACGGGCCAAGGTTTGGCGGAGGGCTGGCAAAGCCGGCCGCGAAGCCGGATTTGGGCGCCAAAGCCGGCCCGCTCAAAACCTCAACAAAGCGCGCCGCCCGCCCGCGTCTTGCACGTGCCGGAAGCCGCCCAATCCACGCGGCCGCCTGAGAAAGAGGGCGTCAGCGTGAAGGTTTCGTTGTTCAAGCCGCTGGACGCCACAGCCGTCGCCGTGATCGTGCCGTAGACGTCGTAAGAGACGCTCTGCGCATACTTGGTCGCGGGCGAGCAGCCGTTGGCCGAGCCCACGCACGGCAGCATCACCGTGACGGTGCCCACGTCGTAGCGATTGACGGCCGGGTTCATATACTGCGCGACCTGCGTCATCGGGGTCGGGTCGCCGATGCAAGACGTGCTCGCCGGATTGCCCAAACAGCCCTTGCCGCCGCCCGCGTCGCGGATGAAGGTGTTCGGCGTCGCCGCCCACACGCCGCCGGCGTAGTCCGCTCCGCCCGCGTCCGCCCCGTCCATGATCTCCATGGCGTAGACGAAGGCGTAGATGGCCGCGGCGTTGCTGTTGCTCGCGTTGGCGCTGGAAGCCGCTTGGACTGTCGGAGGCGGCGCGTTGCCCAAAATGATCGAGCCCGATGAGGCGCAATCGCCAGAGACGGCGCAGACTGAAATCGCGGTTTTGGTGGGGGCGGTGGCCAAAACGACTTCGCTGAATTTCGAGCGCAAAGAGTAGTTGTTGTAGGCCGGGATGGCGATGACGGCGAGAATGGAGATGATGGCGATCACCACCATCAGTTCCACCAGGGTGAAAGCTCGAAGAGATCGAACCGGTTGAGAAGCAAAATTGCTCATGGGGGCTCCTGCGCTTCTGCGCAAAAAAGGGCTTTGAGGCCGTGGGGAAGAACGACAAGGAACTGAGAAAGACGGGCGCGGGGCGCACGAGGGATTTTTGCGTGTTTGTCATATGCAAATCGCATTCATACATTTTAGTAGCGAGGAGCAAGCGGCGCAATTTTCACCAGCTCCGACAGTCAAAAAAGAGCGGTTTTTTAATAAAATGGAGGCGTTTTCGGACGAAAGGACCCGGAGGATGGTTTTTAGCGCGGAAAAATATTTAAAAAAGCGTTTTTTGAGCATCAACGGCGTGAAATGCACACTGAACGGTCGAAAAACGACGAAAAAAACGTTTTTTTGAGGGAGTAAAAAAGAGAAGAAAGAATGGACAAAGCAAGAAAAAACGCCGGAACTGGAGTTCCGGCGTCGAAAAGAGCGATAAAGCAAGGATTGAAATGGCCGCCAAAATCACCGCGTTTTTGAGCTTTTTTTAAACAAAAAAAGCCATGGAAAGCTTTGCCCTTTGCGAGCGTGAATCAGAATTTGGGCGCCTGCACGCCTCCGGCCATTTCCTGCGGAGCCTCCGCTTTTTCCGAGCGGAGGAACTCTTCATGGCGTTTTTTGAGCGCTGGGGCCCAAAACGACGATTGTTGCATTTTCGCTTTATCCTGCGAACCAGACAGCGCATAGGCCACAATGAAACTGGTCGTGTCGCCCACCGCGCTCGCGTCCGGAAGCTCCAATGCGCGGGCGATCGACGCCCATTCAGCCAGCATCGCGCGGGCACGCGGCTCCGCGTCCCGGCGCGCGGCTTCTGCCTCGTCGGAAGTGTCTCCGCCGAGAGACGCCGCGAGTTGATCCGGGCGGCCGTCTCTTTTCCACAATTCATAGCCGAGCTTCGGCATCGCCGGCAACCGCGCGATCATGTGGGGCGCGATGAAGCCATAATCCAAAACCGCGCCGTTTTCCCATTGGCGGGCCGCCATCTGCGCGGCTTTTGCCGTTGCGGCTTGATTTTGCGGAGTCTCTTGGGAGAAGCGGGCCGCGAAGGGGCGCAAGGCGCCATATTGCGTCTCGCGAATCCACTCTTCGACGCCCCCCTTTTCCGCCGAGGCGCGCTCAATGCGCAAAATCGCATCAGAAGCCTTGGCGTAGTCGGCTGTTTGCCAGCCATGGCGGCCCGCGGTCAGTATTGCGCCGTCGGTGGCGACCGCGTCCGCCAAGGCCTGCGCTTGAGCTCCCGTCAGCGAGCGCAATTTGTCGTGGCCGAGGGCGGCCAAAATCATGAGGCTCGCTTGCGTTTGGTGAGTGTCGGCCACGTCGTCCGTCATCAACGACGTCGCTTGGCGGTGGATGATCAACCGAGATATTTCGCGGCTCCAATCTTTTGTTCCCAAATCCGCCGCGCGGGCAATCATGGCCAGGGTGTCCGCGTTCGACTCTTCTTTGAGGCCCGAAAAGCTCCCGTTCTCTTTGATCTGCGCCAGCGGCTTGTCCAACCTGCCGCCGCGGCCCCAAAAAGCCGCTTCTTCCGCCCAGGCGAGGCTCTTCCAAAATTCACCGGCCGCGCCTTGCGCCAGCGCGCCGTCATATTTGTTTTTCTGCGGATCCGTGAGCAAGCAGTGGGTCGCCTCGTGCAACGCAATGGAGGCGATGTCCACCAAAGGGTCTTCGCTGACCATTCCAAGTTTCGCCGCGGAGGCAGAAATCTGAATTTTGCAGCCCATGGAAAAAACCAAGGATCCCTTGCCGTCGATCGAATAGCTCACCTTCTGAGTGGCCTCGGGCTCATCCCCGCCGGTCCACAAAGCGGCCGGATCGTGGTTCCCGATGCTAGAGGCGACTCCCAGGTCAAAGTAGCCCCGTTGTTGCGCGCGCGCCACCGTTTCCTGCGCTTTGTGGATCATGGCGCGCGCTGGCCAGCCACCGGCGAACGCCGCGGCGGAAATCGTTTCCGACACAGCCCATTGTTTAGCCGCGCCCACCGGGTTCGTTTGGATGATTCCGAGTTGATTGCCCACCGTGGACAAGAGCAATCCAATTGACGCGCCCGTGATGGCCGGTCCTATAAAATGCCGCAGGGATTTGCGTTTCGCCGTGACGCCTTCCTCGTGGGCTTGTCCCTCGACCTCGATGGGGGCGGCGTTGCCCGCTGCGTCTGCCACCAGCTCCAAGCGCACGACGGCCGCAGAGTTGGGTTTGTTCGAGTCAGGCCTTAAAAACGCCGCGAAGCGCGACAGCGGGCTACGCGGCTCGGGCGCTGCGTCAGGGGGCGAAACGGCGTTGAAATCGGACACTGGGCCTCCGGGCCTGGAATGTTGCGATGCCTGCGCTTCATTTTCCCACGACGCTCCCGCGGGCGCAATCGCCAGACTCCGCTCGCCGATCCCATTGGGCGGTTTTTCGATAAAAAAACAGCGCCGGCCCGGGGCTGGACAGGTCATTGAACGCGCCGTTTTCGTCTGAATGCGCGAAAGAGCTGGTTGAAGCCCTCGGTTGGCGTGGAGGGGCGGGCGCGGTCTATTCGGGCGCGGTGTTCAGCTCGTCCTGCTCGTCTTGTTGCGCCGGCGCGCCAGGCCCCGCAGTGCCGGCTCCGGCGCCGACGCGCTCGCCCCACGCGCGAGCGAGATCTTGCAGGCGAGGCCCCATTTCGGGTTTGCGCTCAATGCCGGAGCTTTGCGCGAAGACGGTGAGGATTTTCTTCGCCACTGGCGAGCATTGCGTGGCCGAGGAGCACGCGCGCGCGGATTCTTGGGTCATCCAGAGCACATTGCTGAACAGGGGGTCGGGCAAGTCCGCGCCCGGAAGTTGGGCCTGGTCAATTTGGCGAGCAAGGCTCAGCAGAGAGAACAATTGCGCGCCGTCAAACCGCGCGGACTGCGGGTCGGCGAAGTAGGCGGCGGCCTCAAAAAGGCCAACGGAGGCCGTGGGCTCTCGCTTGTCAAACGCCGTTTGCGCGAGCTGCGCCAAAAGTTGGGCGTCCAGGCGGCGTTCCGCGATCAATTCCGGCTCCAAATTCACCGGCCCGTTGGCCAGGGAAAAGGCTTGGGCCAGAACGCCCTGGGCCGCGCCGCGGTAAACGGAGGCGAAGGCGGCGGCGTTGTTCCCCGCGGCAGTCGCCTCCGAAGTCGAAGCCATCATGGGAGCAAGAGAGGCCCCCGGCGTCGCGGGCTGGGCGCTGAGCGCGCTTTGGGCGAACGCGCGCATGTCGCGCAACACAGCCAGTTGCTGAGGCGCGGAGCCGCTCTGGCGAGCCTTTTGGTCCGCCTGCATCAAAAGGCCGACCCGCGAGCGCATGTCTTGGATCGCGGGGCTGCCCACCGACGACGTCCGCGCCCACTGTTGAAACAATTGATTGAACGCGTCGCGCGAGGCCGCGCTCTTTTCAAGGCCATAGCCGTGCGAAAACGCCGCGAGGCGCTTTTTGGAGTCGGATTGGCAGGACGAAGCGGGCGACGGAGGCGCGCAAACCAGCGTGTCGAGCTTCACCAGCAAAGCCATCCTTTGAATTTGATTTTCCGCGGCCGCCGCGCCAGGGGCGTTTGAAGCGCCGTTTTTGTTCAGCTTCAAGTCCGCCATGGCGCTCAAAAGGCTCGCCAAGCGTTGCGCGAACAGCGCGTGGCTTGGATCCATGGCGCCGTCTGGGGCCGCGGCCTCGGCCATGGAGTAGCCCGCGTAAAACGTCAGCGCGTCCGCCACGCCCGCGTCGGCGTCAGGGTCCGCGGCGGACAACGCCTGGCCCGCAACCACTTGCAGGCTGACCGCGGCGAGCAACCGATCCGGGTCCAAGGCGGAATCGCGGATCAAAGGGCCCGCGTCGTTGGAGAACGCAAGGCCCAAAGCCGATTGAGCCAAGCGTCGCGCCTGGGGCGTGGCCGTTGGCGTTTTGGCGGACTGGGCGAATGCGATGGCGTCCGCGATCGCGCGTTTTTCTTGCACGGAGGAGCGCGAGGCGCGCGCGGCCTTGAATTCCGCCGCCACCGCCGAGTAAGCCGCGCCGTCGGTGTCCGCGGGAGCGGAGTTGGAGGCGCGGATGGCTTGCGCGCTCGAAGCCGGAATCACGACCGCGGGAGACGCGGACGCCGAGTGAGAGGGCGCAGAGCACGCCGCCGCATTGCCGGCGCTTGGGCATCCGTAAGGCGCGGGCGCCAAAGCCTTTGCGGGATGGGCAGCCAAAAGGGCGATCGCAAAAAAAGCGGCGGAAGACAGAAAGGGGGGAGAGACGAGGCGCGTCATTGAAGAATCCGGGTGTTTGCGGCATGCGGCGGCAACATGCGGCCAAATCAGAGGGCCGTCGCGAGCCGCGGGGGGCGAATTGGGCCCGAAGTATGCAAATGTTCGCCCAACGGGTCAAGGCCTCGGCGGCCAAAAAGCAAAAAGCCGCTCGAAAGCGGCCATCTGCGCAGGCTCGGCCCTGGATCAGCACAAAGCGCCGCCGGCGCGCGTCAAGCAGGAGCCGGAAGAGAACCAGTCGACGCGGCCACCCGAATACTGCGGCGTGAGAATGAAGGTTTCGCCATTCAAGCCATTTGAAGAGGTCGCCTGGGCGGTGATGACGCCGGTGGTGTCATAGGAGACGCTGGCGACATATTTGGTGCTGGGCGAGCAATTGGGGCCGGCGACGCAAGGAAGCGCCAATTGGCCAGAGGCTTGCATCGCGTCGTCTTGGGAAGTCCACAGCGGATTGGAGATGGAGTTGTAAAAGGGAGCCATGGCGCTCAAAGGAACGCTGAAAGACACACAGGCCCCATAAGAATAAACCTCGACCATGCACACGCCGCCAGGCATGTCGGGAGATGGCGCTATATACCAACCCGGAGCGTTAGCCCAACCCGGAGCGTACGCCGAAGCCATCGTCTCTCCAAAAGGAATCCAAGTGGCGCCGTCCATGGCGTAAGCGCCCGTGATAAGAGCCCAAACCTCCGCTGGCGTCGACTGAAGAGGAGTGGTCGTGGTGGTTGTGACGCCATTGACCGTTGTGGTGGTCGTGACCATTTGCGGAAAGGTGGGCAGCGAGGCCCCCCCCGATCCGCTGGAGCCGGCTCCGGGCGCCGCCAACGAAATCGCGCCGCCAGAAATGCAGTCGCCGGCCACCGCGCACGCTGAAATCGCCGTTTTTGTGGGGGCTGTCGCTATCACCACTTCTGTAAATTTGGATTTCAGCGCGTAGCTGTTGTAGGCGGGCAAGGCGATCGCCGCCAAAATGACGATGACGGCCACAACCACCATCAGCTCAATGAGGGTGAACGCGCGCGACTGAATGCGCAAGGGGCGCAAAGGGGGATTGTTGTTGTTCATGTAAATGTCTTGTGTGCTCTTGGGTGGGGTGTTCGCGGCGCGCCGAGCGGATGCAGGTTTTGGCCCAGGCTCATTGGTCATCAAAAATTGTTTTTTTTTGGGCAGGGGATGCCGTTCTGAAAACCATCACCGCAGCCGGGGCGCGAGCAATGATTGCCGCAAAGGCAATGTCTATCGGTCAGTGTGGCCCAAAATGAAATGGATAGCACGCGCCGTCGGGCAGCAAAAACCGTAAAAAACCGTTTTGGCGCCGCGATCGCTCAGTTGGCTTGGGGCAAGCCGCCCGCCGCGGCCACGCGCGCGAGAACCAGATGCGGGTGGGCCGCGAACGGGGAAGGGCATTCATCTTGGCCAAGCGGCCGCGCAAGCCCTTCAAAGTGAGGTCGGAGCGCATCCGGCCGGAACACGACTAAGCCGCAAGCAAAACAATTCAAAGGATTCGTGGCGCGCGGCGGGGTTTAGCGGGCGTCTCCGCAACCGGCGCGCCCCGAATTGCCGAGCCGTGCTGCGTGGCGTTCACCGCCGACCGCAACGCTTGCGCTTCCAGCGCCGCAGCCGCGCGTGGCAATTTTTCGCGGCCATTCTTGTCCACTGCGGCTTGCAGAGCTTCCGGCGCCGCCCATTGGGAGAACCAATCCGCGCAGCGCCAGCTTTTGTGGCCGATGGCTTGCGTGAAGCACAATTCCTCAGCCGAAGCGTCGCCGCGGGGCGTGAACGCTTCTCGGGCGCAATCGAGCAAAACGCGCGCATGCTCCAAATGATCCAGCCGCACGACCGTTTGCAGCGCGGTTTCGCGCGGGCGGCCCGACACAATCGACACCGCCGTCTCGAGAGGAGCCAAAACCCGAACGCATTCAAGATGCCCAGGCTGGCCGCCAAAACACGCTTCGGTCAAGGCGGTTTTGCGCCCTTCCGACACAGCGCCCGCTTCGCTGTGCGGAGCGAGGAGCGCGACAGAGCGAGAGTCGCCAACGCGCGCGGCCAAATGCAAAGCGCTTTCTCCCTGGTTATTCGCCTGGCGCGCATCGCTGTGCGCAAGCAAAAACTCGACGGCCTCGCCTTGCAGGTTGTAGGCCGCGAACATCAAGGGCGTGAAGCCTTCGCCGCCAGAGGCGTCGTCGCGGCTTCTGCAAAGAGCGGAGAAGTGCTCCTCGCTCAACGCCTTCATGAATCGCAAAGTTTGCAGGTCGCCCTCTCCCGCGGCCACGCACAAGGCGTCGAAGGCAAGCGCGCGGTCGCTGGCGGCGTCGCTCGCGAGGGATTGCGCGAGAAGCAATTGAGCGTCAGGCGAAGCGGACAGCGTGTTTTCCATGACGGTTTCCCGGAGAGCAAGGAGCGTGAGGGCGGCAAGGGCCGTGAATTCCGGCGAGGCGATCGAGCCGGGCTTAAAGGGATTTCGGGGGGCGACGCGACGCCAAGCGCGGTTCATCGCCAACATTCGTTTCTTTTTGCGCGCCAGAAATAGCGGGGGACAATGCCGCCCGCAACTCTTGGGATTCAAGATAGGCGGCTGTTCGGGGCGTGTTTTCGCGCCCAGCCTCATCCATGACGGCTCTCGCCTGCTCGGGCGTGGCCCATTGCGTGAACCAGTCCGCGCAAGCCCAACTGCCGCAAAGCGTCGCCTCGGCGAGCGCTGTCATTTCCGCGGAGGCTTTGGTCCCTTTCTCAATGGCCTCGCGAGCGTGTTCGATCAAAGCGCGGACGTTGTCCACCAAATCCGCGGCCACCGCGGACTTCAAAACTTTCGATGCATGCGCGTCAACCGCCGCGGCCTCGAACGACGCCAGCAGTTTCACGCATTCGACGTGCCCAGGGCCAGAGCCTTTCACGGCTTCAAACAAAGGCGTGCGGCCTGACTCGGTCAAAACTCCAGGCTCGCTGAGGGGCAGCAACAGACCGACCAGGCGCGCGTCGCCTTCCTGGGCCGCGAGGTGAAGGGCGTTTTCGCCTCGGTGATTGACCTGGCGGGCGTCGCTGAGGGGCAACAAAAAGCCAATCGCCTCTTGTTGGTTGTTGCGAATCGCCAGCATCAAGGGCGTCCAGCCATCGTCGCTATCGCCGCACAAACAAAGGTCGGCCAGGGCGGAGACCGACCGCAGGGTTTTCAGGTCTCCCTGAGCCGCGGCGTCAAGAATGATCTCAAAATCCGTGTAGGAGCAAGCCACCAGCGGATAGCCTGTTGCGTTTGGTTTTTCGCTTTTGGGCTTTTTTGCGGTTAGGGTTTTGGGCTGGCGTGGCATAAAGGAAGCGGCGAAATGGAAAAAAGAGAAGAAATTGCGCAACGCTGGCCATCGGGGCGCAATTCAAAAAAAAGAAAGGAGCGCAATCCACACAGCGGCCCGCGAGGGCCGCCTTCATTCTGCCGCCTCAGAACGCGAAGGAGCCGCGGCGGCCTTCCTTCACCTTCCAGTTGATTTGCTCGGCGGCCATGGCTTCGTCCGCGTCCAAGGCCACGTCGATGCCTTCGTCGATCGGATAAACCCGCGCGAAATCCTTGACCGCGCGAATGAACTCCTCGTCCTTGTCGCCCGGGGGGCACAGGAAGGTCAAAGACACATTCGGCGGACAATCGGTGCGGCGCGGCGGGCGATCCCCAAGGTCGGTGAAGTAAACGATGGCGCGC